>Ga0066869_10000018_pt1 | contig 18532 bp, 16 predicted proteins | sample SoimicmetaGmgHMC_FD_62218 | JGI IMG/M metagenome (GOLD analysis project Ga0066869, IMG submission 62218) | Soil and rhizosphere microbial communities from Laval, Canada - mgHMC | ecosystem: Environmental > Terrestrial > Soil > Agricultural land | place: Laval, Canada | collected 2014-09-23 | reverse complement strand
TTCATCACGCAGGTCGCGTTGCCGTGGATGCCCATCTTGTGTTCGATCGAACCGGCCTTGATACCGTTGCGTGCGCCGACTTCGCCCTGCGCATCGGGCAGGAATTTCGGCACCAGGAACAGCGAGATGCCTTTTGTGCCTGCCGGCGCATCGGGCAGACGGCCGAGCACGAGATGCAGGATGTTTTCCGCGACATCGTGTTCGCCGGCGGAGATGAAGATCTTGGTGCCGGTCAGCGCATGGCTGCCGTCGCCGTTGGCTTCAGCGCGGGTCTTGAGCAGGCCGAGGTCGGTGCCGCAATGCGATTCGGTCAGGCACATCGTGCCGGTCCATTTTCCGGAAATGAGCTTGGGCAAGTAGGTGTTTTTCTGTTGCTCGGTGCCGAAGGTCATCAGGCATTCGTAGGCGCTGTGCGACAGGCCGGCATACATCAGCCAGGCCTGGTTGGCCGAATTCATCATTTCGTAGAGGCGGTTGTTGAGCAGCACCGGCAGGCCCTGGCCACCGAAGTCGGGCGAGCAGCTCAGCGATGGCCAGCCGGCGTCGACAAATTGCGCATAGGCTTCCTTGAAGCCCTTGGGCGTGGTGACTACGCCATCGCCCTGGAACGTGCAGCCTTCGATATCGCCGACGGTATTGAGCGGGAACGCGACCTGGCTGGCGAACTTCGCGCCTTCCTCGAGCACGGCGTTGATCGTGTCGATATCGAGATCGGAATGCGTCGGCATCGCCTTGAGCTCGCCAAGAGCGTCGAACAATTCGAACATCACGAAACGCATGTCGCGCAGGGGCGCGTTGTAGCTGGGCATGGAGACTCCGGGGCTGTGAGGCGGCGAAAAATTTCCCGTACTGTAGCGTATGCCAGTCCGGGTGGCGATCCGCCCTGGCCTCTGGCGCGGCGCGGCGGCGTGTCCCAGACTTGGTTCAAACACATTCGGGAAGTGTCATGAAAAAGGGTCTGATCGGTTGTCTGATGGTGGGCTTGTTGCTGGTGATCGTGGGCGGTGGTGCCGCGTATTGGTTCGTGTTGCGACCGATGTACAACAGCGCCAGCGCCGGCATCGAGAGCGTGCAGCAACTGGCCAAGGTGGCCGAAGTGCAGACCCAGGTGAAGAACCAGCAGGCGTTCACGGCTCCTGCCGATGGTCGTCTCACCGCGGCGGAAGTCGCGACCTTCGTGGCCATCGAAAGCGGCGTCGAAAGCAAGATGGGCGGCGAAATGGACGCGATGAAGGCCAAGTACGAAGCGATGGACAAGGACATGAAGGCCCAGGGCCGCGAAGCCAATGCCGGCGAAGCGATGGGCGCGATGGCGGATTTCTCCAGCCTGCTTGCCAAGGCCAGGACTGCGCAGGTCGACGAGCTCAACAAGGCCGGCATGTCGATGGAGGAATTCAGCTGGGTGCGCGCGCAAGCGATGTCCTCGCTGCCATTGGCGAGCATGGACAAGATCCCCGACGGTGTCGCCAATCCCGCGCAGATCGCCAACGCCGATCTGTTACGTCCGCACAAGGACGTGTTGAACAAGGCGATGGGTCGCGCCTGGCTGGGTTTCTGATCGTCGCGTCAGAGCGCGGAACCGGTGGCCTGGCCGGAAGCCCAGGCCCACTGGAAGTTGTAACCGCCGAGGTGGCCGGTGACGTCGACCACCTCGCCGATGAAATGCAGTCCCGGTGATTTTTTCGAGGCCAGCGTTGTCGACGAAAGTTCATCGGTATCGACACCGCCCAAGGTGACTTCGGCGGTGCGATAACCTTCGGTGCCGCTGGCGACGACCGGCCAGTGACCCAGCAGTTTCGCCATCGCGCGGATCTCGGCATGCACGAACTGCCGCATCGGCTTGTTCGTGAACCATTGCTCGCACAGTCTTTGCGCGAAACGTTTCGGCAAAACGTCGCCAAGCACGGTTTTCAGTTCGGCGCCCGGCTGTGCATGTTGGCGTTCGAACAGGAAGGCCTCGATGTCCTGCTGTGGCAACAGATCGAGCAGCAATTCCTTGCCCGGTTCCCAATACGAAGAAATCTGCAGGATGCTCGGGCCGCTGAGGCCGCGATGGGTGATCAGCATCGCGTTGTCGAAGGATGTTTTTCCGCAGCGCGCCGACACCGGCAACGCGACGCCGGCGAGGTCGGCGTAGTGTTCCTGGTGCTTGCCGCTCAAGGTCAGCGGTACCAGCCCGGCGCGGGTCGGCAGCACGGTGTGGCCGAATTGCCGCGCGATCTCGTAACCGAAACCGCTCGCGCCCATGCTCGGAATCGACAAGCCGCCGGTGGCGATCACCAGTGATTGCGCTTCGAAATTTCCCAGCGCGGTGCGCAGGCGATAACCGTTCGCCGCCGATTCCACTTTCTCGACGCTGCAATTGGTCTCGATGCGCACGCCGGCCTGCGCGCATTCGTCCAGCAGCATCTTGACGATCTGCTTGGACGAGTCGTCGCAGAACAGCTGGCCGAGTTCTTTTTCGTGATATGCGATGCCGTGGCGTTCGACCATGTCGATGAAATGCCGCGGCGTGTAGCGCGCCAGCGCCGATTTGCAGAAATGCGGATTGGCCGAAAGGAAATTCGCCGGTGTCGTGCCGGTATTGGTGAAATTGCAGCGCCCGCCACCCGACATCAGGATCTTCTTGCCGCAGCGGTTCGCGTGTTCGATCACCAGCACGCGTCGGCCGCGTTGGCCCGCGACCAGCGCGCACATCAGGCCAGCGGCGCCAGCGCCGATGATGAGAGCGTCATGTTGCATCAGCCACGCCCGTAGGAGCGATGGCAATCGCGACTCTTTTCATCGCGGCGAATTCGGTCGCGATTGCCATCGCTCCTACGCGAAGCCGTCAGATCTGCACCAGCTGCTTGCCGAAATTCTTGCCGGTGTACAAACGGCGCAGGGCTTCGGCGAAATTGGGCAGGCCTTCGACGATGTCGAGCTTGCTGGTGAGCTTGCCGGCCATCACCCACGGCGCCATCGCGGCGATCGCCTCCTCTGCACGGTGCAGGTAGTCGATGATCACGAAACCTTCCATGCGGCCACGGGCGGAGATCAGCGACAGGTAATTCGCCGGGCCGCGGGTTTCGCCGGTGGCGTTGTATTGCGAAATTCCGCCACAGAGCACGATGCGCGCGCGCAGTTTCAGGCGCTTGAGTACGGCATCGAGGATTTCGCCGCCGACGTTGTCGAAATACACGTCGATGCCGTCCGGGCACAGGCGCTTGAGTTCGTCGCTGACCACCTGGTTCTTGTAGTCGATCACCTCGTCCGCGCCGAGTTCGTTCTTCACGAACGCGCATTTGTCGGCGCCACCCGCGATACCGATCACGTGCATGCCCAGGGCCTTGCCGATCTGCACGGTGTTGGAACCCACCGCACCCGCGGCCGCCGACACCACCAGCACTTCACCCGCCGCTGGCTTGCCGATGTCGATCAGACCGAAATACGCGGTCAGGCCGGTAGCGCCGAACACGCTGAGCGCCCAGCCCGGATGCGGAAGTTTGCCGGCATCGAAACGCTGCATGCCCTTGCCGTCGGAAACCAGTTCGCTCTGCGCGCCGGTCATGCCGCTGACCCAGACACCGGCCGGAAATTTTTCGTTCTTCGATTCGATCACTTCGCCGATGCCGGCCGAGCGCATCACTTCGCCCAGACCGACCGGCGGCCAGTACGATTTCGCCTCGGTCATCCACACGCGCATCGCCGGATCTATCGACAGGAATTTCACCGCGATGCGGATCTGGCCGTCGGCCAATGCGACCGGTGCCGATTCGCGCATTTCGAAATCGCTGTCTTTCGGCAGACCCTCGGGGCGGGCGATCAGGTGCAGGGCGCGTGCAGTGCTCATGACGGAACTCCTTGGGGGCAGGGGCGAATCATAGGAGATGGCGCAAACAAAAGGGACGCGCGTTGCCGGGCGTCCCTTTTTCTTTGTCGCAAGGTGGCTGTGCCTTGCTTATTCCGACGCCGGGCCCTTGCGGTGCGGCTTCGGCTTGGGCTTGCCCATGCCGGGCGGGCTGTCCTTGAAATCGCGCTTGGGCTTGAACGGCGGGCGATCGCCGAAGGATTTCTTCTCGCCGAAGGTCTTCTTGCCGGCGAACGGCGGGCGGCTGCCAGCGGGCTTCTTGCCGGTGGTGTCGGGCGCTTCGCCATCGCGGGTGATGCGCAGCTGCTGGCCGGCGCACCAGACGGTCTTGAGGTGCTGCATCACATCGACCGGCATGCCCGAGGGCAGGTCGATCAGGCTGTGGTCCTCGAAGATCTCGATGCGGCCGATGTGCTTGCTTTCCAGGCCGGCTTCGTTGGCGACGGCACCGACGATGTTGCCCGGCTTCACGCCGTGGTCGTAGCCGACTTCGATGCGGAAAGTTTCCAGGCCGGCTTCAGGCTTGTGCGGCGAGCGTTCTTTTTTCGGGAAGGCCGGGCGCTCGGGGCGTTCGCTGCGTTCCGGACGATCGCCGCGCGGCGCGCGTTCGGCGCGCGAAGGACGATCGAAGTCGCGCTCGTTTTTCTCGAAGGCCGGGCGCGGCACGTGCTTCGGCGCTTCCAGCAGCAGCGGCACGTCGCCGCGTGCCATTTTCGCCAGCGCCGCCGCGATTTCGATCGCCGGCACATTGTGCGACTGCTCGTAGTCCTCGATCAGGCGCTGGAACAGGCTCAGTTCGCCGCCAGCGAGGGTTTCGGTGATCTGCGTCTTGAATTTGGCGATGCGCACGTCGTTGATCGCTTCGACGCTGGGCAATTCCATCGCCTCGATCGGCTGGCGCGTGGCGCGCTCGATCGAACGCAACATGTTGCGCTCGCGCGGCGCGATGAACAGGATCGCTTCGCCGCTGCGGCCGGCGCGGCCGGTGCGGCCGATGCGGTGCACGTAGCTTTCGGTGTCGTAGGGCACGTCGTAATTGAGCACGTGGCTGATGCGGTCGACATCGAGGCCGCGCGCGGCGACGTCGGTGGCGACCAGGATGTCGATCTTGCCGTCCTTCAACTGCTGGATCGTGCGCTCGCGCTGCGCCTGCTGCACGTCGCCGTTGATCGCCGCAGCGGAAAAACCGCGCGCCTGCAATTTCTGCGCGAGCTCGTCGGTGGCCAGCTTGGTGCGCGCGAACACAATCATCGCGTCGAACGGTTCGGCTTCCAGGATGCGCGTCAGCGCATCGAGCTTGTGCAGACCGCTGACCTGCCAGAAACGCTGGCGGATGTTGTCGGCAGTGCGGGTCTTGGCCTCGATGGTGACTTCGGCCGGATCCTTGAGATAGGTCTGGGCGATGCGGCGGATCGCCGACGGCATCGTTGCCGAGAACAATGCGACCTGACGCGTCGCCGGGGTCTTCTTGATGATCTGTTCGACGTCGTCGATGAAACCCATGCGCAGCATTTCGTCGGCTTCGTCGAGCACCAGCGTGTTGAGCTGGGAAATGTCGAGCGTGCCCTTGTCGAGATGATCGATCACGCGACCGGGCGTGCCGACCACGACATGCACGCCGCGGCGCAGCGCCATCAGCTGCGGACCGTAGCTCTGGCCGCCGTAGATCGGCAGCACCTGGAAGCCGGGCATGTGCGCGGCATAACTATGGAAGGCTTCGGCGACCTGTATCGCCAGTTCGCGCGTCGGTGCGAGCACCAGCACCTGCGGCTTGGTCTTGGACAAGTCGAGGCGGGTCAGCAAGGGCAGGGCGAAGGCGCCGGTCTTGCCGGTACCGGTCTGCGCCTGGCCGAGCACGTCGCGATTGGCGAGCAGCAACGGAATGGTCGCGGCCTGGATCGGCGTCGGTGCTTCGTAACCGAGGCCGGTCAGGGTTTTTAGCAGCGCCTCGCTCAGGGCGAGATCACGGAAAGTGGTGCTGGGCGCCATCGCGGCCGTCTCGGAAGTCATGGTTTGCTCTCGGGGAGCGCCGGGGCGCAGAAGGCCGGGCGGGGGAATCGGGGGCGTATTCTACCCGTTCGACTGCCTGGCCGTCGGATGTCTCGGCAATGGCAGGCTTGAACAACAAATCCGGAGCGCGATCGCATGGCTTATCTGTGGACCAAGACCTTCCATCTGCTGTTCGTGATGGCCTGGATGGCAACGGTGTTCTATCTGCCGCGCATCCTGGTCAACATCGCCGAAGCCGGCGATGCGCCGGCGGTGCGTGATCGACTCGTGTTGATGGGCCGCCGGCTTTATCGCTTCGGTCACATGATGTTCGGATTTGCGGTGGCGTTCGGCGCACTGCTTTTCATCGGCCATTATTTCAGCGCGGATCTTTGGCCGGATGTGGTCGCGGGGCGCGCGTGGATGCACGCGAAGCTGGGTCTGGTGGCGCTGCTGCTGATCTATTTCATCGCCTGCGGAAGAATGCTCAAGCGCGCAGCCAGCGGTGGAGCGTTGCCGGCATCGACGACACTGCGTTGGCTCAACGAGTTGCCGCTGCTGCTGTTGGTTGGCGTGATCTATCTGGTGCTGGCCAAGCCGTTCTGATTTTTTCGCGGCGTGCGTTGCCTGCTACTCCGCAGGCTTGGGCGCTGTGCGGTACGCGAGGTAGGCGAGGCCTAGCGGGCCGAGCGTGCCGGTGGCGATCATCCAGAACGGATGCGTGCCCCAGGAATTGCCGATCGTGCCCGCGGCGACCGCGATGCCGATCGCCATCGCCACGAACAAGCGGTGCTGCGATGCGAGCCGTACCGCCACGCCGGCGCCGAGAAACGCGCCCAGGCACCAGCCGAACACGATCAGGCCTTTCGCCGACATCGGCATGCTCTCGATCAGGGCGCGCAACTGCGCCGGATCGTGGAAGTCGACGCCCGGCGGAATCGCGAAGACCTTGGTCGCGGCGATTTCGGTGAAGGTGGTGGCGAGGATCCCGGCGATCAGGCCGGCGATGATGGCGAACAGGCTGCGGATCATGCGTTGCTCCGGAAAGAGGGCGAGCATTCCGCCAGGCGCTGGAAAAAACAAGGGCCGCAATGCGGCCCTTGTTTCATCGCGAGTTTGCGCCGGACTCAGCGCGGGCTGCGCGGTGCGTTGACGCTGCGACGCTCACCGCCGCTGCGCTCGCCGCGCTCGGACGGCGACTTCGCGCCGGCATGCGCGTGGCGCGCGCCGGTATTGGCATGCGGACGGCGCTGCTTGCTCGGCGGACGCTGGCCGGACGGACGACCGGCGCTGGCGCTGTCGTTGCCCATGCGGATCGCACGGCTGGGCTTGTAGCCTTCGACTTCCACCATCTCGATGTCGGCCTTGAGCACGCGGTGGATCGCGCGCAGCAGGTTGCCTTCATCGGGCGAGACCAGCGACAAGGCCTCGCCGCTGGCGCCGGCGCGGCCGGTGCGGCCGATGCGGTGCACGTAATCTTCCGCGACCATCGGCAGGTCGAAATTGATCACCAGCGGCAGCAGCGGAATATCGAGACCGCGCGCGGCGACGTCGGTGGCGACCAGCACGCGGGCCTTGCCCGACTTGAAGTCGGCCAGGGCTTTCAGACGCTGCGATTGGCTTTTGTTGCCGTGGATCGCGACCGACTTGATGCCGGCTTTCTCGATCTGTTCGGCGAGGCGGTTGCAGCCGTGTTTGGTCTTGCCGAACACGAGGATCTGCTCCTGCCAACGCTCGCTGAGGATGTCGATCAGCAGGTCGCGCTTGCGCGCGTTGTCGACCGGATGCGCGCGGTGGGTGACGGTGTGGGCGACCATGTTCTGCGCCGAGACCTGCACCTGCTGCGGGTTGCGCATGAATTCCAGCGCGAGTTTCTTGATCGCTTCCTCGAACGTCGCCGAGAACAGCATCGTCTGGCGGGTCGAGGGCAGCTTGTTGAGGATGCGCTTGATTGCGGGCAGGAAGCCCATGTCGAGCATGCGGTCGGCTTCGTCGAGCACGAGGACTTCGACATCGCCCAGCTTGACGCTGCCGCGCTCGAGATGGTCGATCAAACGACCGGGCGTGGCGACGAGGATGTCGACGCCGCGGCGCAGGGCGTCGAGCTGCGGGTTCATGCCGGCGCCGCCGTAGATCACGGTGCTGTTGAGGCGAAGGTGTTTGCCGTAGGTGCGCAGGCTTTCGTGCACCTGGTGGGCGAGTTCGCGGGTCGGGGTCAGCACCAGCGCGCGGATGCGGCGCGGGCCACCGAAGGCCGGGGTGCTTTCGCTCAGGCGATGCAGCAACGGCAGCGCGAACGCTGCGGTCTTGCCGGTGCCGGTCTGGGCGCCGCCGAGCAGATCGTGGCCGGCAAGGGCCAGCGGGATCGCTTCGGACTGGATGGGGGTGGGCTGCGTGTAGCCGATTTCCGACAGCACGCGGACGAGCGCAGGCGCGAGCCCGAGCGTTTCAAAAGACATGGTGATGCTCCGTTGTACCCGGAGCGTTCCCTAGAACCGCGCTGCGAGCTTGATGATTCAATGACGCCAGAGTGGCGTGTTTGCGCAGCGTGACGTGCGGAGTGGGCTTGGGCCGGGGGCGCGCTTCGAGAAGCAAGCTTGTGGAAAATCGGCTTTGGCGACCGGGGGAAAACGAAGCCGGTGCTGCAAACGGGGCGAATCCTAACCGATCAGGGCCGGCTGCGCCAATCGCGCCTGAACCGTAATTCAGGCTTTACCCGCTGACCCACACCCCGTCCGGTGTGCCGGACAGGGCATTCGCAAGGGATTTTTGCCGGTTCCGCTCAGTCTTCCGGGGCGTTGTAGGCGTCGAACTCCGCCTGGGTCAGCTTGCCGTCGGCATCGGTATCGGCATTCTCGAAATCGGCGGCGAGCGGGTTGTCGTCGGGGATTTCATCGACGGTGAGGACGCCGTCAGCGTTCTTGTCCAGGGATTTGAACGAAGCTGCGGCTGGCGTGGGAGCAGGCGCTGGTTTGGGTTTGGCCTGGCCGGCCTGGGCAGCGCCGGCGGCGAGCGCCAATGCGAGCGCGGCAGTGCTGATGAGTGCTTTGCCGGGTGACAGGTTCATCGCGGTTCTCCTCATGATTGCCCGATCACGTCGCTGCGATGGGCCAGTTTGCGGCTGTCGCCGGGATGGCGGCGGCCGATGGACTTCCTGCGCGGCGACGGTCTGATCGGGGCCGGCGTGATCGTCGAACGCATGGGTTTGAAATGGCATCGATCCGAACCGCGACGGACTTGCAGCGGCAACAGATCGAATTGCGGTGCCGCCCGATTCCCGCTAGTTGATGATGCGTTTTGCCGACACGTAATGTTTGCGCCAATAAGCGCTTTCGAGCGAATCGAGCCGCACGGTGCCGCCGGTCGCTGGCGCATGCACGAAGCGGCCTTCGCCGACGTAGATGCCGATATGGCTGACGCGACCGCCGCGCGGATTGAAGAACACCAGGTCGCCCGGCTGCAGATCGTCGCGATCGACCTTGGGGGCATTGAGGTCGATCAGCTCGCGCGTGCTGCGCGGTAGTTTCAGCCCGGCGGCATCGCGGAACACGAAGCCGACCAGGCCGCTGCAATCGAATCCGCCCTCGGGCGTCGAGCCGCCATAGCGATACGGCGTGCCGACCAGGCCGATCGCACGCATCAGGACATCGTTGGAAAGCGCACTCAGGGTGCCGGGTTCGCGATAGCGGTCTTCGCCCAGTCCATAGGATTGCGAGTCGCCGGTCCCGGTCCTGGAACCGCCGCTGCTGGCGCAGGCCGACAGCTGCAGCGCCAGCCACAGCAGAAAAAAGCCCCGGAAAACTAGCGTCGGGACCGATGGCTGCGGATAATGCGCGTCCCTCATAACGGGCGAGTTTGCCCCAATGCCGCCGCCGAGTCATCCCGGCCGGCCATACCGGAACCAGAATGAAGATCGAAGAAAACAGCGTCGTGCGTTTCCATTACACCGTCTCCGAGCCCGGTCTGCCGACGCTGGAAAGCTCGCGCGATCGCGAGCCGCTGGCGATCCTGATCGGTCACGGCAACATCATTCCCGGCCTGGAAGCGGCGATGAAGGATCGCGCCAGCGGCGAAACCTTCCAGGTCACGATCGAACCCGCTCAGGCCTACGGCGAGCGCCGTGACGGCATGACCCAGCGCGTGCCGCGCAAGCATTTCAAGAACGCCAAGCTGGTTCCGGGCATGCAGGTTGTCTTGCCGACCGAGATGGGTCCGCGCGCGATGACCGTGCAGAAAGTCGGCATGAGCGTTGTCGACGTCGATCTCAATCATCCGATGGCCGGCAAGACGCTGGCGTTCGACGTCGAGATCATCGACGTGCGCGAAGCCAGCGAAGACGAAAAGAGCCACGGTCACGTACATGGTGAAGGCGGCCACCAGCACTGACACGGCAATGGTCTCGCGGCAAAGAAAACGGCCCGCTTGCGCGGGCCGTTTCTTTTTGTCGATGGCGAACTGGATCAGTTGACGCTGACCGCACTCCAAGCCGCGGCGACCGCGTTGTACTGCGCCGAGCCGGCACCGTAGAGATCGGTGGCGGCCTTGAGCGTGGATGCGCGCGCATTGGTGTACTTGCTGCTGGAGGTCAGATAGACCGTCAGCGCGCGATACCAGATTTTCGCCGCGGCATCGCGACCGACGCCGGTAATGGCCGTATTGCCGTTGCACACGAGCTGGCTCTTGGTCAGGTTGAATCCGGCCGGTACCACCGCGCCTTCCGCGAGCAGGTAGAAGAAGTGGTTGGCGACACCGGACGAGTAGTGCACGTCGAGATTGCCGATCGTGCTGGTGTAGCAATCCGGAGACGCGCCATCGAGGCTGGGCTTGAACATGAAGCGCAGCGCCTTGGTGTTGTTCGGGTTGCTGATGTAGATCTTCTCGCCGATCAGGTAGTCGGGCGTGTCGCTGCTGTTGTTGGCATAGAACTCGACCATCGTGCCGAAGATGTCGGAGGTGGCCTCGTTCAAGCCGCCGGATTCGCCCGAGTAGGTCAGGTTGGCGGAGCGGCTGGTAACGCCATGGGACATTTCGTGGCCAGCCACATCGATATTGACCAGCGGGCCGTAGGTCACGCCGTCGCCGTCGCCGTAGCTCATGCAGAAGCAGGAGTCGGACCAGAACGCGTTGACGTATTTGCGACCGTAATGAACCTTGTTGTACGAACCGGCGCCGTTGTTGGCGATGCCGTTGCGACCGAGCACGTTCTTGTAATAGTCCCAGGTCTTGCTGACGCCGTACTGGGCGTCGGCAGCCGCGCTGGCGGTATCGGAGACGGCATTGTTGCCCCAGGTGTTGTCGGCGTCGGTGAAGATGGTGCCGGCGCCCGCGGTCTTGTTCTTGAGGTTGGTGGTGTAGTTGTTGCCGCGGCTCGGATCGCGCAGCTCGTAGCCACCGCTGACGCTGTTGGTGGTCAGGGCAACGTTGCCCGAATACAGCGTGCGGCCGGTGCCGGCCGCGCTAGCGGTGAAGACGTTGGTCCAGCGGTCGAGGACACGGCCGGTCTTGGCGTCGATGATGTAGGTCATGTCGCGAGGGGTGCCGTCGGTTTCGCCGCCGACCATGCCAACGCGATAGGCGAGGCGGGACGCACCTTTCTCGCGTGCGAACACCACGAGTTCGGCGCTTGGACTGCCGACGAAATCGCTGCCGAATTCACCACCTGCGCTGACGATCGCATCGGTGGAGTTCAACCGCGGCGAAATGCTCAGGTTGATGTCGCTGTCCTGGGTGAGGGTCGCATCCTTGAAGCGGCCGCCGCGGGAGTGCACGACGACGTCGCCGCCGATCACCTGCAGGCCCTGATAGGTGCGATCGAAGCGGACGTGTTCGGTGCCGTCGGCATCGACGATGACGTCACGGGCCTGGAATTGATCCTGGCTGGAGACGTGTGCGGTGCGCCCGTTGGCGCGCAGGCCCTGCTCGGCGCGACCGGTCGCATCATCGTTGCCGGGCTGCCGCTCTTGCATGCGTGCAGCTGAAGCGGTGCCACCCAGAGCCATCATTACTGCGAGAGACAGAATTTTCGGTGTCAATGACATTGATGAATCCCCTGATGAAGTTCGAAAGAAAATAGGTGAACAACCCGAGCGCCATGCAGCGCGCCCGAACCTGAGGGGTATTCGCGCCCCCGGCATGCGGCTGCGCACCAATCGCAAATTTATGTGATGGAATTAACTAATTGAGGAAAAATAAGGGCAAAAAATAGCCAACTGTGCGGCGCTGCAATACTTTTCTGCGCAAGCCGTCACAGAAATCTTCCGGATCAAAAGGTCCTTCCGAAAAACCGAACTGATCGCCAGTCCCCGATACCTTTGACACGTGGCACAGACGGGGCGTGCGCCTAAGGTGTCGAAGCCGACGGGGGAGACGCATGGCGGACATCAAGTTGGTCGACACCACGCAGCCACTCTTGCCGATCGGGGGCAACGAGCGCATCCAGGCGCTGGACGTGGTGCGCGGGTTCGCCTTGATCGGCATCTTCCTGATGAACATCGAGTTCTTCAATCGGCCGCTCGCCGACATCAACGCCGGGCTTCCCGTCAACGTGACCGGCATCGATGCGTGGGCGGGCTGGCTGATCTACAACTTCGTGCAGGGCAAGTTCTGGACGATGTTCTCGCTGCTGTTCGGCATGGGTTTCGCGGTGATGCTGGGCCGTGCAGAGCGCGCCGGCCGCAGTTTCCTGCGCCCGTATCTGCGCCGCATCGTCGCGCTCGCGGTGTTCGGCATGCTCCACCACATCTTCATCTGGGGTGGCGACATCCTCTTCAGCTACGCGGTCGGTGCAGTCGCCTTGCTGATTCTTTTGTACGGCAGGCCGCTTCCGATCCTGATCGGCATCGCCGCATTGCTCGGCGGCGGTTTCATCCCCGGCGCCGATTCGCTGTTCGGTGTTTGCGCCAGTCTCGTCGTGATCGCCTGCGGCGCGTTCTATCTGCGCAGCGAAGAAACAAGCGTGATCGCGCAGCAGGAAATGCCGCTGTTTTCGGCGATCGTACTTGCGCTTGCCGGGCTGCTCGCGGTCGCGGCGCTGGTGTGCTGGCTGGTGCCCGGCCTGCCGAAGGAACCTGCCGTTCCGCTGGCACTGGTCGCGCTGATCCTGCTGGCCTTGGCCCTGCTCTCGGCGAAATTCCATGAGCCGCGGGACAAGCGCATGGGACGCACTGGCGTCGGCATGTATCTGCTGCCTTTCGTGGTGATGACGGCATTCGGCGCCGCCAAATATTTCGAACCGTCGCTGATGCCGGGAGCTGCGACGGCCAAGCCCGCGGTTGTCGAGGTCGCAGGCAAGTCAGCCACCGCTGCGCAACGCAAGTCGGCGGCTGAAGTCGCAGAGACCGAAGCGGACGCAAAGGCGAAAGATCTTGCCGATCGCGCCAAGCGCGAGCAGGAGCAGAAAGAAAAAGTATCCGGGGAAAAGCGCGTCCTGACCCAGGGCAGCTATGTCGACGCAGTGCGCATGCGCGCCCGTGATTTCGCCGAAAACGCCAGCGGCGAAGCGGTGTTCGCCAGCATCGTCGTCGGCATGTTCCTGCTTGGCGCCTGGTTCGTGCGCTCGGGCGTGATGGCCGATACCGGCGCGCATCTGCCGCTGTTCCGCAAGCTGGCCTGGTTCGGTCTGCCGTTCGGCTGCGCGCTCGGGTTGATCGGCAGTGCGATCGCCACCGCGCACTACCCCGGTCAGCCACCGGGCCAATATCAGTTGGCGAGTGGCTTGAGCGTGCTGGGCAATCTGCCGGCGAGCCTGGGCTACGTCGGCATGATCGTGCTGATGTTGCACAGCGGCTCCTTCCTCGCAGGAATTCGCGTGCTGGCGCCCGCGGGACGCATGGCACTGACCAATTATCTGACCCAGTCGGTCGTCGCCAGCCTGTTTTTCTACGGTTATGGTTTCGGGCATTGGGGGCTGGGTCGCGCCTGGCAGGTCGTGTTCGTGGCAGGCGTATTCGCTCTGCAGGTAGTTTTCAGCCATGCCTGGCTGTCGAAATTCCACTACGGCCCGATGGAATGGCTGTGGCGCGCGATCACCTACTGGCAGTTGCCGCCGATGCGCCGCACCGCAACCAGCAACTGATCGGCATTGCGTCGCCCCGCAGCGACGCCCGCCCTTACAATGGCCGGCATGACGGAGCGCGATGCGGATGTTCTGATTCTCGGTGGTGGCGTCATCGGCCTGGCCTGTGCGCACTATCTGCTGCAGGCGGGGCGTTCGGTGCGAGTGCTCGATCGCGCGCGGGTCGGCGCTGCGACGTCACACGGCAATTGCGGCACGATCACGCCCAGTCATGCGCCGCCGCTGGCTGCGCCGGGAATGATAGCCAAGGGTTTGAAGTGGATGCTGCGCCCGGATGCGCCGCTGTATATCCAGCCACGCCTGGACTGGCCGCTCGCCGATTGGCTGCTGCATTTCGCCGCGCACTGCAATCGCCGCGATTGGCAACGCGCGGCGCAGGCGAAATCATCGCTGCTGGAATGTTCGCGGCGATTGCTCGCCGATCTCGTCGCCGAGCAGAATCTCGACTGCGAATTCACCACCGCCGGCTTGCGCTACGTTTATCGCGATGCGCAGACGTTCGACAAAGCCTGCCGCGAATTGCCGGCGCTGGCGGAACTCGGCATCGCGTCCAGCCTGCTCGACGCCGCCGCTCTCGCCACGGCGGAACCGGCACTGCTGCCGGACATGGCCGGCGCGATCCATTTCCCCAACGACGCGCATCTGCGCCCGGATCGATTGCTCGCCGAACTCGCGCGCCGCGTACGCGAGCAGGGCGGCGTGATCGAAGAAGGCGTTGAAGTTGTCGGCTTCACCAATGTCGCCGGACGGATCGCCAGCGTGCAGACCGATCAAGGCGAGCGCCGCGGTCATCAGGTGCTCGCCGCGTTCGGGCCGTGGTCGCCGATTCTGCTACGCCAGCTCGATCTGCGTCTGCCGATCCAGCCCGGCAAGGGGTATTCGATCACCTATTCGCGGCCGACGCCGGCGCCGCGCGTGCCGATCGTGCTGCGCGAGCGCAGCGTCTGCATCACTGCCTGGGACAGCGGTTTTCGTCTCGGCAGCACCATGGAGTTCTCCGGTTACGACAGTTCGCTCAACCGCACCCGTCTCGATGCGCTCGAACGCGCCGCGCGCGATTACCTGCGCGAACCGGTCGGCGCCGAGAAGCGCGAGGAATGGTACGGCTGGCGGCCGATGACCTGGGATGACCTGCCGATTCTCGGCCGCGCGCCGCGTCACGAAAACCTCTGGCTGGCGACCGGTCATGGCATGCTCGGCGTGAGCATGAGCGCGGTCAGCGGCCACCTGCTCGCGGATCTGATCTGCGGGCGCGAACCGATCATCGACCCGGCGCCCAGCGCGCCGCAACGTTTCAATCTCTAGGCCATGGCCATGGACGTATTCAAACTGCATCGCGGCAGTGCGCCGCTGCTGATCAGCCTGCCGCACGATGGCAGCGCGATTCCCGACGCGATCTCCGCCCGCCTGACCGACGGCGCCCGCAGCGCCCCCGATACCGATTGGTTCGTCAGCCGGCTCTACGATTTCGCGCGTGACCTCGGCGCTTCCGTGCTGGTGCCGACGTATTCGCGCTATGTCGTTGACCTCAATCGTTCTTCCGATGATGTCTCGCTGTATCCCGGCCAGAACACTACCGGGCTGTGCCCGATCGTGCGCTTCAGCGGTGAGCCGGTGTATCGCGAGGGCGAGCAGCCGACGCCGACGGAAATCGCCGAGCGCGTGCAGCGTTACTGGCAGCCGTATCACCAGGCGCTGGCCGGCGAGATCGAACGCATCCGCAGCGAACACGGCCGCGTGCTGCTCTGGGAAGGCCATTCGATCCGCGCCGAACTGCCGTTCCTGTTCGAAGGGCGCTTGCCCGATTTCAATCTCGGCACGGTCGGCGGCAACAGCTGCGCGCCAGCGATGCAACAACGCATCGCTGCCGTGCTGTCCGAGCAGGGCGACTACACCTGGGTGGCGAACGGCCGCTTCAAGGGCGGCTACATCACCCGCCACTACGGCGATCCGACGCGCGGAGTTGATGCCGTGCAACTGGAATTGGCACAGTCCACGTACATGGACGATGTCGCCGTCACCTACGACGACGACAAAGCCGCCGCGACGGCAACGATGATCCGCAAATTGCTGGCGGCCGCGCTGGCCAATTGAAGCGTGTTCGCAGGGGTGGGCATGACCGCGATTCTTTGAGCCTTCGTAGGAGCGGGCATGCCCGCGATGATCTTTGCGTTGCCAGTTCGAAGAATCGCGGTCATGCCCGCTCCTACGGGCAACAAAAAAAGCCCCGCGGATGCGGGGCTTTTTCTTGAGCCGGTGCAATCGCGGCAGCGATCAGTTCGGCGGGTTGTACTTGAGCAGGAATGCCTCCAGGCGCTTGTACAGCTCGATCTGGTTGGTCGTGTCGTAGAAGCCGTGGCCTTCGTTGGATCGAAGCATGCTTTCAAAAGGCTTTTTCGCTTTCTTAAGCGCATCTTCCATGTGGTTGTATTGTTCGATCGGAGCGCGCCAGTCGGCCTTGCCGTGGATGAGCAGAATGGGCAGGTTCAACTGATCGGCGTGACTGGCTGGCGATTGTGCTGCCAGTTCGGCCGCATCCGAGCCGACAGCTCGCGACAGGTAGCTGCGCCCTTGGGTACTGTCGTTGGTATCGCCAGAATCCTGCATTTCTGCGAGGTCGTAAACGCCCGCATAGCCGATCGCACATTTGTACATACCGGGATTCCGGATTGGATTCATCAGCGCCGAATAGCCGCCGAAACTGGCTCCATAGATACATACGCGATTGGCGTCCGCCTTGCCTTGCGAAATCACCCATTTCACGCCGTCTCCGATATCGTCCTGGATGCCGGTACCCCACTGACGATACGTCGAGCGTTCGAAATTCTCGCCACGCCCACCGGAGCCGCGGTAATTCACCTGAAGTACCGCATATCCGCGGCTGGCGAGGAACTGTACATCCGGTTCGTAGCCCCAGCTATCGTAGGGGCCGAAGGGGCCGCCATGCGGCATCACGATCATGGGAAGCGGGCCGGACTTTCCGACGGGAGTGGTGAGAAATCCCTGCAACGTATCGCCGTGGCTGTTTTTGTATTCGAACGGCATCGTGGATGCCATCGTCTCCGGCGCGATCCATTCCATGCTTTCGAACAGCAGGGAAGGTTGCTTGGTCACGCGGTCGAAAAGATAGTAGGCACCCGGGTGCCGGTCGCTGTAGACGAAGAACAGGACTTTCTGATTGTCCTTGCTGAAATTGACGAAGCTGACCATCTGGCCCGGGAACAGCTTCATCAGGCCCGAGTGCAACTGTGCCCATTCCGATTTTGGGTCTACGTAATCGATTTTCGGTCGGCCGCCGCTATAGCTAACCGCGAACGGCTTGCCCTCATAGCCACCCCAAAGCACACCAGAAACATTAAGTACGGCGTTGCCTGCCAGACGCTCGCGCGTGCCGGCGCTCATGTCTACGCGATACAGCGCAGAAGGTTCGCCAGAGTCGCTGATGAGAGCGTAAACATGATTGTTGTCCTGTTCGAAGCCGACAGGCTGGATGCTGCGACCGGCGATGCTTGCGGGAACTCGAACCCATTCGGTATCGCTGCCGTGCGGGCGGTACCAGTTAATTGGCTCATCGTCATTGGTGCTGTCTATCCGGAAGCGAAGCGCACCGGCTTCATCGGCGGAAACATAGCCGCCATCGAAACTCTCGATCTGCGTCCTCTTGCCGGTATGGGTGTCCACGCGGAATACCGAGGATTTGTCCGCGGACCGCGATTGATCCCATGGGACATAAACGAATAGCGCCTGTCCATTCGTGCCGTGAAGCAGATCCGTCAGGTATGCCGTCGCGCGATCCTTGAGCTGCGATCGATAATTGCCGTTGTCCTCGAGGTAGCCGAACAGCTGCTTCTGTTCCGAGCCGTCGGCGTTGCTCGCGTACACCGCGCCAGTAAGCATGGGCTGCTTGAGATAGCCGAAATGCTTCGCTTTCGAAGCCACCAGGCGATCATCGTCGCTCCAGGAGGTGTCGGCGATGCTCTCCTCCTCCTTCGGGTCGAACTTGATAACGGTTCGCTCGAACTTTCCATCAAGCTTGATTATGTGGACGGCATCGAACTTCTCGAACGGGGCGATGACGGAGACGAATTTTCCGCTAGGCGAGAGCTCGGCGCCGCGATACTCGGCCCGCTTCGCGAAATTCTCCAGCGGGATGGGTTTCGTTTGACCAAAGGCCTGGCCGGAAAAGATCGCCATGGCGCAGAAAATGCTCAGCTTGCTCAATTGCATGACTCGGCCTCTTGTTGGGATAGCGATGGGTCGTTTCGATCACACTTCCAGCGACGCCAGGTCGCCTTTCAATTCCAGCCAGAGCTTGCGGTCGCCCGCGCGCTTCTTGCCGAGCAGCATGTCCATCAACTTTCCGGTCTCGCCGGCGTCGTCGATAGTCAGCTGAACCAGTCGGCGTGTGTCGGGGTGTATCGTCGATTCGCGCAACTGTACCGGATTCATCTCGCCCAGGCCTTTGAACCGGGTCACGGAAACCTGACCGCGGATTTTTTCTTTTTCGATCCGCTCGAGCAGGATGCGTTTTTCTTCCTCGTCCAGGGCATAGAAGACCTGCTTGCCGACATCGACGCGGAACAGCGGCGGCATCGCCACGAAAATGTGGCCGGAGCGCA
>Ga0066869_10000017_pt1 | contig 18706 bp, 18 predicted proteins | sample SoimicmetaGmgHMC_FD_62218 | JGI IMG/M metagenome (GOLD analysis project Ga0066869, IMG submission 62218) | Soil and rhizosphere microbial communities from Laval, Canada - mgHMC | ecosystem: Environmental > Terrestrial > Soil > Agricultural land | place: Laval, Canada | collected 2014-09-23 | reverse complement strand
TCCAGCGCCAAGGCCTGCGGAAATTGCAGGCGCGCCTCGCGACGCTGGCCGTCCTGTTCGCCGAATTCATACAGCCCCTGCCCGACCAGTGTCTGCACCGCACTTTGCTGCAACTGGATGGTGCGCACCGCCGAACTCGCGGCATCGGCGACGTACAAGGTCTGCTGTACCAGCGCCAGACTGACCGGTTGCGCAAACAAGGCATTGCGCCCGGGCCCGTCGGCGATGCCGAGCTCGCCGGTACCGGCGACGAAACGCAGGCGGGAACCACCGAGGTCGAATTCCCAGATCTGGTTGCAGCCGGTCATCGCGATGTAGAGGCGATCGTTGGAAGCGACGACATCGCTGGGCTGGTTGAGCAGGCATTCCGAGGGCGCGGTGATGCCGCCTTCGCGCGGCACGCCCGGCCGACCGTTGCCGATCAGCGTATGCACCTGGCCATCGATCAGATGAATGCGACGCAGGGCGTGGTTGCCGGTGTCGGCGACGTAAAGATAATCGCGCAGGATGCACATGCCGCGCGGATTGCGGAACGCAGCCTCACCGGGCGGGCCATCGACCAGGTCGGCATGGCCATTGCCGAACTCGCGCAGCACACGGCCCTCGTGCGTGCATTCGAGGATGCGGTGGTGGCCGCTGTCGGCGACGTACAAATGGTTTTCGGTTGCAACCAGTCCCGACGGGAAGAGCAGCGGCGAGATCGCCTCGTTGCCGCTCAAGCGCAGATTCGGCGCGGGCATGGTGCTGGCCCCGAACTCCTCGATCATGTTGGCGATCGCCGCGTCCAGTGCTGGGCCCTGGTCGTCGCCAGAAAAAATTTCGCGCAGCATTCCGGAAGGATCGATCAGCGCCACCGACGGCCAGCTGACGATGCCGTAATGCTGCCAGGCCACCCAGCTGCGATCGTTGGCGACCGGGAAATTCACCCCGATGCGATTGAGTGCCTTGTGCACGGTGCGGCCATCGATCTCGGCGTCGAACTTGGGCTGATGGATGCCCAGCACCGCCAGGCCGACCGGGTGTCGCAGCTTGAGTCGCAGGATTTCGTCGATCAGGTTCTGGCTGTACGCCGAACTCGCATTCCAGAACACCAGCGCCAGCACCCGGCCGCGTTGCGCGGAAATCGTCTGGGCATCGGCGTTGAGCCAGTTCAGCGATTCATGCAGGGCAGGTGCGGGCGTGGCAGTGGTCATGGCGGAACCTGGTCACTCGCGGAAGGGCATTATGGCGCCGGGATCGCAGTCTGTGGGCAATGGTGCCGCGGTCATGCTCGATCTGTCGACTTCGCCGCCGCTGATTGCAGCCGGCTTTCGGCCCGGGCCAAGTCGGCTTCCGTATCGACACCCGGTGGGAACGCCACCGGCGTGATGCCGACCGCAATGCGATAGCCGGCTTCCAGAACCCGCAATTGTTCCAGCGCTTCCAGCGCCTCCAGCTCGCCGGTCGGCAAGCCTGCGAACACCGGCAGGAAACCGGCGCGATAGGCATAGATGCCGATATGCCGCAGCGCGCCGGGTGCGGGTGCGCTGATGCGATCGCGCGCGAAGCGGTCGCGCTGCCAGGGCATCGGCGCGCGGCTGAAATACAGCGCGAGGCCGCGTGCGTCGCGCACCACTTTCACTGCGTTCGCATCGAACAGGGTTTCGCTGTCCGTGATCGGCGTGGCCAGCGTCGCCATTTCCGTGCCGGCGGCCGCGAGCACCTCGGCGACCGCGCGGATGCCTTCCGCTGGCGCGAAGGGTTCGTCGCCCTGCAGATTCACCACGATCTGGTCGTCGCGCCAGCGCAGCTGCGCGGCGCATTCGGCGAGGCGATCGGTGCCCGAGGGATGATCGGCGCGGGTCATGCAGACCGTCACTGGATACGCCTTCACTGCTTCGGCGATGCGCTCGTCATCGGTGGCAACGACGACGTGACTCGCGCCGGCAGCGAGCGCACGACGCGCCACGTGCACGATCATCGGCTCGCCGGCGATCAACCGCAAAGGTTTACCCGGAAGACGCGAGGCGCCGTAACGCGCGGGAATGGCGACGATGAAACCGGATTCGCTCATGGCGTGATCGCTTTTATTTTTTCGGCCAGGGTGTCGTGAAATTCATCGGCCAGTTGCGCCGCAACGGGAACGTACCAGGCGTTGAGCAGGCCGAGATCGCGGCATTTCACCGCGTCCTTCTCCGTCATCAGGATGACGCCGGTCATGCCGGCGAAATCCTCGACGCGGTAGGCATGATGATCGGGAAACGGGTGTTCGACCACTTCCAGCCCCAGCTGCCGCAAGGCGGCAAAGAATCGCCCGGGATTGCCGATGCCGGCGAGCGCATGCACCGGCGCGCCGATGAATCCGGCCAGTGCCTGTTGCTGATCGCGCGATGCCAGCGCGACCGCTGCGTCAAGTTGCAGGATCATCGGCCACTCCCCCGACGCCGCAGTGCCACCGTTGATCACGCGAAAGCCGGTGTCGCGCGGTGCTTCGCGCAGCGGACCGGCGGGAATCAGCAGACCATTGCCATAACGACGCTCGCCGTCCAGCACTTCGATCTCGATGTCGCGGGCGAGACGGCGATGCTGCAGGCCGTCGTCGGCGAGAATGACATCGCAACCGGCGGCGAGCGCGCGCTGTGCCGCGGCGACACGATCGCGATCGACGAACACCGGCAGGCGCGTTCGTTCGAAAATGAGTTTCGGCTCGTCGCCGCAGAGCGCCGGCGAGGTATCGGGATCGACCTGCACCGGCACCTGCGAGGCACGACCGTAGCCGCGGCTGACGATTCCCGGCTTGAATCCCCGCGCCTGCAGACGCAGTGCCAGCGCGATGATCAGCGGTGTCTTGCCGGTGCCGCCGGCGGTGAAATTTCCGATCACGATCACCGGCGCAGCGATGCGATGACTGCGCAGTACGCCCGCCGAATACAGCGCGGCACGCAGCATGATGATCAGACGCTGGATACCCGCAAGAAAGCGTAGCCCGAACCCCGGCGCCTGCCCGCCATACCAGCGCTGCAGCAGCCAGCGTTCGAGCGCCGGCTTCATTCGGTTTCCGTCTCGCGAAACTGCATGCGGTGCAGATACGAATACAGCCCGCCCTGGGCGAGCAACTGCGCGTGCGTGCCCTGCTCCACCAGCCGGCCCTGGTCCAGCACCAGCACCTGATCGGCATGTTCGATCGTCGACAGGCGATGCGCGATCACCAGCGTCGTGCGATCGGGAATCAGGCGATCGAGCGCGTCCTGCACGAGGCGTTCGGACTCGTTGTCGAGCGCGGCCGTGGCTTCGTCGAGAATCAGGATCGGCGCGTCCTTGAGGATGGCGCGGGCGATCGCGATGCGCTGGCGCTGGCCGCCGGACAACAACCCGCCATTCTCGCCGATGCGGGTATCGAGGCCCTGCGGCAGGCGATCGATGAATTCGCTGGCGTTGGCGGCATCGGCCGCGCGCCGGATCGCGGCGTGATCGATGCCTTCCTGGCCATAGGCGATGTTGGCGGCGACGGTATCGTCGAACAGCATCACGCGCTGCCCGACCAGGCCGATCTGACTGCGCAGATCGCTGAGTTTGTAGTCCGTCAGCGGCCGGCCATCGAGCAGCACCTCGCCCGAGGTCGGCTCGTAGAAGCGTGGCAGCAGGCGGATCAAGGTCGACTTGCCGCCGCCGGAACGGCCGACGATCGCCGTCACCGTACCGGGCCGCGCTGTGAAAGAGATCTTGTCGATCGCCGAGGCCGACTGCCCGTCGTAGCGCAGGCTCACGTTGCGGAATTCGACATCGCCGCGCGCGCGCGGCAATGCCGTCTGGCCAAGATCGGACTCGCCGGGCTCATCGAGCATGCGGAACAGGCGATCGGCCGAATGCAGGCCACGCTGCAACGGACTTTGCACATTGGTGATGCGCTTGAGCGAAGGCAGCACCGCCATCATCGCAGTCATGATCACCACGAAATCACCGGCGGTCATGCGCCCGGCAGTCGCTTCGATGCCGGCCATGAACAGGATCAGCGCCAGCGCCGCGGCGCCAAGCAACTGCACGACCGACGATGCAGCGCCGCGCGTGGTCTCGATCTTCATCGCCAGGTTGACGTTGCTCTTGCTCAGCATGGCGAAGCGCTCGAGCTCGGAGGCCTGCGCGCCGTAGATTTTCACTTCCTGGTGCGCCGACAACGTTTCCAGCGTCGCCTGCCCGACCCGCGCGACCGTCTGCTGGATGCCCTGGTTGATGCGGCGGTAACGCTTGCTGACGTAAGACGAGATCAGCGCGATGCCCGGCGCGACCAGCAGCATCGCGACCGTCACCTTCCAGCTGCAAACGAACATGGTCACGGTCATCACGACGATGGTCAGACTGTCGGTGATCAGGATCTTCAGCGCTTCGGTGACTGCACCGGCGACCTGGCCGGTGTCGTATCCCAGTCGCGCCAACAACGCCGGCACCGACTCGGCGTCGTAGCGGGCGCTGGGCAGATGCAGGAACTTGTCGAACAGCACCAGCTGCAGATTGCGCACCAGACCGTTGCCGGTGCGCGCCATGCAGTAGTCGGAAGTAAACGTGGCGATGCCGCGCACGAGAAACAGGCCGAGGATGACCAGCGGCAGCGTCGCCAGACCGGTGGCGCCTTTTTCCACGAAAGTCTTGTCGACGATGGGCTTCATCAGATTGATGAAGTAACCGCCCGCCATCGCCTCCAGCGTCATGCCCAACGCAGCAAGCGCCAGCAGACCCCAGAATGGTTTGGCGAACAGCAGCAGGCGCTGATAGGCCCGCAGATAACTGGTCGTTTCCGGTTTGTCGTTCATCGGTTCTTTGTTTCGGGCGTGGTCGCGATCTTGAGCTTGGTGAAACCAAGCTGGCCGAGTGCGTCCATCGCGGTCACCACCGACTGGTGGGCGGTACGCCCGTCGGCACGCAGGATCACCGCTTGGCTGCGGTCATCGCCAGCGACACGGGCAATCGCCTCTTTAAGGCTGACCACGTCGGTTTTCAATACCTCGTTGTTGCCGACGAAGTACTTGCCTTCGGCATCGATCAACACCACCAGTGATTCGGCGGAGTCCACCTGCGCCTGCGAACGCGACTGCGGCAACTCCAGCTTCAGCATCGAGCGCTGGTTGAAAGTGGTGGTGACCACGAGAAAAAGGATCAGGCAGAACAGCACGTCGATCAGCGAGATGAGATTGATCTCCGGATCCACGTCCATGTTGCCCTTTCCGAGTTTCATGCCTCACCCCGCTTGCCACGCGGCGCCGGCTTGGCGTTCGGGATCACGCCTTCGTCGATCGCATCCATCAGGCCCATCGCCTGCTTTTCCATGTCGACGACGTACTCGGCGATGCGGCCGCGGAAATAGCGATAGAACATCACCGAGGGAATCGCCACGCACAGGCCGGCAGCCGTGCTGACCAGCGCCTGGCCGATGCCGCCGGCGAGCTTGTTGGCATCGCCGACGCCCGCGCTGAGGATGCCCATGAACATCTGGATCATGCCGAACACGGTGCCGAGCAATCCAATCAGCGGCGACACGCTGGCGATGGTGCCCAGCGTGTTCATGAAGCGCTCCATCTCGTGGACCACATGCCGGCCGACGTCCTCGACGCGTTCCTTGATCATTTCACGCGGGCGGTAACGCATGTCCAGTGCCGCCGCGAGCAATTCGCCGAGCGGCGAATTACGCCGCAGCACCTCGATGTGCTTGGGATCGAGTTGATGGCTGCGCGCCCATTCGCGGACTTCCTCGCCCAGGCCAGGCGGCAGAACTTCCTTGCGCCGCAGACTCCAGAAGCGTTCCAGGATGATGGCCATCGCCAGCACAGCCAGGAGCAGGATCGGCAACATCACCCAGCCGCCGGCTTTGATCAATTCCAGCACGCGTTCACCTCTCTGAATCGGGACTGCCGATAGCATAGCCTGAGCTGGCGCCGGACCGCTCCCGCCAGTAGCGCGGACGGTCGCTGCGCCGCGCTTCCTGCAGCCGAACGCCCTGACCGTCGAGCCGGAACACGAGACCGCCGCTACTCTGGGTATCGATCACGCCGGCCCCGCTCCGCCGGTAGCGCGCGACGATGTCGGCACGCGGCAGACCGAAACGATTGCCGACGCCAGTACTGAACACCGCCCAGCGCGGGTGCACCGCTGCAACGAACGCCTCGCTCGACGAACTATCGCTGCCGTGGTGCGGCACCAGCAGCAGATCGGCCGGAAGATTCGCGACCTGTTCGTGCAGCAGCCGCGTTTCGACATGGCGACCGATGTCGCCGGGAATCAGTGCGATGCCCCGCGCCGTCTGGATGCGCAGCACGCAGGAGCTGTCGTTGTCGAGATACGGAAACAGGGGCGGCGGATGCAGGATGCGGAACGCGACACCATTCCAGTGCCAGGATTGCGAACGCTGGCACCAGTGCATGCCGGGCTTCGCCCAACCTTCCGGCGCGAGCACGCGCACATCCGGATACGCGCGGCGCACTGCCTCGGCGCCGCCAGAGTGATCGTTGTCGCCATGGCTGATCAACATCATGTCGAGGTGATTCACACCCAGCGCATGCAACGTCGGCAACACCGCGGCCTCGCCCATGTCCAGACCGCGCGCACTGGCCGGGCCAGCGTCGAACAGCAGCGCGTGGTCGCGGGTCTGCACAAGCACCGAAAGGCCCTGCCCGACATCGATCACCGATATCCGCGCCTCGCCCTGTCGTGGTAAATCCAGATTCGGCATCAGTAGCGGCAGGAACAGCAATAGCGCCAGCACCTTGCCCGGCGCAGCGCGCGGCAACAACAACCAGAATGCGCCGATGCAGGCAAGCACAAGCGCCGTGAACGAAGGCTCCGGCAGCCAGATCGTCGCGCTGGGCCAATGCGCAATTTTTTCCAGACACCACCACAGCGCATCCATCACCCATGCCGACAGCTGCCAAAGGCAATCGCCCAGACTCGTGGAAACCAGCGAGGCGAGAGATCCGAGCAGGGCCAATGGCACGATCACCAGACTGATCGTCGGAATGCCGATCAGGTTGGCCAAGGGTCCGGGCAAGGATGCCTGCCCGAAAAACCAGACTGTCAGCGGCAACAGACCGAGTACCGCGACGCCCTGCGATTCGAGGAAGGGCCTGATCGTTCCGGCCACGCGCTCATGCGGCAGACACCAGAGCAACCACGCGACGCCGACAAAGCTCAACCAGAACCCCGGTGCGAGCACCGAGAGCGGATCGAAAGCGAGCACGGCGATCAACGCGAGCGCGAAGGCATCGGCACCCGACTGCGGGCGTCGCAGCAACTTCGCCAGCAACACGACAGCGATCATCAGCATCGTGCGCACTGTCGGCAGCGCAAAACCGGCGATGGCGGTATAGCCGAAAGCGAAAACCAGCGCGCCGATCGCGGTGGCCTGCGGTCGCGGCAGGCGTCTGCCCAAGCCGGGCAGCAGGCGATACAAACCGGCGATCAGCAAGGCACCGAAACCCGCGACCATGCCCACATGAAATCCGGAAATCGCGATCTGGTGCGTCAACCCAGTTGCACGCAGGACCTCCCAATCCGTATCGGTCAGCGCGCGGGTATCGCCGATCGCCAATGCCTGCACGAAACGACCGCGGCCCGCCGGCAGTGCCCGGCTGATCTGGTTCGAAAGGTGATCGCGCCAGGCATCGACACCGCGGCCAGCAGCGAGACGGCGCGCAGAAAATGCGTCGCGCACATAGCCCGTGGCCGCGAGTCGCTGCGCGAGCGCGCTCTTCTCGAAATCATAGCCACCGGGATTGAGCACGCCCTGCGGTCGGCGCAGGCGCACCGTCAGACGCCAGCGACTGCCCGGAGCGATCTCGGGCGCCGGCCCATACCAGCCCAGGCGGACTTTCTCGCCGATGGGCGCGCCGACAGCGCCAGCGTCGATCATGAAATCGAAACGCAACGAACCCGGCTCGTGTTGCGGCAAGCCCACCACGCGGCCATCGACGACTAGATCCGCACGCTCGACGGCGGCAGGTAACCGCTGCTGCATCACCCACTGCCCGACCAGGCAGGCCCAGGCGATTCCGAACAGGAAGGCACCGATCAAACGCAGACCGGTGTCGCGCCACCAGAGCAGCAGTGATATCACCGATGCGATCAGCGCCAGCCAAAGCGGCGGCAACCACGGAAAACACTGAACCACGCTCACGCCTGCCAGCAGCACCGCTGCCACCGCCAATCCCAGAGGCGGTGGCGGCAGGCGGACTGGCATGCGGACTCAGACCTCGGGCGACAACGGTTGCAGACGCCCCTGGGTCAACTCCAGCGTGCGGTCGAGCTTGCGCGCCAGGCGGCGGTCGTGGGTGACCAGCACCAGCGCCGTGCCGACTTCGCGATTGAGTTCGACCATGAGTTCGAACACGCCCGCGGCGGTCTTCTCGTCGAGATTGCCGGTGGGCTCGTCGCCAAGCACGCAGGCCGGACGCGTGACCAGCGCACGCGCGACTGCGGCGCGCTGGCGTTCGCCACCTGACAATTCACCCGGCTTGTGGCCGACGCGATGCGAAAGCCCGACGCGATCAAGCAAGGCTGCCGCTTTCGGACGCGCGTTCGCCACCGATTCGCCGACGATCAGCAGCGGCATCATCACGTTTTCCAACGCGGTGAATTCCGGCAGCAGATGATGGAATTGATAGACGAAACCGAGCGCGCGATTACGCAGCAGCCCGCGCTCGGCATTGTTGAGTTTCGACATCGCCTGACCATCGACGAAGACCTCGCCCGAGGTCACCGCATCGAGACCGCCGAGCAGGTGCAGCAAAGTGCTCTTGCCGGCACCCGAAGCACCGACGATGGCGACGGTCTCGCCAGGCTGCACGGCCAGTTGCAGGCCTTCGAACACCGGCGTGACGAGGTCGCCTTCGCGATAGGTCTTGCCTAGGTTCTGGCAGCGGATCACCGGTTCCATCGCGGCGTTGTTGTTGGCAGGCTTATTCATGGCGCAACGCCTCCGCCGGATCGGTACGCGACGCGCGCCAGGCCGGATACAGGGTCGCGAGCAGGCACAAACCGAATGCAAGGCTGGCGATCATCAGCAGATCGAGCGGCTCAATCACCGGCGCGGGAAAACTGATGTAGTAGACGTCGGCCGGCATCAACTCGCTGCCGGTGATGCTTTCGACCAGATGCACCACGTGCACGAGGTTGTACGACAGGAGCACGCCACCAACGATGCCGATGACGATGCCGGCGACACCAATCACCATGCCCTGCACGATGAAGACGCGCATCACCCCGCCCGGCGTGAGCCCGATCGTGCGCAGGATGGCGATGTCGGCCTGCTTGTCCTGCACCAGCATCACCAGCGAGGAGACCAGGTTGAAGGCGGCGATCGCGACCAGCAGCGACAGCAGGATGAACATCATCGTTTTTTCCATCTTCAGCGCGCGGAAGAAGTTCTCGTGGTCGCGGGTCCAGTCGCGCACACGATAAAGCCCCTGCATCTGACGAGTGAGATCGACCGCCACCGGCCAGGCATTCCACAAGTCGGTGAGTTTCAGGCGCACTCCGGTGACGCCATCGCCAATGCGGGTGAGTCGCTGCGCATCCTGCATGTGCACCAGCGCCATGCCCAGATCGAACTCCTGCGCGCCGGCTTCGAAAATCCCGACCACGGTGAAGCGACGCATCTTGGGCAGAACGCCGACCGGCGTGGTGTTGAGCTCGGGCACGAAGACGGTGACCTTGTCGCCGACGCCGACGCCCAGCCAGAGCGCGAGTTCCTTGCCGAGAATGATGTTGTAAGCACCCGGTTTGAGATCGCTCAGATGACCGTGCGTCATCTTCAGGGCCAGCTCGGAAACTTTCGGCTCCTCGTCGGGCAGCACACCGCGGATCACCGCACCTTGCACGCGACCGGCCTGGATCATCGCCTCGCGCTCGACGTAAGGCGCGGCGCCGAGCACGCGCGGATCCTTCTTCGCGATGTCGATAGCCTGCTGCCAGTTCTGCAACGGGCCATCGATGCCTTCGATGGTGGCGTGCGCGACCATGCCGAGGATGCGCGAGCGCAGTTCTTCCTGGAACCCGGTCATCACCGACAACGTGGCGACCAGTGCTGCCACGCTCAGGGCCATGCCGAGGATCGAGGCCATCGAGAAGAAGGACAGGAAGCCACTACGACGCTTGGCGCGCAGGTAACGCAGACCGATGGCGAGTGACAGGGGTTGGAACATGGATATCCTTGTAGGGTCAGCCCGGCAAGGCCGCGGCGCGCAAGCTTGCCTGCGCTTGCCGGTCGGCGACAAGCCGAAGGTTACGTCGCGATGCTGCCGGCAGCGTATCCGGCCACCAGCGCAGGTGTCGGTGGCGGCCGTTGCCATCGCAACCGGTCAGGCTCCCCACGGGGCCGCGGAAGCGGATCGTGACGCCGTGCCAAGACTCCGCTCCGGCGCCGAAGTTCAGTAGCGCGACGTCATCGTCCGACCGGATCAGCACCGTGCCATCTGGCCGTTGCCACTCGCGCCGGAGCACAAACAAGCCATGGGCGATCGACATCAACGCGGTGAGGTACATCAACCAGGCGGGCAACGCGCTCAGCCAGATTGATACCAGCGCCAGCGCGATCATCAGGGACAGACCGGCACAGAAAAGTCGCGATCGGCGCCAATCAATGCGGCAGCTCAAGGATTCGTTCAACGAGGTCATGCAGGTCAGGCTCTCCTGGCCGTTCGCGGCCCATGCACCATCGCCAGAGCTTATCGTCCTCGCAATCGAGCAATCGTAGGAACACCTTTCTTTCGCTGTCCTCGGCGACCTGCCAGCGCTGATCGAGATAACGCAGCATCAACTGGTCGAGTTCGCGCATGCCGCGGCGGCAACGCCAGCGCAGGCGACGCAGCTCGACGTCTTCGTCCGCGCTCAACGCCACAGACCGAAGGCGATCACTGCCCACAGCAGCCACAGCACCACGCCACCCAGCAGATAAACCTGGAAGCGGTGCATGACGCGGTTGTAGGTGCACTGGATCAGGCTATGGATCCAGCGCAGCAGCACGAAGATCCAGGCCAGCGCTACGACCAGCGAACCGACCTGCCCGCTCGCATGCGCGACGAACAAGGCCAGGTAGAACAGCACCGGCAGTTCGAACAGGTTTTTGAAATTGTCCGAGGCGCGCGTGTCTTCGAAGATGGCGTCGCGTTGTGCGCTCTGCGCGACCGCTTGCGGGTGGATGCGACGGCGGCGCATCTCCGGAATGCGCACGATGAAGATGCGCACCCAAACGAAGCATGTCAGCAATGCCATCGCGACGGCGGGCCAGAACAAGTTGTTCGCCATCGCGAAAGGCTCCGGAAAAATCAGGCGCCGCGACGCTGCAGCATCAGCTTCTTGATCTCGCCGATCGCCTTCGCCGGATTCAGGCCTTTCGGGCAGGTGCGCGCGCAATTCATGATGGTGTGGCAGCGGTAGAGCTTGAACGGATCCTCGAGATCGTCGAGGCGCGCACCGGTGTCTTCATCGCGCGAGTCGATGATCCAGCGATACGCCTGCAACAGCACGGCGGGGCCAAGGTAGCGGTCGCCATTCCACCAGTAGCTCGGGCAACTGGTCGAGCAACACGCGCAGAGAATGCATTCGTACAAGCCGTCGAGTTTGGCGCGATCTTCCTTCGACTGCAGGCGTTCGGTCGCGGCTGGCGGCGCGCTCTGCGTGCGCAGCCAGGGCTTGATCGAGGCGTACTGCGCGTAGAAATGGCTCAGGTCGGGCACCAGGTCCTTGACCACCGGCATGTGCGGCAGCGGATAGATCGGCACGTCTTTGCCGGCGCACTCGTCGATGCCCTTGGTGCAAGCCAGTGTATTGGTGCCGTCGATGTTCATCGCGCAGCTGCCGCAGATCCCTTCGCGGCAGGAACGGCGGAAGGTCAACGTCGGATCGATTTCGTTCTTGATCTTGATCAGCGCGTCGAGAACCATCGGGCCGCAGGTATCGAGGTCGACGTCGTAGGTGTCGACGCGCGGGTTGCCGCCATCATCCGGATTCCAGCGGTAGATCTTGAAGGCGCGGGTCTTCTTCGCGCCGGCGGGCGCGGGGAAATGCTTGCCCTTGCCGACCTTGGAATTCTTGGGGAGAGTGAACTCGGCCATTTTTCTTCGCTTCTCGATTCTTTGCGGCGGGTCGCGATTGCCATCGCTCCTACGCCTCGGGTGTGATCGCGGCTTACGCCGCTCCTACGGGGAGCATCGGTCAGTACTTGCGTTCTTTGGGCGGGATGACGCTGACGTCGGTACTGAGCACATTCAAGTGAACCGGACGGTAGTCGAGCTTGGTATTGCCCTGCTCATCGACCCAGCACAGCGTGTGCTTCATCCATTCGACGTCGTCGCGCTTGCCGAAGTCCTCGCGGGCGTGGGCGCCGCGCGATTCCTTGCGGTTTTCCGCCGACACCATCGTCGCCACGGCCTGGCCCAGCAGATTCTGCAGTTCCAGGGTTTCGACGAGATCGGAATTCCAGATCATCGAACTGTCCGACACACGCACGTCTTCGAAGCTCTTGTGCGCCTCGCGGATTTTCGTCACACCCTGCTGCAAGGTCTCGCCGGTGCGGAACACCGCGGCGTCGTTCTGCATGATGTGCTGCATGTTGTCGCGGATCTGCGCAGTCGGCGTGCCGCCCTTGGCGAAACGCAGCTTGTCGAGATTGGCCAGCGACTTGTCACAGGCGCTCGCCGGCAGGCTCTTGTGCGCCTGGCCGGGCTTGATCGTCTCGGCGCAGCGGTTGGCGACCGCGCGGCCGAACACCACCAGGTCGAGCAACGAATTCGAGCCCAGACGATTGGCGCCGTGTACCGACACGCAGGCGGCTTCGCCGATCGAATACAGACCAGGCACGACCGTATTCGGGTTGCCGTCCTTCAGGGTCACGACTTCGCCGTGATAGTTGGTCTGCAGACCGCCCATGTTGTAGTGCACGGTCGGCAGCACCGGGATCGGCTGCTTGGTGACGTCGACGCCGGCGAAGATCTTCGCGGTTTCGGAAATGCCCGGCAATTTTTCGTGGATCACGGCGGGGTCGAGATGGGTCAGATCGAGGTGGATGTGATCCTTCTTCGGACCGACGCCGCGACCTTCGCGGATTTCGATGGTCATCGAGCGGCTGACCATGTCGCGCGGTGCGAGGTCTTTCACGCTGGGCGCGTAGCGCTCCATGAAACGCTCGCCGTTGGAGTTGCGCAGAATGCCGCCTTCGCCACGCACGCCCTCGGTGATCAGGCAGCCGGCGCCATAAATGCCGGTCGGGTGGAACTGCACGAATTCCATGTCCTGCAGCGGCAGACCAGCACGCAACGCCATGCCACCGCCATCGCCGGTGCAGGTGTGCGCCGAAGTCGCGGAAAAATACGCGCGGCCGTAACCGCCAGTGGCCAGCACCACGCCCTGCGCGCGGAACAGGTGCAGAGTGCCTTCGGCCATGTCGAGCGCGAGCACGCCGCGGCAGGCGCCTTCCTCGTCCATGATCAGGTCGAGGGCGAAGTATTCGATGAAGAATTTCGCGTCGTGCTTGAGCGACTGCTGATAGAGCGTGTGCAGGATCGCGTGGCCGGTGCGGTCGGCGGCAGCGCAGGTACGTTGCGCCGGCGGACCTTCGCCGTATTTCGTGGTCATGCCGCCGAAGGGACGCTGGTAGATCTTGCCGTCTTCGGTGCGCGAGAACGGTACGCCCTGGTGTTCGAGTTCGATGATCGCGGGGATCGCCTCGCGGCACATGTATTCGATCGCGTCCTGGTCGCCCAGCCAGTCCGAACCTTTCACGGTGTCGAAGAAGTGGTAGCGCCAATCGTCCTCGCCCATGTTGCCCAGCGCGGCGGAAATGCCGCCCTGCGCCGCGACGGTGTGCGAGCGCGTCGGGAAGACCTTGGTCAGGCAGGCGGTCTGCAGGCCCTTGGCAGCGAGGCCGAAGGTGGCACGCAGACCGGCGCCGCCGGCGCCGACGACGATCATGTCGTACTTGTGTTCGGTGATCTTGTATGCGGTCGTCATGTCGGACTCAGGCGAATTTCATTGGGCAGCGAACGCGATGCGGCCGATGGCGATGACCGCGGCGATCGTGGCGAAGGCATAAACGAGCTTGATGGCGATCTGCAGCGCGATCTCTAGCCAGCCGTGGATGTAATCCTCGACGACGACCTGCAGGCCGAGCCGGGCATGCCACATCATCGCGATCACGAAGCCCAACAGCAGCGTGGCGTTGAGCGGCTCGGCGATGGCGTTGCGGACCTGGAACTGATCGGCGCCGATCTGCGCCACCGCAAAATAGATGAACCAGGGCGACAGCAGCGCCAGCACGATGGCGGTAAGGCGCTGCATCCACCAATGCTGGACGCCGTCCTTGGCCGAGCCCAGGCCGCGGGCGGTGGCGAGCGGGTCGCGCAGATTCATGCCGCACCTCCCAGACCGAGAGCACAGACCCAGATAGCTGCCGTCACGAGGATCGTGAGGATCACCACGGCGTAACCACTCTTGTAGACCGTCGGAATCTCGAAACCCCAGCCCGCATCCCAGGCCAGATGCCGCAGGCCATTGAACAGGTGGTACATCAGGCAGGCAGTGAAGGCGAACAAGGCCGCCTTGCCCAACCAGGACGCCAGGAACCAGCGGAAGCATTCAAAGGCATCGGCAGTCCCCGCCACCGCCAGCAACCAGGCGGCGAAGCCAAGCGCGCCGACAGCGAGTGCGACGCCGGTGGCGCGATGCAGGATGGACAGGACGCTCGTGATCTGGGGCTTGTAAACCTGCCCGATCATGAAAGGAGAAAGAGGACGTTCGCGCGTCGGCATGGGCGTCTCTGGTGGGAAGCAGGAGGGGAGTATTGCGGTTGGAATGCGCTGCGGCGTCAGAAATCGATGCAGCGACCGTTCTTTTCCCAATCGCCGTAACGCGTCGGCTCGGGCCCATCCCTGCCCCCGTATTCCTTGGCAGGCAGCGCCTCGACCGGCTTGGTCGTCGCCTCTTGCTCATGGGGAGGCTCGGGAGAATCCGGGCTTTGGCCTATCATCGGTGGCGTGGAAACCATCCAGACATGTTAATTCCCGACCCCATGCCGTTCAAGGAAAATCCTCCCCCGCGCTCCTTCCCCGTCCTCACCGGCTTCAGCCTGCTGGGCTTCGATGGTCCGGATGCAGCGACATTTCTGCAGTCACAGACGATGAACGACGTGCTCGCGCTCGCCGTCGGGCAGTGGCAATGGAATGGCTGGCTCAACGCCAAGGGCCGCGTGATCGCGCTGTTTGCGCTGCTGCGCATCGATGCCGACTCCTTTCTCGCGATCCTGCCTGACTACCCCGCATCAGAATTGCAGCCGCTGCTGCAGCGCTATGTCTTCCGCAGCAAACTGAAGATCACGCTGCGCGAGGATCGGGTCTGCGCAGCGAATTTCGATGAGCGCCTGATGGCTGGCTTCAGCGCTGGTGATCGCATGTCGGGCCAGCCCGACATCGGGCTGGCGATGGACTGGGGAAGCGAGTCGGAGTCGCGTTATCTCCTGCTGCTGCCGAAAGACTCGCCCGCGCTGCAGCAACCGCAGGCGCAGACGGACGTCCGCTGGCTGGCCTTCGACTTGGCACATGGCCTGCCCCGTCTACCGGCATCGCAGCGCGAAACCTGGACGCCGCAGATGCTTTCGCTGGACCGGCTTAGAGCTTTCAGCCTCAAGAAAGGCTGCTATCCGGGGCAGGAAATCGTTGCGCGCACGCACTATCTGGGCCAGGCCAAGCGCGGCCTGCAGCGGGTGCAAGCACCGGCTCTGAGCGTTGGCGAATCGCTGTACGATCCGGCAGGCAACGCGATCGGCACCGTGGTCAGCCTCGACCACGAGGGCACTGAAGGATTGGCGGTATGCACCCTGGCCGCGGATCCTGACCTGCGAAATCAGCTGGGCGTGGCGGTCTCGGCGCCCGACCTGCTGCCCGGCCTGCAACGACCCTTGTGACAGCAATCACTGCGCAAACGTCGTAGATTGGCGAAACTAGCTTTATATTGACCTGAAACCGCGACGGAGATAGACGCCATGAAGACCCTGCCCCTCGCCTTTCTGGGCGCCATGATCGCCCTGGCGCTGGTACGTCCGGCTGCCGCTGCCGACTACACCATCACCGTCGAACCCAACTATCCACCTGCGCAGGCCCAGGAAGTCTACAAGCCACTGCTCGATTATCTCGGCAAGGCCACCGGCCAGCATTTCATCCTCAAGACCTCGGCGAACTACCACGTGTACTGGCGCGACATGCGCGCCGCCACCAAGACCGACTTCGCTTTCGAGGAAGCGCACTTCACCGATTACCGCATCAATCGCCAGGGCTTCACGCCGCTGGTCCGTGTTTCCGATCCGACCCGCTTCACCCTGCTCGCCAATGCTGATGTCGCCGCCAAGGGCGCGAACTACCTGGTCGGTCGTCGCATCGTCAGCATGTCGGCGCCGAGCATGGGCTACCTGCTGCTGGGCGAGCTGTACAAGAATCCGATTTCGCAGCCGGAAATCCAGTCGGCCTCGGCCAGCTGGAAGGACGGCGTGGAAATGATCTTCGCCGACGAAACCGATGCGGCGATGGTCCCGGGTTACATCGCGACCACTTACCCCAACCTCGTGCCGGTCGCGACCTCGCGCGATTTCATGGGCCGCGCTCTGTCTGCCGCACCCAGCGTGCCTGCCGATGTGCGCAAGAAAGTCACCGACGCGATGCTCCGCCTGCACAAGGACAACTCGCTGTACGAGGTGATCAATGAAATCGGCGCCACGCAGTTCGTGCCGGCCACCGCCGCCGATTACGCCGGCAACGAGCGCCTGCTGCGCGGCGTGTTCGGCTATCAGCCGATCCCCGGCAAGAATGCCCCGCCGCCGGCCGCGGCTGCACCGCCACCGCCGCCGGTCGGTCTGGAAGTCAAAGCCGTCAAGGGCAAGGGCGGCCGCTGATTCTCGACTTCGATCTGCCGCATCGCAGCGCAAAAGAAAAAAGCCGGCGATGCCGGCTTTTTTCATGACTCGGAAAGAGGATAGACCGCTCAATCCGCTTCGAAATAGATCACGTCCTGGACATTCAGGATCACCGCCTGGCCCAAGCTGATCGTGCCGGACTTGCGCAGGTGCAATTCGTCGCGATGCACGCGCAATTCGTCGTCTTCGCCAATACGCACGTAGCTGGCATTGGTCGAGCGATCGGTGATCATGAAATGCCCGCGCTTGAATTCGATCTGGGCATGGGTGCGGCTGACCCAGTCGGCCTCGACCATCAGGTCGTTGGTGGCCTCGCGACCCATCATGAAAGGTTCGGAAGTTTCGTCAAGCTCGATCACCTTGCCACGGTGACGCAGACGCAGCTTCGCGCCTGCCGGCTGCTGACCGCCGTCGCCGATCTTGATCGCGCTCTGCACCATGGTCATGCCGGACGTATCTTCCTGCCAGACCACGTCGACGATCTCGATCGGCAGCAATTTTCCGCTGACGCGGGCGCGGCCCAGGCTGCGGGTTTCCGGGCCCTTGCCGCCGATGCCCTGGACGGTGGCGGCAGTGCTGACGATCTGTTCGCGCTTGGCCAGCGAGGCCATGCGCGCGGCGGTGTTGACGGCATCGCCGTAGACATCGCCGTCCTTTTCCTCGAGCGCGTCGCCGTGGTGCAGGCCGATGCGCACCGCCAGGTTGTCGCGAACAAAATCGATGTCGCGAGCCATCTTGCGCTGCATGTCGCAGGCGGCCAGCACGCCGTTCAAAGCTGCTGGCAAGGTGCACATGATCTCGTCGCCGATGGTTTTGATCACACGGCCACCGTGCTGCTGGCAGATGATCGTGAGGGCATTGAGCACCGCGGCGATCAGACGGCGGGCTTCGACATCGCCCTTGGTCTCGAACAGGCGGGTGCTGCCGCTGACGTCGGCGAAAAGGATGGTTTGCGGACGGGAAGAGCTCATGGGCTGAGTATAGGACAAGCCTGAGGGACCTTAGCGTCCCCCCGGATCAACGCCCCCGCGCCAGTTCGCCGGCCATCGCGACGATATCGGCGTCGGAAGGAATGACCAGGAAAGCCGCTCCAGCCAGCGGCGTGTAGGTGTCCACACCGACCACGCGACGCAACGGTTTCGCGCCCTGCCCGGCCTCGACCACCGCCGTGATCACGCCCTCGCCGACGCCGGCACTGCGCCGGCCCTCATCGACGACAAGAATGCGCGCGCATTCGCCGGCGTGGCGGGCGATCGCCTCGGTGTTGAGTGGCTGCAGCCAGCGCAGATCGACCACGCGCACCTTCCAGCCCTGCGCCTTCTCGATCTCGCGGGCAGCACGCAGGCTCATCGGCACGCTATTGCCGAAGCTGAAGATCACCAGGTCGCGGGCTTCCGGGAAATACACGCGCTCCTCGCCCAGCACCATCGCCTGATCGGGCGCCGGATACGAAGTCAGCCACTGGCCGTCGCCGGTCTCGTAAAGATCCTTGGTCATGTACAGCGCGATCGGCTCGAGGTACGCGCAAACGCGGCCATCGACTTTCGCCAGCGCCATCATCGTGCGCAGCATGGTCGCGGCATCGTCGCCGCGGCTGGGGCAGCCGACCACGAGGCCGGGGATGTCGCGCAGCGCAGTGATCGAGTTGTCGTTGTGGAAGTGCCCGCCAAAACCGCGCTGATAACCCAGCGACGCGATGCGCATCACCATCGGATTGCGGTATTGGCCGTTGCTGAAGAACTGCAACGAACACGCCTCGCCGCGGATCTGGTCGCAGGCGTTGTG
>Ga0066869_10000016_pt1 | contig 19039 bp, 17 predicted proteins | sample SoimicmetaGmgHMC_FD_62218 | JGI IMG/M metagenome (GOLD analysis project Ga0066869, IMG submission 62218) | Soil and rhizosphere microbial communities from Laval, Canada - mgHMC | ecosystem: Environmental > Terrestrial > Soil > Agricultural land | place: Laval, Canada | collected 2014-09-23 | reverse complement strand
TAAACCACTCGGCCATCTCTCCGTTGTTTTGCGTCGGCAATTCAACGCCCTGGCAAACGATCCGTGAATTATCGCAAATCAGCAGGAACGCGCCAGCGATCGGAGCCCTCCCCTCAGCCCTTACTTGAAGCCGATCTTGCTCGAAAACAGCCCGACCACCGTTTCCCAGGTTTCGAGATACATCGCGACCTGCTCGGTGCTCGAGCCCTTTTCCACGTCGAGATCCATCTGCAGGAACGGGTCGTTCTCGTCATCAAGATAGGCCGACGCGAAACGACGATTTCGGTTCCAGTCGTTCATCACTTCCGCCGTGCTGCCCTTGTCGAGATCGAAACCGGCCAGGAACTGGAAGGATTTGCAGCGCCCGTTTTCACACCCGTACATGACGACGTTGAAATCCTTGCCGGCCACTGCACTCTTGATCAGCGGGTCGCCTTCGTCATCCTTGCTCAGCGTCGCGCGATAACCGGCCTCCTGAAGGATCTTGACCATCTCCTCGCCGGAGATGCCGTTGGTGATCGGACGCGCGACGGCCGGTGCCGCCGTTGCCAGAGCTGCGAAGGAAACCAGTGCTATCGAAAGAAAACGGGACATGGGCTGCGACCTCGATCTGATTTCAGGAAAGGGATGCCACGGCGACAAGCATGCCACTATTTCTTCGATTTGAAATCCGAACACTTCAGGCGATTCGCCTCGATCACACCCGGCAGGCGCTCGGCGAGGAAATCGATGAATACGCGTACGGCCGGCAGCAGGCCGCGGCGGGACGGGAACACCGCGTGGCAAATGCCCATCGGCAGATGCCATTCGCGCATCACCGGCTCGAGTTCGCCGCGCCGCACGGCATCGGCGCAAGTCATCTCGGGCAGCAACGCAATACCGAGACCATCGCGCGCCGCCGCCATCAGCAGCGGAAAATCGTGCGCCATCAGGTTGGGCTGGATATCCACGCGCTCAATCTCGCCGTTCGGCCCGTGCAGCGACCAGCGCTGCCGCGCTTCGTCGTCGCTCATCGACAAGGTGCTGTGTACCGCGAGATCGGTCGGCGATTGCGGGCGGCCGACGCGGTCCAGATAGGCGGGGCTGGCAACGAGCATCTCGTGGATGTCGCCGAAGCGACGCATCACCAGCTCGCCGTCATCCAGCAGTTGCGTGCGCACACGCAGTGCGACGTCAAAACCTTCCTGGATCACGTCCACGCGCCGGTTGCTGACATGCAACTGCAGGCGCACCTGCGGAAACAGACGCAGAAATTCCGGCAGCATCTGCGCCAGGGTTTCCTGCGAGAGGGCCACCGGACAGCTGACCTTGATCATGCCGCGCGGCTCGGCGCTGACGCGATCGACCGCCTCGCGTGCCGCCTGCGCTTCCGACAACATGCTCTGCGCGTGGCGATAGACGCTCTGGCCGACATCGGTGACGGCGAAGCGCCGCGTCGAACGCTGCAGCAGGCGCACGCCGAGGTCGGTTTCGAGTTGGGTGATGCGCCGGCTCAAGCGCGATTTCGGAATGCCCAACGCGCGTTCCGCCGCTGCGTAGCCGCCATGTTCGACGACGACGGCGAAAAACTGCAGATCATTGAGATCGGGCGTTTTCATGCGATCCGGTCCAGGCCACCCATGTAGGGACGCAACACGTCCGGCACGGTGATCGAGCCGTCGGCGTTCTGGTAATTCTCCATCACCGCGACCAAAGCACGCCCCACCGCGACACCGGAACCGTTGAGCGTATGCACCGGTTCGGGTTTGCCGGTCGTCGGATTGCGCCAGCGCGCCTGCATGCGTCGCGCCTGGAATGCTTCGCAGTTGGAGATCGAGCTGATTTCGCGGTAACTGTTCTGACCCGGCAGCCACACTTCCAGGTCATGCGTCTTGGTCGCGCCAAAGCCCATGTCGCCGGTGCACAACAGCAGGCGACGGTATGGCAGGCCGAGTTTTTCCAGCACGGTTTCGGCGTGCCGCGTCATGTTCTCGTGCACTTGGTAACTCTCGTCCGGGCGGGCGATCGCTACCAACTCGACTTTCTCGAACTGGTGCTGGCGGATCAGGCCACGCACATCCTTGCCGTAACTGCCAGCTTCGGCGCGGAAGCAGGGCGTGTGTGCGGTAAGCAGCATCGGCATGTGCGCGTCGTCGACGATTTCGTCGCGGACGAGATTGGTCAGCGACACCTCCGATGTCGGAATCAGATAGCGCTTCGTCTCACCGACCGTCGTGCTGAAAAGATCTTCCTCGAACTTCGGCAGCTGACCCGTGCCCGTCATGCTTTCGGCGTTGACCAGCAGCGGTGTATTGACCTCGGTGTAACCGTGTTCGCCGGTATGCAGATCGAGCATGAACTGAGCGAGCGCGCGATGCAGTCGTGCCAGTTGGCCGCGAATGACGGTGAAGCGCGAACCGGAAAGCTTGGCGCCGGCTTCGGCATCCAACCAACCCTGGTGCTCGCCAAGCGCGACATGATCCTTGACCTCGAAATCGAACACGCGCGGCGTGCCGACCTTTTTCAATTCCTTGTTGTCATGCTCGTCGCGGCCGACCGGCACCGATTCGTGCGGAATGTTCGGAATGCCCAGCGCGATCGCGTCGAGTTCACCGCGCAGCACTTCGAGCCGAATTTCCGATGTCTTCAATTCATCGGCGAGCCCGGCCACCTCCGCCATCAGCGCGGCGACATCTTCGCCCTTGGCCTTGGCCTGGCCGATCGCCTTGGAGTGCGTGTTGCGCAGGTTCTGCAATTCCTGCGTGCGCGCCTGAAGCTGCTTGCGTTCGGACTCCAGTCTTTCCAACGCCACGACATCGAGATCGAAACCGCGACTGGCTTTCAAACGGGCGGCGGTCTCGGCCAGATGGGCACGCAAGAGGACGGGGTCTAGCATTCGGGCATTCCAGAAATGAAACGGGACGTGGAATTATCGCCGCGTCCCGGCTGTTATCGCAACGAATATTCGGGCATTTGTCGCCCGGAGCACACCGTGGAGGCTGCGGTTTCGACGGGTTCCGGCTTCAGCCGCCTTTTCGTCCCAGCCACCACGCCATCACGACGCCGGAGATCGCCCAGCCAACCACCTGTTCAAGCAGATTGCCCAAGGTGAAATCGAGCGGAAACAGATACCAGTTCCAGTAGGGCACGCTGACCGTCAGCCAGGAAAACAGGCCCAGCACCGCCGCGATCAGCACGCGCTTGCCGAAGCCGAACGCAGCGAGTGTGAGCACGAAAGCCACGATCAGCGCCGAGAATGTGTCGCCCGCGATCTGCTTGATCAGATTCGGCGACATGTCCGCGGTCGCCGAATTGCCTTCAGGCGCGTAGATCACGAATGCGAACGGGCTGCCTTTGTTCTCTGCCGCAAAAGCAGCGACAGCCGCTTTGTCGTTCATTTTTTCCGGCGGCAGGCTCGGATACATGTAAACACCCGCACCGGAGGTCGAGGGCGCGATCGCTGCGAGCGTCGCTTTCTGATCGGTCGGTTCCTTCATGCCCATCTGCCCGATCGGCAGGACCATGTGCGCCACGGCGCCCCACATGAAAAACACGATGCCGCCCAACAGTCCCGCGATCAATACACGCATTTGCCGCCTCCTCCCCGAGTGGTGGATGGAGGCTAAGCCGAGGCGCCACCACGCGCAAGCAATGACGTCAGCCGCGCAGGAATTCGCCCAGCCGCGCTCCAAGCCAGACCAGGCCGAGCCCACCGAACAGCGACACGCCCAGGTAGCTCAGCATCACATCGAAATGCGAACTGCGTGCTGAGATCAGCGCTTCCAGCATCAGCGCGGAAAACGTCGTCAGCCCGCCCAGCAATCCGACCATCAGGAAAGCGCGCCAAAGCAACCCATTCGGGCCACGGCCTTCCAGCCAGATCAACAGGAAACCGGCGACAAATGCACCGATGAAATTGGCAGCCAGCGTGCCCCAGGGGAAGCCATTGCCGACGTGCCGCGTCATCCAGCCGCCAATCAGGAAGCGTCCCGCCGCACCCAGCGATCCGCCAGCCATCACCAGAAAAAATTGCTGCCACCACAGATTCATGAATTCGGCTCCTGGCTTTCGGAAAGCTGCCTACGATTTTTTCTGCGCCCGCGCGGCGATCCGCGCACTGCGCAGTTTGTCGAGTTTTTCCTTGAGCTTGATCTCGAGTCCGCGCTCGATCGGCTGGTAATACGTGCGCTCACCCATCGCGTCCGGGAAGCCGGTCTGGTCGAGCGCGATTCCGTCGGGACTGTCGTGGTCGTACTGGTAGCCGCTGCCGTAGCCGAGTTCCTTCATCAACTTGGTCGGTGCATTGCGGAAATGCATCGGCACGTCCTGCGTGCCGAATTCGCGGACGTCGCTCTTCGCGGCGTTGAATGCCGCATAAGCCGCATTCGATTTCGCGCAACTCGCCAGATAGATCACCAGTTGCGCCAACGCCAAATCGCCCTCCGGGCTACCGAGGCGGTCATACGCATCCCAGGCCTCGATCGCCATCTGCTGCGCACGCGGATCTGCCAGGCCGACATCCTCGACCGCCATGCGCGTCAGGCGCCGTGCGAGATAGATCGGATCGCAGCCGCCATCGAGCATGCGCGCGAACCAGTAAAGCGCGGCGTCGGGATTGGAGTTGCGCACGGATTTATGCAACGCCGAGATCTGATCGTAGAACTGTTCACCCTGCTTGTCGAAGCGGCGCGTGCGATCAGCCAGCACCTGCGTGAGCGTCGTCGCGGTGATTTCGTTGTCTTCGTCGACCGCCAACTCCGCGGCGATTTCCAGCAACGCCAGTCCGCGGCGGACATCGCCGTCGGCGGCCTGCGCGATCAGGCGCAGGTTTTCTTCGGAGATTCGCAGATTCTGCTCGCCCAATCCGCGCTCCGGATCGGCAAGCGCACGCTTCAGCGCTTCGACGATGTCTTCGACGGAAGCCGCTTCAAGCACGTGCACGCGGCAGCGCGAAAGCAGCGCGGAGTTGAGTTCGAAACTCGGGTTCTCGGTGGTGGCGCCGACGAAGAGGATGGAGCCGCGCTCGATATGCGGCAGGAAGGCATCCTGCTGCGCCTTGTTGAAGCGGTGCACTTCGTCGACGAAGAGAACGGTGCGACGACCTTCGTTGAAGCGACCCTCCGCTTCGGCAAGCACCAGGCGCACTTCCGGAAGCCCTGAGAGAACTGCCGAAATCGCCCGGAATTCGGCTTCTGAATATTTCGCGAGCAACAGCGCCAGCGTGGTCTTGCCGCAGCCGGGCGGCCCCCAGAGGATCATCGAATGGACATGCCCGGACTCGACTGCACGCCGCAGCGCCGAGCCCGGTGCAAGCAGTCGGCGCTGGCCGACCATTTCGTCCAGCGTCGCCGGACGCATGCGCTCGGCAAGCGGCTTCAGCGCCGCAGGCGGCTGGAACAGGGATTCGCTGGCGGGCCGGGATTTTCGCACCTGGGCATTCTAGCCGCTGCCGTGTGCACAGGCGTGACCGCGATTGCTTCCCGTGGGAGCGGGCACGACTGCGATTGCCTCAAGTTTCGGCAAGAAATAATCGTGGTCATGACCGCTCCTGCGCTGTCGGTTATTCCTTCAGCGGTGTGACTTCCGCGCCATCGTCCATGTCGCCGACCACATCCGCGCCTTTCGGTGGCGTGAACTTGAACGTGCCCGCTGCGAAAGCGGGATTGCGGCGCCAGTTCGAGAAACCGATCACCGTGCGCTGGCCCAGGGCATCGTTGAACTCCATGCGCACCAGACCCTTGGGTCCGAATCCCAGTTTCGCCTGCTGGAACGGCGCATCGTCTGCTTTTTTCGGCGTGAGGATCAGCCATTCCAACCCACCTGCGCGACCGCCCTCGCCTGTCTTGAACTGACGGTCGAGCTCGGTCGGATCGATGAGCACCGTCAGCGGGCTGCCCTGCTCCTCGAAACTCTGTTTGCGCACCGTCACCTGTTCGAGATCAGGATCGAAAATCCAGATGTGGTCACCATCGGCGACGATCAGCTGGCGGTCGGGCTTGGTCACTTCCCAGCGAAACAGCCGTGGCGCGGAGAGCTTGACCGTGCCCGTGCTCTTCTGGGTTTCGTGGCCGTTGGAATCGTAGACGTGTTGCTCGAACGCGGCGTCGAGGCCCTTGAGGTTCTTCGTGAAAGCAGTGAGCTGTTCGCGGCCGGGGGCGTGCGCGATGGCAGCGACCGACAGCAGCGAGAGCCACAACAGGGATTTGATCGCGATATTCATTCGATGCCCGATGGAGTTGTTGCGCAGAGAGTGCCGAAAGCCGCCTGAACGAAAACCGTTACCGTGCAGGAGTCAGCTTGCTGGCAAGCTATCTGTTTGCGCGAGACCTGTCGCCAGCAAGCTGGCTCCTACGACAGCAGCATCCATCAATTGCGCGGCGGCGGTGGCGCCAGCACACTGCGGTCGCCGTTGTGTTCGGGTGGCGTAACCACGCCGGCGGCTTCCATCGCCTCGATCAGGCGGGCGGCGCGGTTGTAGCCGATCTTGAGTCGGCGTTGCACGCCGGAGATCGAAGCGCGGCGGGTTTCGGTAACGATCTTCACCGCTTCGTCGTACAGCGGATCGGATTCGTCGCCACCACCACCGCCCGACTCCGGCAGCCCGGTCGCGCCGACGACCACGCCGTCGCCCATCGTCTGCACCTCGTCGAGCACACCGGTGACATAGTCGGTGCCGCCGCCGTGCTGCTTGAGATGCTCGACCACACGATGCACTTCTTCATCGGAAACGAAGGCGCCGTGCACGCGCTCGGGCATCGCCGTACCGGGCGGCAGATACAGCATGTCGCCGTGGCCAAGCAGTGTCTCGGCACCGGACTGGTCGAGAATCGTGCGCGAATCGATCTTGCTCGATACCTGGAAGGCGATGCGCGTCGGAATATTGGCCTTGATCAAACCGGTGATGACGTCGACGGATGGCCGCTGCGTCGCCAAGATCAGGTGGATGCCAGCGGCACGCGCCTTCTGCGCGAGACGCGCGATGAGTTCTTCGACCTTCTTGCCGACGATCATCATCATGTCGGCGAATTCGTCGATGAAGACAACGATGTACGGCAATTCCTCCAGCGGACGCGGCGCTTCGCCGAGGTCGGGATTCGGTCGGAACAGCGGGTCCATCAAGGGCTGGCCGGCGTCCTGGGCATCCTTGACCTTGCGATTGAAGCCCGCGAGGTTACGCACGCCCACCGCCGACATCACCTTGTAGCGCCGCTCCATTTCCGCGACGCACCAGCGCAGGCCGTTCGCGGCCTCCCTCATGTCGGTGACCACCGGCGCCAGCAGGTGCGGAATGCCTTGATAGACCGAAAGCTCGAGCATTTTCGGGTCGATCATCAGCATGCGCACGTCTTTCGCGCTGGCCTTGTACAGCAAGCTAAGCACCATCGCGTTGACGCCCACCGACTTGCCCGAACCGGTGGTGCCGGCAACGAGAAGATGCGGCATGCGCGCGAGGTCGGCGACGATCGGGCGGCCGCCGATGTCCTTGCCCAGCGCGATCGTCAACGGGCTCGCCGACTTGTCGTATTCCTTCGAACGCAGCAACTCGCTGAGATAGATCATCTCGCGATTGACGTTGGGGATTTCCAGGCCGATGACCGACTTGCCCGGAATGACGTCGACCACGCGCACCGATTTCACCGACAGGCCGCGGGCGATGTCCTTGTCCAGCGAATTGACCTGACTGCCTTTGACGCCGGGCGCCGGATCCATTTCGAAACGCGTGATCACCGGGCCCGGATAGGCGCCAACGACCTGCACTTCGATGCGGAAATCCTTGAGCTTGAATTCGATCTGGCGCGACAGGGTTTCCAGGGTTTCCTCGGAATAGCCCTTGGGCTGCGGCTTGGGATCGTCGAGCAACGACAACGGTGGCAGCGAATCGTCGCCGCCAACATTGAACAGCGGGATCTGCTGCTCGCGCTGCGCGCGTTCGCTTTTTTCGATCACCGATTTCGCCGGCGGTTCGATATGCACCGGCTCGCGCTTGGCGCGCTTGACCGTGTCGACCTTGCGCACTTCCTCGCGCTCTTCGCGCAACGCACGCGTACGCTGCCACTCGGCAGCTTCCTGTTTTTTCTCGGAAAAACGCGCGACGCCTTTCAGCACCAGGCCGCCCAACCAATCCATCAGCGCGAACCAGCTCAGGCCCGTCGCCAAGGTCACCGACATCATCAGCACGGCGAACAGGAACAGGTTGCCGCCCATGCCGCCGAACACGCTGTACATCGAACGGCCGCCGACCTGGCCGAGAATGCCGCCGGATTCGGCGGGAAGGTTCGGCGCCGCACCGCCGATCAGATGCAGCAGGCCGGTGGCACTGACGAGGAAACCGACGATGCCGATCAGACGCAGCGCGGGGCCAAAATCGACGCGGCCGTCGCCATCCGAATCGAGGCCGAACAGCGCTATCCAGGCGATGCCGCCAAGCACGACGGGCAGCGTGTAGGCGACGTAGCCGAAAAACCAGAAACCGAGATCGGCGATATAGGCGCCTGCCAGGCCACCGATGTTGTGACGGGCGCCGACGATGCTGCCGGTGCGCGACCAGCCCGGATCATCGGGCGAATAACTGGCCAAGCTCGCCAGCAGATAAAGCAGCAATGGCGCGGTGGCCACCAGGGCCAGCTCGCGCCAGAGTTTCTGACGGCGCTCGTCACCGACGACCGCGGTTTTATCGGGAGATCGAGCCACCGTAAGAATCAGCCTCAGGTAATGGGCATAGCCGCTTGTTTACAGGGCGAAGTTATACCGTAAAACCCGCACCACTTCCCATCCCGGCGCGGCGCTTAGCATAGACGCTGCGGGATTTCCTGCCTTGATTTAGCGGGTCGCCAACCCCAAGCTTGCGGTGTCCATCGTGGCATTCGCGCGATGTCCTCCTCTTCATTCTTTCCCGGCCACCCATGACCGCTCCCAAGCATTGCCATCTCCTGATCCTCGGTTCCGGCCCGGCCGGCTATACCGCTGCGGTTTATGCCGCGCGCGCCAATCTCAAGCCGGTGATGATCACGGGCCTGCAGCAGGGCGGCCAGCTGATGACCACGACCGAGGTCGACAACTGGCCGGGCGATGCCCACGGCCTGATGGGCCCGGACCTGATGACGCGCATGCAGGCGCACGCCGAGCGCTTCGAGACCGAGATCATCTTCGATCACATCCATTCCGCCGACCTGTCGCGCCGCCCTTTCCATCTCACCGGCGATAGCGGCGAGTACACCGCCGATGCGCTGGTCATCGCGACCGGCGCCAGCGCGAAATACCTGGGCATCGAATCCGAACAGAAATTCATGGGCAAGGGTGTGTCGGCCTGCGCGACCTGCGACGGTTTCTTCTTCCGCGACCAGGAAGTGGCGGTGATCGGCGGCGGCAATACCGCGGTCGAGGAAGCGCTGTATCTGGCCAACATCGCCAAGAAGGTCTACCTCGTGCATCGTCGCGACAAGTTGCGCGCGGAGAAAATTTTGCAGGACAAATTGTTTGCCAAGGCCCAGGCCGGCAAGATCGAACTGATCTGGGATCACGGCGTCGACGAAGTGCTGGGCGATGATTCCGGCGTCACCGGCATGCGCATCCGCCACGTCAGCAACGACACCACCCGCGAAATCGCCTTGCAGGGTTTCTTCGTCGCGATCGGCCACACGCCGAACACCTCGCTGTTCGAAGGCCAGCTCGAAATGAAAAACGGCTACCTGCAGATCAAGTCGGGCACCGATGGCGGCGCCACCGCCACCAGCGTTCCTGGCGTGTTCGCCGCCGGCGATGTCGCCGACCAGGTGTACCGCCAAGCGATTACCTCTGCCGGTTTCGGCTGCATGGCAGCACTGGACGCCGAGAAATTCCTCGACAAGGGTGAGTGACCACGCATGCGAACTGCCTTGAATGGCAGTTCGCGTGGTCACGAACGCCCAGGCAGGGATGCCTGGGCCGGCGCCAAACACCATGGACGGTTGCTCGCGAAGATCTCGCCGCATGCGCTTGAATGGCAGTTCGTGCGGCTGCGAACGCCCAGGCAGGGATGCCTGGGCCGGCGCCAAACACCATGGACGGTTGCTCGCGACATCATGAGTTCGGCATTTCAACGCCAGCAACACCGCGCACTCCTGAGCCTGCGCTAATCTGCCCTGATGCCAGCTCTGCGCCTGTACGATTCTCTCGACGAAATCCCCGCCAGCGCGTGGGATTCGCTGCACGACGGCAGCAACCCTTTCATCAGTCATGCCTTCCTCGATGGGCTGGAACGACACCAGTGCCTGCGCGAACAGTGGGGCTGGCAGCCGCAACACGCGGCATTGTATGAAGGCGATGAACTCGTCGCGGCCGCGCCGGGCTATCTGAAATTCAACTCGCACGGCGAATTCGTCTTCGACCACGCCTGGGCGCATGCCTATGCACGCTACGGCATCGACTACTACCCGAAATGGCTGATCGCCGCGCCCTACTCGCCCGTGACCGGGCCGCGTCTTCTTGCGCGCGATGCGAACGCCCGACGAGGTCTCTTGCTCGCGATGCAGGAACACATGCGCCAGCAATGCTGGTCATCGCTGCACGCTAATTTTCTGCCTGCGGGCGAACTCGGCGTGTTCGACAAGGATTGGCTCGAACGCAGCGACGTTCAATTCCATTGGCGCAACGAAGCGGGTTGGCGCGATTTCGACGATTTCCTCGCGGCCTTCATCAGCAAGAAGCGCAAGAACCTGCGCGCCGAACGCGAACAGGTACGGCGTGCCGGCATCAGCTTCCGTATCGTCCATGGCGACGAAGCCCGCGACGATGACCTCATCGACATGCACGCGTTCTACTGCATGACCCAGAGCGAAAAAGGCAATCATCCGGCGCTGAGCCTGGACTTTTTCCGGCATCTCGCCCGGACGATGCCAAGGCAATTGTTGCTGATCCTGGCGCAGCGCGATGCGCAGACGATCGCTGGCGCGCTCTGCCTTCGCGGTGGCGATACCCTTTACGGGCGCTATTGGGGCGCGTCGGAAACTCTGCCCGGCCTGCATTTCGAGACCTGCTACTACCAGGGCATCGACTATTGTCTGCGCGAAGGCCTGCGCGTGTTCGAGCCCGGCGCGCAGGGCGAGCACAAGATCGCCCGCGGCTTCATGCCGGTACTCACCCACAGCCGCCACTTCGTCGCCGACGGACAATTCTCTGAGGCGCTGCGCCCCTGGTGCGACGAAGAACGGGCCGCGAGTCTGCGTTATCGTGAGGTCGTCCTCGAACACAGCCCCTTCCGTGCCGCGATCGCCGATACCCCTGCTAAGCGCTGATCCGGACTCGCCTTTTCCGGCGACGGAACGCGCATTGGTCGAGCCAGACGGGTTGCTTGCCACTGGCGGCGACCTCAGTCCGGCGCGTCTTCTCAACGCCTATCGGCACGGCATTTTCCCTTGGTATTCCGAAGGCCAGCCGATCCTGTGGTGGTCACCGGATCCGCGCAATGTCTTCGCCACGGATGGCGTACATCTGTCGTCGAAATTTCGCCGGCAGATGCGTCATTGCGACTGGACCTTGCGTGCCGACACAGCGTTTGCGGAAGTGATCGCTGCCTGCGCGGACACGCCACGCCCCGGCCAGGACGGCACCTGGATCACCGACGACATGTTCGCGGCCTATCGCGAAATGCACCGGCTGGGCCATGCCCACAGCATCGAGGTATTCGCCGGCGACCGCCTGGTCGGTGGCATCTACGGGCTGGCGATCGGCCGGATGTTTTTCGGCGAAAGCATGTTCAGCAGCGAATCCGGCGGCTCGAAAATAGCGTTGGCGGGATTGGCGAAACTGCTGTGCGGCTGGGGTTGGCCGTGGATCGATGCCCAGGTAGAAAATGCGCATACACGCTCGCTGGGCAGCCGGCTGATGCCGCGGGCACGCTTCGTGTCCGAAGTCTCGAGGCTGGCGAACGAACCTGCCCCTGCCGGCTCATGGAGCGAACGCGTTGGCGTGATGGCTGCCAGTGAGCTCTTCTAAGCCTTTGGATTGAAAGATTTTTTGCTTGTGGGCCCGGGACGTGGCATCATTCGCGACTTTCGTGGCGCAAGCCCATCCTTAAAGCGACGCATGTCCAAAGACGATTCCATCGAATTCGAAGGCACGATCCTCGAAACGCTGCCGAACACCGTGTTCCGCGTGAAGCTCGAGAACGGCCATGTCATCACTGCCCATATTTCGGGCCGTATGCGCAAGAACTACATCCGCATCCTGACGGGTGACAAGGTCAAGGTGGAAATGACGCCTTACGACCTCACCAAGGGTCGGATCACCTACCGAATGAAATAAGCGGCATCAGAATTGAAAACGGCGGCCTCAGGGCCGCCGTTTTTTGTTTGCCCATCGCGACGCTGCGCAGGATTATTCGACCGTCGCCGGCAGCAACTTTTCCGGTTCGGCCTGCGAGTCCACGACCAGCTCGCCATCACGCACGTCGACGCTGACGCGACCGCCATTGATCAGCTTGCCGAACAGCAATTCGTCCGCGAGCGGGCGTTTGATCTTGTCCTGCAACAGACGCGCCATCGGACGCGCGCCCATCAGCGGATCGAAACCATGTTCGGCCAGCCACTGCCGGGCTTCCGGCGACGCCGACAGGCTGACGTGCTTGTCGTGCAACTGCGCCTCGAGCTCAATCAGGAACTTGTCGACCACGCGCAGGATGTGTTCGAAGCCCAAGCCCTGGAATTGGATGATCGCGTCCAGGCGATTGCGGAACTCCGGCGTGAAGCCTTTGCGGATCACTTCCATTGCATCGGTCGAATGGTTCTGTTCGACAAAACCCATGGTGCGGCGCGCCGCCTGCTGCGCGCCGGCATTGGTGGTCATCACCAGCACGACGTTGCGGAAATTGGCCTCGCGACCATTGGTATCGGTGAGGATGCCGCGGTCCATGATCTGCAGCAGGATGTTGAACACATCTGGATGCGCTTTCTCGATTTCGTCGAGCAACAGCACGCAATGCGGCGTCTTGACGATCTTCTCGGTCAGAAGGCCGCCCTGGTCGAAACCGACGTAACCCGGGGGCGCACCGATCAGGCGACTGACCGAATGCGATTCCATGTATTCGGACATGTCGAAGCGCACCAGCTCGATACCCAGTTGCATCGCCAGTTGCCGCGTAACCTCGGTCTTGCCAACGCCGGTCGGGCCCGCGAACAGGAAATTGCCGATCGGCTTGTCCGGGCTGGACAGCCCCGAACGCGCCAGCTTGATCGACGACACCAGTGTTTCGATCGCCGGATCCTGGCCGAAGATCACCATCTTGAGGTTGCGCTCGAGGTTGCGCAGCACGTCCTTGTCAGAGGCGCTGACCTGCTTGGTCGGGATGCGCGCCATTTTGGCGACGATCAACTCGACTTCCTCGACATCGATCACGCGCTTGCGCTCGCTGTCGATGCGCAGACGCTGGCGTGCGCCGGCTTCGTCGATGACATCGATCGCCTTGTCGGGCAACAGACGGTCGCCGATGTGCTTGACCGAGAGATCGACCGCCGCCTGGATCGCATCCGAGGTGTATTCGACTTCGTGATGCGCTTCGAAGCGCGACTTCAGGCCGTGCAGGATCGCCACGGCTTCGCTGATCGAAGGTTCAACCACGTCGATCTTCTGGAAACGACGCGCAAGCGCGCGATCTTTCTCGAACACGCCGCGGTATTCCTGGAACGTGGTCGAACCGATGCAGCGCAGCTCGCCATTCTGCAACACCGGCTTGATCAGGTTGGAGGCATCCATCGTGCCGCCGCTTGCGGAGCCGGCACCGATGATCGTGTGGATCTCGTCGATAAACAGGATCGCGCGCGGCTCTTTCTTCATCTGCGCGAGCACAGCCTTGAGACGCTTTTCGAAATCGCCACGATATTTCGTGCCGGCGACCAGCGCACCGAGGTCGAGCGAATAGATGATCGCGTCCTTGAGCACCTCGGGCACCATGCCCTCGACGATGCGCCAGGCCAGGCCTTCGGCCAGCGCGGTCTTGCCGACACCGGATTCACCGACGAACAGCGGGTTGTTCTTGCGTCGGCGACAGAGCACCTGGATGGTGCGCTCGACTTCGTCCTCGCGACCGATCAGCGGATCGATCCGGCCTTCGCGCGCGAGTTCGTTGAGGTTGCTGGCGAACTCCTGCAGCGGGTTGCCCTTGGGCTCGTCGCCAGCCTCGCCGTCCTGGCGAGTTTCATTGCTCTGTGCTTTTTCCTCGCCACCATCGCCGACTTTGGCAATGCCATGGGAAATGTAGTTGACGACGTCGAGGCGGGTGATGTCCTGCTGCTGCATCAGATAGACGGCATGCGAGTCCTTCTCGCCAAAAATCGCCACCAGCACATTGGCGCCGGTGACTTCCTTCTTGCCCGACGACTGCACGTGATAGACCGCACGCTGCAGCACGCGCTGGAAGCCGAGGGTGGGCTGGGTGTCGCGGGCGTCATCGGCCGGCAGTACCGGCACGCTGTCGTTGATCACCTGCTGCAGACCATCGGCGAGTTTGCCGTGGTTGAAGCCGCAGGCCTTGAGCACGGCGACAGCGGCGGGATTTTCAAGCAGGGCCAACAGCAGGTGCTCGACCGTCATGAACTCGTGACGGGCTTCGCGCGCCTGCTTGTAGCACTGGCCGATGGAGTATTCGAGGTCCTTGCTGAACATGGGGCTCTCCGGAAACGTTCACTCCAATATGGGGACAGCGCTTGCGATTTCCAGCCTAGGCTTTTTCCATGCTGCACAACAGGGGATGCTGGTGCACGCGGGAGAACTCGTTGACCTGGGTCACTTTCGATTCAGCCACTTCCCGCGTGTAGACGCCGCAAATGCCCTTGCCACGAGTATGGACGTGAAGCATGACCTGGGTGGCTTTTTCACGGTTTAGCGCGAAGAACACCTGCAGGACCTCGACAACGAAATCCATCGGCGTGAAGTCGTCGTTCAACAGCACGACCTGGTACTGGGGCGGGCGGACGAGCTCGGGCTTGGCGGTTTCGACCACCGTGCCAAATTCGTGTTCGCGCTCGGGGGGAGTGTTGTGGGCCATGGGCCGAGTATAAATCGGGGCGCCGCGTCCGGATGCAAGCGTGGACGCCGATGGCGCTTTCGTCCGACAATCTCCCCGATGACCCAGCCCTGCCAACAGCCTTGAGTTACCGGAACAGACAGTTCTGGCAGCCCGACGTGACCGTCGCCACCGTCGTGGTCCGCGATGGCCGCCTGTTGATGGTCGAGGAGGAAGTCCAGGGTCGCCGCGTGCTCAACCAGCCTGCCGGGCATCTGGAACCGGACGAATCATTGCTGGAAGCGGCATTGCGCGAAACACTCGAGGAAACCGGCTGGCATGTCCGTCTGCTGGCCTTCATCGGCGCCTATCAATGGAAGGCGCCCGAAACCGGACGACATTATCTGCGCATGGCGTTTTCCGCCGAGCCCATCCGCCATGACGCCGATCGCGCGCTGGACGAAGGCATCGTGCAGGCGCTGTGGATGACGCCCGGCGAGTTGTCGGCCGCGTCGGAGCGGCATCGCAGCCCGTTGGTCTGGCGGGTCGCGGAGGACTTTCTTTCCGGCCGGCGCTTCCCGCTGGATGCGCTCTCGCACCTGCCATGAGCTCGTCTGAGCTGGCAGCACCCGCAGGAACAGGGCCGCGCATCATCGTCGGCGTATCCGGCGGCGTGGACTCTTCGGTGACCGCGCTGCTGCTCAAGCAACAGGGCGAATCGATCGCCGGCCTGTTCATGCAGAACTGGGACGACGATGCGCAGGACAGCGCGAGTGTCGCGGGAGGCAGGACGCCGCGAGCGACCGATGCGCAGGACAGCGCGAGTGTCGCGGACACCGGCTCATCGAAAGCGGGAGATTGCCGCGCCGAAGATGACCGTCGCGATGCGATCGGCGTTTGCGGGCGTCTGCAGATCCCGTTCTTCGCGCGCAATTTCGCCAAACAATACTGGTCGGGCGTGTTCGAACACTTCCTCTCCGAATACCGCGCCGGCCGCACGCCCAATCCCGACGTGCTGTGCAATCGCGAGATCAAGTTCAAGACCTTCCTCGATGAAGCTCGCGCGCTGGGCGCGGAAAAAATCGCAACCGGCCATTACGCGCAAGTCGCGTTTCGCGACGGTCGCTGGCAACTGCTGCGCGGCGCCGATGGCGACAAGGACCAGACCTATTTCCTGCACCAGCTCGGTCAGGAACAACTCGCGGCGACGTTGTTTCCGATCGGCCACCTGCCCAAGAGCGAAGTCCGTCGCCTCGCCGCCGCGGCCGCACTGCCGACCGCGCAGAAAAAGGATTCCACCGGCATCTGCTTCATCGGCGAACGCGATTTCCGCGAATTCCTCGGCCAGTACATTCCCGCCAAAACCGGCGAGATCCGCAGCGTCGATGGCAGCAAGGTCGGCGAGCACAGCGGCGTTTTCTACTACACCCTGGGCCAGCGCGAAGGGCTGCATATCGGCGGCATCAAAGGCCGGCCGGCTGCGCCCTGGTTCGTGGTCGGCAAGGATGTCGCGAGCAACGTCCTGTTCGTCGATCAAGGCATGGAGAGCGAGTGGCTGTTGTCGCGCGAATTGCACAGCGAAACCGCGCACTGGGTGGCCGGCCAGCCACCCGCGGAAAATTTTTCCTGCACCGCCAAAACCCGCTACCGCCAGCGAGACGAAGCCTGCCAGGTGAGCGTCCGCGAAGACGGCAGCACGCAGGTGCGTTTCGATCGCCCGCAGCGCGCCGTCACACCAGGGCAGTCGGTGGTGTTCTATCGTGACGACGAATGCCTCGGCGGCGCCGTGATCCTCCACACCGACGCCCGCCTCGAACAACAGCAGAGAAACCAGGCCGCATGAAAGACCGCGTCATCGCCCTCGCCGCCCTGCTCCAGGCGATCAAGCTGGTGCAACAGATGGCCAACAACGGGCAGGCCGAGACCCAGCCGCTGGCGGCCTGCATCGACAGCCTGTTCCGCTTCGACGCCGACAGTGCCGAGGCGGTATACGGCAATCCGCGCGAACTCGACTCCGGCCTGCGCCGCCTGATCGCGCAGCTTGATGGTGGCGATCGCGATACCGCGCAGACGCGCATGGCGATGAACGTGCTCAGCCTGGAACGCCGTTTCATCGGCAATGACGCCGCCGTCGCCGCCGTGCAGAAAACACTCGCCGACATCCAGCGCCAGCGCGAGGATCTTGGCCCGACCCATCCAACCATCCTGAGCCGGCTCGGCGAGTTGTATGCAGCGCAGATCAGCCCGCTGGGCGCACGCGTGCTGGTGCAGGGCAATCCGGTCTATCTCGGTCAGCCCGATGTCGTCGGTGAGGTCCGCGCCAGCCTTCTCGCCGCGCTGCGCGCTGCGGTGCTTTGGCGGCAGGTCGGCGGCAGTTACTGGGATTTCCTGCTTTCGCGCCGGGCCATGACGCAGACCGCCCGCGAGCTGCTCGGTTGAGCGGATTCGCGCGCAAATCCGGTCAGATCGCTGCGAAAAGCCCGCTGTCTGGGGCATAATATGCAGCTGGGACGTGCTTAACCCGTCCTGTGTCTTCCGTCACCTCGTCCAAGCCAATTTTCAGGAGCCATCCAATGAGCGACTCCTTCGCGACCCGCGACCAACTCAGCGTCAACGGGACGTCCTACACCATCTTCAGCCTGGCCAAGCTCGGCCAACGCTACGACCTGGCCCGCCTGCCGTTTTCGATGAAGATCCTGCTGGAAAACCTGCTGCGTCATGAGGATGGCATCACGGTCACCAAGGCGTCGATCGAAGCGATCGCCAACTGGGATGCGAAGAAAGAACCGGACACCGAAATCGCCTTCATGCCGGCGCGCGTGGTGCTGCAGGACTTCACCGGCGTGCCCTGCGTGGTCGACCTCGCCGCGATGCGCGATGCCGTGGTCAAGCTCGGCGGCTCGGCCTCCAACATCAACCCGCTGATCCCCTCGGAACTGGTGATCGACCACTCGGTGCAGGTCGATTCCTACGGCAAACCCGAGTCGCTGGACCTCAACGGCCAGATCGAATTTTCCCGCAACGGTGAGCGCTACAGCTTCCTGCGCTGGGGCCAGAAAGCCTTCAACAATTTCAAGGTCGTGCCGCCCAATACCGGCATCGTCCACCAGGTCAACCTGGAAAATCTCGCCCGCGTCGTGGTTGAGCGCAGCATCGACGGCGTCCAGTACGCGTTCCCGGACACCGTGTTCGGCACCGACTCGCACACCACCATGATCAACGGCATCGGCGTGCTGGGCTGGGGCGTCGGCGGCATCGAGGCCGAGGCCGCGATGCTCGGCCAGCCGAGTTCGATGCTGATTCCGCAGGTCGTGGGCTTCAAGCTCACCGGCAAGCTGCCAGAAGGCGCCACCGCCACCGATCTGGTGCTGACCGTCACGCAGATGCTGCGCAAGCAGGGCGTGGTCGGCAAGTTCGTCGAATTCTTCGGCGACGGCCTCAACCACCTGCCGCTGGCCGACCGCGCCACGATCGCGAACATGGCCCCCGAATATGGTGCGACCTGCGGCATCTTCCCGATCGACGGCGAAGCGCTGAACTACCTGCGCCTGTCGGGCCGCGACGAAAAACTCATCGCGCTGGTCGAGGCCTACGCCAAGGCCCAGGGCCTGTGGCGCACCGACGCTGAAGCCGAATACAGCGCCGTGCTGGCGCTGGACATGGCCGAGGTCAAACCGTCGCTCGCCGGCCCGAAGCGTCCGCAGGACCGCGTGCTGCTGACCGACATGAAGGCCAACTTCAACGCCAATCTCGGCGGACTGGTCAGTGGCCGCAAGAGCAAGAATGGCGACGTCGCCAACTTCGTCGGCGAAGGCGGCAACCAGCATCAGGCCGAGCACCTCGCCGCAAAACCAAAGTCGAAAATCCGCATCAAGGACCAGGACGCCGAACTCGGCGACGGCTCGGTGGTGATCGCTGCGATCACGTCCTGCACCAACACCTCCAATCCGGCCGTGATGCTGGCCGCCGGCCTGCTTGCCCGCAACGCCGTGGCCAAGGGCCTGAAGTCCGCGCCTTGGGTGAAAACCTCGCTTGGCCCAGGCTCGTTGGTGGTCACCGACTACCTGAAGAAAGCCGGCGTGC
>Ga0066869_10000014_pt1 | contig 19213 bp, 16 predicted proteins | sample SoimicmetaGmgHMC_FD_62218 | JGI IMG/M metagenome (GOLD analysis project Ga0066869, IMG submission 62218) | Soil and rhizosphere microbial communities from Laval, Canada - mgHMC | ecosystem: Environmental > Terrestrial > Soil > Agricultural land | place: Laval, Canada | collected 2014-09-23 | reverse complement strand
GGCGGCAAGGGTTCCGAGGCGCACAAGGCCGCGGTCACCGGCGACACCGTTGGCGATCCGTACAAGGACACCGCCGGCCCGGCGATCAATCCGTTGATCAAGATCATCAACATCGTCGCGCTGCTGCTGATCCCGATGCTGGGTTGAGGCAGTCGCGGTCTTTCCGGTCCGGAAAGCCGCAACGAAAAAGCCCCGCGAAAGCGGGGCTTTTTTATGGTCGCTGCCTTTGTCGCGTGCGTTGCACTGATCGGACTAGTTGTGCGAAACGCACACCAGCATCAAATCTGCTTGACCTCATTGAGCAGAGCCAGCAAGGCATTGCGCAGCTCCACACGCAGCGCGCCGATGCGTTCGCCCATCGGCGCCAAACCGTAGTCGGCCGGATCGGCGCGCTCGACGGCAAGACTGGCTTCGGTGAGGTGGGTCAGGCCCAAAGCCATCGCCCCCGAACGCAGGAAATGCGCAGCCTGGCGGATCTGATCGGGATCGCGCGCGACATGGCCGTCGTCGATCAGCTGCATCTGGTTGGGCGCATCGGCGACGAACAGGCGCACGACTTCGCTGATCAGGCCGGGCCGGTCGGACTCGAGCGAGTTGAGCAGATCGAGGGCCTTGGGATCGATGTTGGGTCCAGAGGTCATGGCGATAGTCCGGGGGTGACGGCGACAATGTACCCCGCTTCCGGCCCGGCGGCGATGCCCCGCGATCCGGGTGATCGCTCCAGCGGCTTGGGCTATCATTCGCGCCCTTTCCAAGCCCCCGGCAGAACTCTCATGGCCCTCGAATTAGTCCCCACCGGCCGCGACGTGCCGAACGACTTCAACGTCATCATCGAGATCCCGATGAACTCGGAGCCGGTGAAATACGAAGTGGACAAGGCCTCGGGCGCGATCTTCGTCGACCGCGTGCTGACCACGCCGATGCGCTACCCGTGCAACTACGGCTACATCCCGCACACGCTGGCCGGCGATGGCGATCCAGCCGACGTGCTGGTGATCATGCCGATGGCGCTGATCCCGGGCTCGGTGATCCGCTGCCGCACCGTCGGCATGCTGCGCATGACTGACGAGGCTGGCGAGGACATGAAGCTGGTCGCCGTGCCGATCAGCAAGGTCTTCCCGGCCTACGACGCAGTGGGCCACGTCGACGACCTGCCGCCCCTGACCAAGGACCGCATCCGTCATTTCTTCGAGCACTACAAGGATCTCGAGAAGGGCAAGTGGGTCAAGGTGGAAGGCTGGGCCGGCGCCGATGAAGCGAAGCAGGAAATCCTTGCGTCGGTCGAGCGCTACAACAACTCGCCGGACAAGCCCAACTTCTGATGACGTTTCGCAGTAGCGGTCATGACCGCGATTTTTCCGAATCGCATCGCGAGATCATCGCGGTCATCACCGCTTCTACGGCTCAGGCCGGTCGTTCGCGGGTATCGGCATCCATGCTGACCGCCTGATCGGCGAGCGCGACATCGAGTACCGCCGCCGAGAACGCCTGCAGGAAACTCATGCCGTTGACGAGAGCGAGCTGTCCGGCGCCGCCAGCAACCACTTCGCGCCGGGCGTCTTCGATCGCCGCCCGATAGCGCGGCCAGCCCGCACGATCCTCGCCGAAGCAGGACCATAGTGCCGCCCAGTTCCGCGACAGGCGCAGCAGCGTCTGATGTACCGCCTGCAACTGCGGCTGCCGCGCGGCCTCGCCAAGAAAAAACACGATGTGCTCGCGCATTTCCCAGGGCGTCATCACGATCGGGATGTTGCGCGATTCGTAGTCGAGTGTCGGCCTGATGTCGCCGCGCGGCGCGATCAGGCGCGGCTGCCAGCCGGGTATTTGCCGATCGTGCGGACGCGCCGAGGCCAGGTGTTTCCAGAAGCCTTCGCCACCCACGGTATCGGCGACCAGGTGGATGCGCGGTAGCGCATGGTCGTTGATCACGTTGTGCATGCGCCAGGTATCGAAGATCCAGCACTCGCCGGCACGCATGTTCAACTCGGCATCACCGCAGATGAAGCGCACGGTCGGCTGCGTCACGATCGGCACGTGCACGCGCACGCGTTCGCGCCAGTAGTAGTGGATGTCGACATGCGGCGTGACCTCGGCCTGACCCGACAGGCGCATCAGGCGCGTCCGGCCCCAGGTGGCACCGACGCTGTCGAGCACCTGCATCAGATAGGGACAGCGCTCGAGATGCGCTGTCGGACGCATCACGCCCGACAGCGCGTCGTTGTCGGCATCGCCGCCGGTGGTGATCAGCGTGAGCGCGTCGTTGCCGAAAAAACCCTGCGGATGCGGCCGCCAGGACGACTCCGGTATCGCGCCGACTTCGGCCGCCAGGGCCTCGGCATCGAAAGCCAGCGGCAGTTGCAGGAAGGGAACCTGAAGTTTCATGGCGACGTTCTGTGGAGTGATCGGCGAGTCCGCAACGGCAGCCGGGCTGTCGCGGGAAAGAGTGCCCGCATCATAACTGCCCCTCACTCTCCGGAGCACGATCCGCCACGTCGCAGGCGCTTCACATCGCCGCGATGCTGACGCGATTGCGGCCGGCGCGCTTGGCCTGGTAAAGCGCCTGGTCGGCAGGACCCATCAGCACGTCGGCACCATCAGCGCAGGCCGGAACGCGGGCGGCCACACCGATGCTGACCGTGACGTGGCCGGCGCCGGTCACGCGATGCGCCAGCGCGCGCGCCTCGACCGCGAGGCGCAGGCGTTCGCCCAGCCTTGCTGCTTCCTGGTCATCGGCATCGGTGAGAATCACCACGAATTCCTCGCCGCCGTAACGCGCGAGGCGCGCGCGACTGCCTTCGAGCACATAGGCGAGCAAGCCGGCCACCTGCTGCAGGCAGGCATCGCCGGCAAGGTGACCGCAACTGTCGTTGTAGGCCTTGAAATGATCGATGTCGATCAGCAGCAAGGCGAGCGAGCGATCATTGGCGGCAGCATCGGCGATCGCCTGCGCGATCCAGCCGTCAAAACTGCGGCGATTGCCAACGCCGGTCAGGCTGTCGTTGTGCGACAACTCCTCGAGCGCGACATAGGCCTCGCGCAACTGCACATTGGCGACCTGCAACTGCCGGAAAAGATTGGCGGCGCGCAGGACGCCAGCGATCTGATCGGCGACGGTTTCCAGAAGCGCGCGTTGCCCGCGGAAAGCGCCGATGGCGTGACTCTCGGCATTGAGCACCGCCAGAACTTCGCCGTTGTGCAGGACCGGCACGCAGAGCTCGGAACCGGTGCCGTGCAAAGTGTCGATCACCGCGGGATGATGGCGGGCATCGTCGATGTCGATGGTGCGGCCGGTCGCCGCGCATTGCCCGACCACGCCGGAGCCCAGCGCGCGCCGGTAACCCACCGCGACGTCGCTTTCCAGCGTGCCGCAGACCGCAGCGCAGACAAATTCGCCGCGCTCGCGGTCGATCGTCGCGCAGGCTATGAATTCCCAGCCGAATTCCTCATGCAGGGCATCGACGATCCGCTGCAGCATCGGCTGCGGCGCGAGGTCCTGGACGGCGATGCGGGCGATGCGATTGAGCGTCAGCAACTGCCGCAGCGCCGCCGCCTCGTCGATCCAGCCCACTACCGCCATGGCCCACCCCCGGGTCTATTCGGGACGATACACCTGTGCGCCCGCGGCGCGGAACTCCGCGGCTTTTTCCGCCATGCCCTGCTCCAGCGCCGCGGTTTCGCCGACGCCGTGCGTCTCGGCGTATTCGCGCACATCCTGGGTGATCTTCATCGAACAGAAATGCGGGCCGCACATCGAGCAGAAGTGCGCGACCTTGTGCGCATCCTTGGGCATCGTCTCGTCGTGGTATTCGCGGGCGCGCTCGGGGTCGAGGCCGAGGTTGAACTGGTCTTCCCAGCGAAATTCAAAGCGCGCTTTCGACAGCGCGTTGTCGCGCGCCTGCGCACCCGGATGGCCTTTCGCCAGATCGGCGGCATGCGCGGCGATCTTGTAGGCCATCAGGCCTTCGCGCACGTCGTGCTTGTTGGGCAGGCCGAGGTGTTCCTTCGGCGTCACGTAGCAGAGCATCGCGGTGCCAAACCAGCCGATCATCGCCGCGCCAATCGCGCTGGTGATGTGGTCGTAACCCGGTGCAATGTCGGTGGTCAGCGGCCCAAGCGTGTAGAACGGCGCCTCGCCGCAGACGGCGAGCTGCTTGTCCATGTTTTCCTTGATCAGGTGCATGGGCACGTGGCCGGGGCCTTCGATCATGGTCTGAACGTCGTGCTTCCACGCGATCTGGGTCAGCTCGCCCAGCGTTTCCAACTCGCCGAACTGTGCGGCGTCGTTGGCATCGGCGATCGAGCCCGGACGCAGACCATCGCCGAGCGAGAAGCTGACGTCGTAGGCCTTCATGATTTCGCAGATTTCCTCGAAGTGCGTGTAGAGGAAATTTTCCTTGTGGTGGGCCAGGCACCATTTCGCCAGGATCGAACCACCGCGGCTGACGATGCCGGTGACGCGTTTCGCCGTCAGCGGCACATAACGCAGCAGCACACCGGCGTGGATGGTGAAGTAGTCCACGCCCTGCTCGGCCTGCTCGATCAGCGTGTCGCGGAAGATGTCCCAGGTCAGCTCCTCGGCGCGACCATCGACTTTTTCCAGCGCCTGGTAGATCGGTACCGTGCCGATCGGCACCGGCGAGTTGCGCAGGATCCATTCGCGCGTCTCGTGGATGTTCTTGCCGGTGGAAAGATCCATCACCGTGTCGGCGCCCCAGCGGATCGACCAGACCAGTTTTTCGACTTCCTCGGCGATGCCGGAAGAAACCGCGCTGTTGCCGATGTTGGCGTTGACCTTGGTGAGGAAATTGCGGCCGATGATCATCGGCTCGATTTCCGGGTGATTGATGTTGGCCGGGATGATCGCGCGGCCGCGCGCGACTTCGTCGCGGACGAATTCCGGCGTGATGATTTTCTGGATCGCGGCGCCGAAACTCTCGCCGGCGTGCTGGCGCAGCAGATGCGCTTCGCGGATCGACTCGATGCGCTGGTTCTCGCGGATCGCGATGTATTCCATTTCCGGCGTGATGATGCCGCGGCGCGCGTAATGCATCTGCGAGACATTCATGCCGGCCTTGGCGCGGCGCGGCAGCGGGCGGTGGCCGAAACGCACGGCATCGAGCTTGGCGTTGCTTTCACGGCTGCGGCCGAATTCCGAACTCAGGCTGGCAAGGACTTCGCTGTCGCCGCGTTCGGCGATCCAGGAAGCGCGCAGCGCGGCGAGGCCGGCGCCGAGATCGATGTTCGCCTCCGGATCGGTGTATGGGCCGGACGTGTCGTAAACGCAGAACGGCGCGTTCGTTTCCGCCGCGCCGAACATCTTCGGCGTGTCGCTGAGCGCGATCTCGCGCATCGGCACGCGGATATCGGCACGCGAACCCGGCACGTAGGTTTTCTTCGAGCCAAGGATGGGCTGGGTGACGGATTCGGAGAGCTGCTGGGTCTGCAGCAGCAATTCGCTGGGCTGGGCATTCATGGCGTCGGTCCTGCTTCGTGGAAAGTCCGCACGACGGTGCGGGCAGATGACACGAAGCGGCGGCGTCCGGGCGCAGTGGCTGCGCCGCGAAGCTTCCCTACGTCGGTGTGAGCCGAATCAGGTTCGAAGGGTATTTCTCAGCCCGCGCTTCCGGGCACCCCCGCTTCAGGCGGCTATTTCACCATGTCGCGGCAGGCGCGGCTACCGCGGCTGCGATGCGTGCAGATGCGCGTTGGCCTCGGCGTAGCGCGCCGCCCGGTCCAGCGACTGCCGCATGTACAGCAGCCAGCTGCCGCGCATGAGCCGGCGCAGCACCAGCGCGGCCAGCGTCGAACGCGGCGTGAAGCTGTACAGCCAAGTGATGCGCGTGCCGCCCTGCTCGCCGACGAAGCGCCATTCGCCCTGGATTTCGCTGGCGAGAAAACGCATGAAACTGGTGAAGCGCGAGATGCGATAGCGAAGGTAAGTGGGCGCCTCGGCGACAAGCAATTCCTCGAACGCGGAATTTCCGTCGGAAAAATGCGCCGTGCGCGTGCTGCCCGGCACGCTCCACGGGCCGGTCTGGCGCGACACGTGCGTCGCCGCCGGCAACCAGCCATAGCCGGTCAGGAACAGCGAAACATCCATCGCCACGATCACCTTGAACACGAGATCGACCGGCGCTTTCGCCGTGTGTTCGAGCTCAACCTGGATGGGAGTCCTGTCGGTCATCACGCAAGCCTATATCGCAAACCGGGCCCCTGCGCTTGGCAAGGGGGAGGGAGCCTCGCCCAGAGGCCCGGCCGCGAATCAGGTTTCCTCCGTCACCGGAACGCGGAACCACGCCGCGTAAAGCGCCGGAAGGAAGAGCACGGTCAGGCCAGTGGCGACGATCAGGCCGCCCATGATGGCCACCGCCATCGGCCCGAAGAACACGCTGCGCGACAGCGGAATCATCGCCAGCACCGCCGCCAACGCGGTCAGCACGATCGGACGGAAACGGCGCACGGTGGCATCGATGATCGCCTGGTACGGCGTGTGGCCGGCGGCGATGTCCTGGTCGATCTGATCGACCAGGATCACCGAGTTGCGCATGATCATGCCCGACAGCGCGATCGTGCCCAGCATCGCCACGAAGCCGAACGGCACGCGGAACAGCAGCAGGAAGGCGGTGACGCCGATCAGGCCCAGCGGCGCGGTCATCAACACCATCGCGGTGCGACGGAAACTGCGCAGCTGGATCATCAGCAGCGCCGTAACCGCGAACAGGAACAGCGGCACGCCGGCGGCGACGGACTTCGAACCGCGCGTGGAATCCTCGACGGTGCCGCCGGTTTCGAGCAGATAGCCCGGCGGCAGGTTGGTGCGGATGTCCTTGAGCGTCGGCAGGATCTGATCGGTCACCGTCGGTGGCGTGACGTCGCCGTAGATGTCACCGCGCACGGTGATGGTCGGCAGGCGATTGCGATGCCAGAGAATGCCATCCTCGAAACCGTATTCGAGCGTGGCGATCTGCGCCAGCGGCACGCTGCGGCCGTTGTCGGTGGGCACCGCCAGCGAGCCGAGCAGGGACAGGCGCGCGCGCTCGTTTTCCGGGCCACGCAACAGGATCGCGATCAGCTCGTTGCCTTCGCGATACGTGCTCACCTGCGTGCCCGACAGCGAGGCGCGCAGGAACTGCGCCAGTTGCGCTGAGCTCACGCCGAGCGCGCGCGCACGTTCCTGGTCGATATTCAGGCGCACGACCTTGCTGGGCTCGTCCCAGTCGAGGTTGACGTTGTCGACGTTGTGATTGGCGCGGACTTTATCGGCGACTTCGTGGGCGATGCGACGCACCTCATCGACATGCTCGCCGGACACGCGGAACTGGATCGGGAAGCCGACCGGCGGGCCGTTTTCCAGACGCAGCACGCGGCCTTGCAGATCGGGGAAATCCTTCGCCAGTGTTTCGATCACCCAATGCCGGATTTCCTCGCGCGTCTTCACGTCGGGCGTGAGCAGCACGAACTGGGCGAAATTCGCCTGCGGCAATTTCTGGTCGAACGGCAGGTAGAAACGCGGCGAACCGGTGCCGACATAAGCGACGTAGTTGACCAGGTCGGCGCGCTTTTCCTTCTTCGCCGCGGCGATGCGCTTGTCGAGTTCGACTTCGAAACGTTTCGTTGCCGCTTCGGTCGCGACCAGTGAAGCGCCTTCCGACAATTCCAGATCGACCACCAGCTCCAGGCGCGTCGACGACGGGAAAAACTGCTGCGGCACGAAGCGGAACAAGCCGACAGCAAGCACGAAAGCCAGCACGGTCACCGCGATCACGCGGCCGCGATGCTGCACGCACCAGGCGATCCAGCCGCGCAGACGGCGATAGAAACGCGTGTTGTAGTGATCCTGGTGATCATGCCCCTCAGGTTCCGGTGCGAACAGGTCGGCGAACCAGTTCGGCAGCACCAGCGCCAGACGGTCGCGCAGCAGCGATGGCTTGCGCGTCTTGCGTTCGGCGGCGAGTTGCTTGGCATCGGGCAGCAACCAGTTGCCGAGATAGGGAATGAACACCACTGCGGCGATCCAGCTCAACAGCAGCGCGATCGTCACCACCTGGAAGATCGATCGCGTGTATTCGCCGGTACCCGACTGCGCGGTGGCGATCGGCAGGAAGCCGGCGGCGGTGATCAGCGTGCCGGTGAGCATCGGGAACGCGGTGCTGGTGTAGGCGAAGCTGGCGGCACTGAGACGATCCAGGCCCTGCTCCATCTTCACCGCCATCATCTCGACCGCGATGATCGCATCGTCGACCAGCAAGCCCAGCGCGAGGATCAATGCGCCCAGGGAAATCTTGTGCAAGCCGATGTCGAAATAATTCATCGCCGCGAAAGTCATCGCCAGCACCAGCGGGATCGACAGCGCCACCACCAGACCCGGCCGGCGGCCGAGCGAGAAGAAGCTGACGATCAGCACGATGAACACTGCTTCGGCCAGCGACTTGACGAACTCGGCGACTGAATCGCGCACCGCCAGCGGCTGATCGGACACCTTGCGCAGGCTCATGCCGACCGGCAGGGTTTTCTGCACGCGTGCGAATTCGCTTTCCAGCGATTCGCCGAGGCGGATGATGTCGCCACCCGGCTTCATCGACACCGCGATGCCGATCGCGTTGTCGCCCATGAAACGCATGCGCGGTTCGGCCGGATCGGAAAAACCGCGACGGATCGTCGCGACATCGCCGAGCCGGAACGTGCGCCCGGCGGCACGCACCGGGAAGTTGCGGATTTCCTCGACCGTGCTGAAACCACCGGAAACGCGCAGTTGCACGCGGTCGCTGTCGGTCTCGAAGAAGCTGGTCGGCGCGACCGCATTCTGCGCATCGATCGCCTGCTGCACCGCCTGCAGCGGAATGCCCAGCGTGGCGAGCTTGGTATTGGACAGCTCGATCCAGATTTTTTCTTCCTGCAGGCCGAGCAGGTCGACCTTGGCCACGTCGGGCACGCGATGCAGGTCGAGTTCGACGCGCTCGGCGTAGTCCTTCATCGTCGCGTAGTCGAAACCGTCGCCGGTCAGCGCGTAGATGTTGCCGAAGGTGTCGCCGAATTCATCATTGAAATACGGCCCGACCACGCCGGCCGGCAACGTGCTGCGCATGTCGCCGATCTTCTTGCGCACCTGGTACCAGAGCGCGGGGATGTCGCGCGACGGCAGCGAATCCTTGGCGACGAACTGCACCAGCGATTCGCCGGGGCGGGAATACGAGCGCAGGAATTCGTATTCGCCGGTTTCCATCAATTTCTTTTCGATGCGATCGGTGACCTGCTTCGCGGTCTCATCGGCGGTCGCGCCCGGCCAGAAGGTGCGCACCACCATGATCTTGAAAGTGAAGGGCGGATCTTCCGATTGGCCCAGGCGCTGATAGCTGAAGACGCCGACGACGGCGAGCACCAGGATCGCGAACTGCACCACCGCGCGATTTTTCAGCGCCCAGGCCGACAGATTGAAATTGCTCATGTCGGCGACTCAGTTGGCAGCAGTGGCGGTGCGGGCCGGCGCGCCGACGGCGACCGGTCGGTTGTCGCGGTCGATCGGCAGCACCTGTTCGCCTTCGCGCAGCAGATGCACGCCGGCCACGACCACCCAATCGCTGGCCTGCAGACCGGAAAGCACCGGCACCACGTCCTCGCCGTAGGGGCCGACCTTGATCGGCGTGAGATGCACCTTCTTGCTGGCTGGATCGACCACCCAGACTGCGGTCAGGCCGCGGTCCTCGCTCAGCGCCGACAAAGGCAGGCCCAGGCGTGCGCCGGTGTCGGACTGCGCATAGACACGCGCACTCTGGCCGAGATCGACGTCGCCGACGTCCGCCGCGAAACTCACGCGCGCGGCGTAGGTGCGGGTCATCGCATCGGCGGCCGGGGCGATTTCGCGCAGCTTGGCCGGATAACGTTTGCCGGGTCCGGTCCACAGCTCGACGCTGAGGTCGCGGCCGACCTGGAACTGGCTGACGCTTTGTTCGGGGACGCTGATCACCACTTCCCGCTCGCCATCGACAGCGAGCACGAACACGGTCTGGCCGGCGGCGACCACCTGCCCGGCTTCGGCCAGACGCTGGGCGATGATGCCGGCATGCGGCGCGCGCAGCACCGCGTATCCCGCCTGGTTGCCGTACACCGCCGACTGCGCCTGCGCCTGCTGCACTTTCGCGGCGGCAGCGGCGTAAGCGGCTTTCTTGCCATCGAATTGCGAGCGGCTGACCAGCTGGCGGTCATTGAGATTCTGGTAGCGATCGAGCTCGAGCTTGGCGAGGGTCAGGTCCGATTGCGCCGACGTCAGCGCGGCGCGATACGCCTGCTGCTGCAGATTGAGATCGGACGCGTCGAGCTCGGCCAGGGGCTGGCCGGCTTTCACGCGGGCACCGGCATCGACCAGCCGCCGGGCGATCTTGCCACCGACCCGGAAGGCCAGCTCCGGCTCTTGGCGGGCGTGCACTTCGCCGGCGAATGCGCTGAGGCCGGCGCCGGCACCACTGGGTTGAACGACGATAGCTGGGCGCACCGCGACCTCGGGCTTGTCGGCCGCGCAGGCCGCCAGGATCAGAATCAGCAGCGCCGGAATCAGGCGGGAAGCGGTGCGCAGCGGGGACATGGGGGCGGCCTAGTTATTGAACTGGCGGGTATACTATCTTTATCGAACCGTTTAGTTCAATAATTCCCGCATGAATTTTTCGCCCCCCCGTCCCGTCGCCCCCGGCCGCCCCAAGGATCCGGAAAAGCGCGCCGCCATTCTCGACGCCGCGATGCGCCTGTTCCCGGCCCGCGGCTACGACGGCGTCAGCATGGATGCGATCGCCCAACAGGCCGGCGTGTCCAAGCTCACCGTCTACAGCCACTTCGACGACAAGGAGTCGCTGTTCGCGGCAGCGGTCACCACCTGCTGCGAGGAATTGCTGCCGCACGGGGTCTTCGAGCCCGCCGGCGACCAGAGCGTGCGCGCCGCCCTGACCGCGATCGCCCAAGGCTTCACCGAGCTGATCATGGACGAGCGCGCCATCAAGCTGCACCAGATCATGATTGCCCAGGCCGGCCAGAAGCCGCGCCTGACTGAAATATTTTTCGGCGCCGGCCCGCGCCGCACGCTGGACGAAATGGAAACCTTCCTGCGCCAGGCCGCCGCCGCCGGCGCGCTCGACGTGCCCAACCCCGCGCATGCCGCCGCGCATTTCTTCTGCCTGCTCAAGGGCATCCGACACATGAGCGTGCTGGTCGGCATGTGCCCGCTGCCGACGCTCGAGGAGCGCCGCGAACATATCGAGGAAGTTGTCGACATCTTCCTGCGCGCATTCTCCGCAAAGGCATGCATCGAGGACGCGCGTTGATGCATCCGGGCCGCGCCGCCGCGATCAATGCAGGCCAAGCAAGCGCCGTGGCAGGCGTCCCGGTTACTTCTGGCACTGCGTCCAATAGCGCCTGCAACGCATCCTCTCCTTCAATCCCCAGCGGCCGGGGCGTAAACTTTGCGCCCCCTACGCGTGTCCCGGAAACCGTATGTCCCTGAATTTCGCAGAAGCCCGCGCGGCCATGGTCGAGCAGCAGATCCGCCCCTGGGAGGTGCTCGATCCGCGCGTGCTGGACACGCTGGCAACGGTTCCGCGCGAAGATTTCGTGCCGGCCGCGCAACGCCAGCTTGCCTATGCCGACCTGCCGCTGCCGCTGGCGCAGGGCGAAACGATGATGAAACCGGTGGTCGAAGGCCGCGTGCTGCAGGCGCTGGGCCTGTCGCCCGGCGACGAGGTGCTGGAGATCGGCACCGGCAGCGGTTACCTCACGGCCTGCCTGGCGCGCCTGGCGCGCGAAGTGGTCAGCATCGACCGGCGCAGCGATTTCATCGACGCCGCCCGCCTCACTCTTGATCACCACGGCGCCAGCAATGTCCGCCTCGAATGCGTCGACGCCTTCGCGTTCCAGCCGGGTCGCCTGTTTGACGCCATCGCGGTTACCGCAGCGGTGGCCGAAGTCCCAGAAATTTTCAGCCAGTGGCTCAAGCCCGAGGGTCGACTGTTCGTGATCCGTGGGCAGTCGCCGGTGCAGGAAGCGCTGCGCATCACTCGCCGCGGTGAGCACCTGCACAGCGAAAGTCTGTTCGAAACCGATGTCCCCTATCTGCACGGCGCCGAACCGGTGCCGCAATTCACCCTTTGAACCGGGAAAAATCCATGTCCTTGCGCCTTCGTCCGATCACCTTCGCACTGCTCCTCGCCGGCATTTCCGCCCAGGCCCACGCCACCGACCTGATGCAGGCCTACGACCTCGCCAGGCAGAGCGACCCGCAGTTCGCCGCTTCCGAGGCGCAACGCAATGCTTCTGGCGAAGGTGTCGTGCAATCGCGCGCGGCGCTGCTGCCGCAGATCAGCGCCGACGTCACCTACGGTGAATCCAAGGGCCGCAGCAGCGGCAACCAGGTATTCGCCGGCACCGCGACGCCGATCAACTCGACCTACTCCGACTCCAGCAGCCGCGGCTCGGGCGTGAATCTGCAGCAGAGCATCTACGACCACGCCAACTACTCGCGCCTCGGCGCCAGCAAGGCGCGCGCGCGCCAAGCCAATGCGCAGTACGACGCCGCCAGCGACGCCCTGATCGTCCGCGTCGCCGACGCCTATTTCAACGTACTCACCGGCATCGAAACCCTCGCTTCGGCACGCGCCGAAGAGCGCTCGGTGAAGCGCCAGCTCGACCAGGCGGAAAAGCGCCTGGAAGTTGGCCTCGCTCCGATCACCGATGTGCACGAAGCCCGCGCCCGCTACGACAGCTCGCGCGCCAATGCGATCGCCTCCGCCAACGCGCTCGACGACGCCTACGAGGCGCTCGGCGAAATCACCGGCCAGCCGCTGGAAAACCTCAAGGGCCTGTCCACCGATTACCGCCCGGCGACCACCGACACCCGTACCGCCGAGGACTGGGTGAAGATCGCGACCGACACCAACCCGACCCTGCGCTCGTATCAGGAAGCGCTGGCCGCCGCGGAAAAAGACGTGAGCACCGCACGCTCCGGCCACTACCCGACGCTGTCGGCAAGCGCCAGCTACAGCGACGACGCCAATTGGGGCGACAGCCTGCGCCGTTCTTTCCCGGCGTCGAATCCGATCAACTCGGGTTCGTCGAGCACCGGCAACCGCGTCGGCCTGACCTTGAGCATTCCGCTGTTCAGCGGTTTCGCCACGCAGTCGCGTGTGCGTCAGGCGATCGACCAACGCGATGCCGCCGCCGATCAGCTCGAGCAGCAGAAGCGCGCGATCACCCGCCAGACCCGCGGTGCGTATCGTTCGCTGGTGGCCGGTCAGGCTGAAGTCGAAGCTCGCCGTCTCGCAGTCGTCTCGGCGAAAGCCGCGTACGAAGCTGGCGAAGCTGGACTCGAAGTCGGCACCCGCACCATCGTCGACGTGCTGATCGCCCAGCAGGCTTTGTTCGCCGCGCGCACCGAATACGCGCGTTCGCGTCACGCCTACCTGGTCAACGAACTGCGCCTCAAGCAGGCCGCCGGCATTCTGGAAGTCTCCGATCTGGAAGCGACCAACCGCGTGCTCGTGGCCAATGCCAACGACTCGCTCAGCGCGGCCGACAGCGAAGACAGCAACAACAGCAAGAAGTAATCGGTCAGGACCTGTCTTTCAGGCAGGTTTCGATCAATGCGAGCGTGCGCGCCAAGGCGCCACGCTCCTTGGCGATACGGGTGCGACCCGCTTCGCCGCAGCGATGACGATCCGCAGGATCGTCCAGCCAGCGCAACAGCGCCTGCGCCAGTGAATCCTGGTCGCTGACCCGGCGCACCGCGCCAACCTCGACCAACAATGCGGTGATCTCGGCGAAATTGTGCGTGTGCGGCCCGACCAGCGCGGGTACGCCCAACGCCGCGGGCTCGAGCAGGTTGTGGCCACCGATATCCTCGAGGCTGCCGCCGACGAAGGCGACATCGGCCGCCGCATAGAACGACATCAACTCGCCCAGGGTGTCGATCACGAACACACTGGTATCCGTGCCCGGCAACGTATCGGCGCGGCGCGAACGCAGTGGCAGTTTCGCGCGCTCGCCGGCGGCGATCGCCGCGGCAAAACGTTCGGGATGCCGCGGTGCCCACAGCAGCAGCGCCTGCGGATGCGCCGCCAGCACCTGCAGGTGCGCCGCGATCACGGCTTCTTCTTCGCCCGGATGCGTACTCGCGGCGATCCACACCGGTCGCTCGCCCCATTGCTGACGCCACTGCTGCGCCTGCTCGACGATGCCGGTGGGCACGGGAAAATCGTATTTGAGATTTCCGGTCATTTGCACGGAGGCGCCGCTGCCACCGAGTTGCCGATAGCGCGCGGCATCGGCCTCGGATTGCGCGGCGATCGTCGCGACCGCGACCAGTGAGCTGCGCACCAGCGCGCGGAACGGCCGATAGCCGCGCAACGAGCGCTCGGAAAGACGTGCATTGGCGATGATGATCGGGATGTCGCGCCGACGCAGTTCGGCGAAAAGATTCGGCCAGATTTCGGTTTCCATCACCAGCGCCAGACGCGGATGGAAATGCTCGAGGAAATGCCGCACCGCGCCGGGCAGGTCATAAGGCAGATAGACATGCCGCACCGATTCGCCCCACAGTGCCTGCGCGCGCGCCGAGCCGGTCGGCGTGGTCGTGGTGATCAGCAAGGCGATATCGGGATAGCGCTGGCGCAATGCCGCGACTAGCGGCGCAGCGGCATTGACCTCGCCAACCGAGACCGCGTGCAACCACACGCAATCAGCAAGGCCGCCACTGCGATAGAACGCGAAGCGTTCGCTCCAGCGATCGAAGTACTCGCGTTGCCGCAGCCCCCGCCAGATCAGGTAATACAGCGAGAACGGCAGCGCGATCCGGCTCACCAAGGAATACAGGCCGCGCAGCAGCCTTTGACCGGGGGTTTCATGCATGGGCGCAGGATAGCCGAGACGCTAGAATCTGTCCGTGCCCGATTCCCTCCCGCCGCCACCGCTGTCGCTGCGCCTGCTGCCCGACTGGCTGGCGATCGCGCTGGGCTGGACGCTCGCGCGCTGGCCATGGTGGCTGGCGGTGCCGGCGGGCCGCGCACTCGGCGCGTTGATGCAGCGGACGATGATCGCGCGCGGTCGCATCGCCGCACGCAATCTCGCGCTGTGTTTTCCCGAACGCAGCGAAAGCGAACGCGATGAAATGTGGCGCGCGAGTTTCCGCTCGCTGGGCGTGTCGGTGTTCGAATTCCTGCGCGCCTGGTGGGGCCCGCTGACGCCGCTGGACCGGCGTTACGAAGTGCTCGGCCTCGAGCATTTGCAGGCGGCACAGAAAAACGGCCGCGGCGTCATCCTGGTTTCGCCGCATCTGACCACGCTGGAGATCAGCGTGCGTCTGCTCTGTCGCCAGGTCGACCTCGCCGGCATGTATCGCCCGCATGAATCGCCAGCGCTGGAATGGGCGGTCAAGCGCGGCCGCCTGCGCTACACCCGCGCGATGTACACACGCGACGAATTGCGCCCGGCACTACGCCATCTGAAGACCGGCGGCGTGCTGTGGTTCGCGCCCGACCAGGAAACGCGACGCGGCGAAAGCGTGTTCGTGCCGTTTTTCGGGCAACCGGCCTGGAGCCTGACCTCGACGCACCAGCTCGCGCGCCTGTCGGGCGCGGCGGTGCTGTCGCTGTTTTATCAGCGCCTCGCCGATGGTAGTTATCGCATCGAGATCGGACCGCCACTGGAAAATTTCCCCAGCGCCGATGCCACGGCGGACACCGCGCGGATCATGGCGCTGATGGAACAATTGATCCGGCGCGCACCCGAGCAATACCTATGGGTGCACGACCGTTTCAAACGGCAGATGTCTTCCGACCAGATCCCCGCCACCCCGCGCGATCAGTAAATCGCCGGCTCGCCCATGGGCCGCGTCTTGAAGCGCCGATGCACCCACAGGTATTGCTCGGGGTGTTCGCGCACCACGGTTTCGAGCTCGCGCATGTAGATGGCTGCCGCCTCTTCCGGAGTCGCTTCGGCCCATCCGGCCCAGGGTGCTTCGATACGCACGCGATAGATGCCAGCGGCGTCACGATGGAACCAGAACGGCAGCATCTCGGCGCGGCCGCGACGCACGAGCTCGGGCACCGTGGTCAGCGTCGATGCGGGCACACCGAAGAACGGCACGAAGGCATTTTGGTAGGTGAAATTCTGGTCGGCGGAATAACCCACTGGCTCGCCCGCCTGCAATACCTTCAACAAACCGCGCACATCTTTTTTTGCCAGCGTCGGGCCGAACACCGGCGCGCGCGCGGCTTCGTAGGTTTCTTCCAGGCAGGGCGAATTGTGCCGGCGGATCACCGCGCGGATTGGTCGCCCGAGTTGCTCGGCAAGCAAGCGCGTAACCAGCTCCGAACCGGTGAAGTGGCCGGTGAACAGCAACACGCCATGCCCGCGCGCCTGCGCCGCCTGCAAACGCTCCAGACCTTCGATGCGCACCAGACCTTGCAACGCCGAGGACGGCGCATACCAGGCGCGCAGCAATTCCAGCGCGCCGATCATCGTCGCGGCCATGTTTCGGCGCAGCAGCGTTCGCCGTTGCGCGACGGACAATTCCGGAAAACACAGGTCGATGTTGATGCGGGCGATGCGCCGGCGTCGCCCGAGCAACGGCCACAACGCGATCGCCAGTGTCTCGCCCAGCGTCAACAGCACGCGCTGCGGCAGCCGCGCCACCACACGCGCACTCCACACCAATGGCGTGATCGCCCAGCAGCGCATCAGCCGGACTCCTTGCGTTCGGCCTCCAACTGCTTGGCCAGTTTCAGGAAGGCATAGAAGCCCTGCACGCGCGCGGCGATGAAACCGGCCCAGCCGTTGAGAAAATAACGCTTGCCGAAATAGAAGCGCAGGAACACGAACGCCGGATACACCACCATGCGCAGGCCGATGAAGCGGCGCTTGCGCGATTGCCGATACGCAACCAACCCACTGGAATACTGATTGACCTTGCTCACGCGCACGGCAATTTCCGGCTCGCCGAAATGCCGGAACGGCGCGTCCAGATCGAGCACGCGACCGGTGACTTCCGGCGCCGCATGCACCGGCACCGTGTTCATCGCACCAACGCTGCGCCGGAACAGGCGCAGCTGCCAGGTCGCGCGCGTGCGCGGATGCGGCCAGCGCCAGAACAGCCATTCCTGACGCGGCAGGCGATAACCATCGGCGCGCGGTGCCTGCAGTTCCGCGCGGATTTTTTCCGCCGTGCCCGCCACCAGGAATTCATCGGCATCGAGCAGCAACACCCAGTCGTGCTGCGCTTTGTCGATCGCCGATTGTTTCTGCAGCGAGTAGCCCTTGAACGGTTCGACGAAGATCCGCGCGCCGTGTCGCATGGCGATTTCGCGCGTGCCGTCGCTGGAATCGGAATCGAGCACCAGCAGGTCGTCGCAGAACGCCAGGCTGGCCAGGCACTGTTCCAGCGTGGCGGCGTTGTTGAAAGTGGTGACGACAGCGCTAAGCATGCGCCGCGGCATCTTCTTCGATCGCGAACAACGAGCCCGCGTACAGCGCCACCAGCAACAAAGTCACGCCGGCCCAGAAATTCGAATAGAAGGCCAGGTGGGTGTTGAGCGGGAACAAGGTCACCGCCAGCGCGAGTGCCGGCGCGCCAGCGCGTCGGCGCGCTTCCGGCAGCGACCAGCGCCACGCGCGGATCGCCAGCGCCACGCCCATCAACCACAAAACCAAGCCGATCACGCCGGTTTCGCTGAGCACTTCCAGCACTACCTGATGCGCATGCAGCGCGCCTTGCTGGCCGTGCGACAACCAGAAATCATCCTTGCTGGCGTAGTGCGCGTACTCGTCGCGGAAACCGCGTACTCCGACACCGTTGATCGGATGTTCGACGAACATGCCCGTCGCTGCATGCCAGATGCTGAGCCGGCCGGCGAGTGCCTGATCGAAGCCGTCGGTGTCACCGTTGAGCGCGATACGGCTGCGCTCGATGCGGCTTTCGAATTGCGTGGAAAAACTCAGCGCCAGCGCCGCGGCGCAGATCAGCCCGACCACCGCCAGCAACGCGAGTCGGCGGCTGCCGAAGCGCTGCCAGGCACTGAACGCCAGCACCAGCGCGTAACTGAGCCAGGACGCACGCGAGCCCGCGAGCAGGATCACCAGACTCAACACGAATGCCATCGCCAGCCAACCGGCGCGACCGACGCGCTCGCCGGCCCAGTCGAGCGCGAACGGCGACAGGCTGGCGAGCACCAGACCAAGCTTGAGATTGCCGGCGCCGAACACGCCGCTGAGGCGATCGGAGGTATTCATGCCGCCCAGGCTGTAGCCGGTCGCCGCTTGCACCAATGCATCGGCAACCCAGAGCGAAGTGATCAGCGCGAGCCCGGCGAACACCAGCTGGCGACCACGCCGATGCGCCACCGCCATCGCCACCCACCACAGGAACGGCAGGTAGCGAACATCCACCAGCACTTCATGCCAGGCGCGCTCGCTGTCGACGGCATCGAAGGCGGAAAACAATTCCGGCAGCCAGTAGCAGAGAAACAGCGCCGTGCACAGCGCCCAGGCCTCGCGACTGATCAGCGACGTCCCTTCCTGGAAGCGCGAATACGCGAGGATGCCGATGCCCGCGACCGCACCCAGACTCAACACCGCCTCGGCCGGCCCGACCGTCGGCCACAGTGCGACGAACAGCAACACCGCGTACGGCGTCCAGCGGAAACGAGTGAATTCAGCGAGCCAGGAACGCATAGACCTTCAGGGTACGTGCTTGCATCGGGGCAAGGGAATCGGCAAGTGTATTGGGCAGCGCATTCGACGACTGCAGCAAGGTCTGCGCCGTCGCCGCGAGTCGTGCCATGTCGTCACGCGCCACCGCACCGGCGGGAAAGTGCTCACGCAGCAATTCGCCGACACCACCGCGATCCCAGCCCAGCACCGGACGACCGACCGCGAGCGCTTCGAGCACGGTGCGACCAAACGCCTCCGGGCGTTCCGACAACTGCAGCACCAAGTCGCTGAGCGCATAGGCGTCGACAATGCCGGCGCGCGCCGGACTGATCGCGACGAAATCCTGCACCTCGAATTCCGCAGCCAGCGCTTCGAGTTCGGCGAGGTAGGCATCGCGACCCGCTTCACGTGCGCCGAGCAACCACAGGCAGGTGTCGATGCCTTCCTGACGCAATGCGGCCAGCAGGCGAATCGCCGCCGCGTGACCCTTGAGACGGCTGCCGCGACCAGGCAGCAACAATAACTTTTCGGC
>Ga0066869_10000013_pt1 | contig 20599 bp, 22 predicted proteins | sample SoimicmetaGmgHMC_FD_62218 | JGI IMG/M metagenome (GOLD analysis project Ga0066869, IMG submission 62218) | Soil and rhizosphere microbial communities from Laval, Canada - mgHMC | ecosystem: Environmental > Terrestrial > Soil > Agricultural land | place: Laval, Canada | collected 2014-09-23 | reverse complement strand
CATGCCCGGCCTTCTCCACAGTTGTTCGGAAAGAAAGAGGCGGCGTGATTCATCTAAATGAATCCGGTGGACCCAGCGCTCCGGCACATCCTGGGAAACTCGCAGCGACCGATTTTTCTGACCATCAGCTGAAGCGGCAGTTACATCTGGCCGCTTCGGCTGTTAGCCTCGAAAGTCCCCCGTCGTGCAGAGGTCGCCATCATGTCCATCTGGAAAGATCCCACCGCCAAGCAGTCGCCCTCGCCTTCGCCGGCACCAATGCCGGAAATGAAAGAACCGGCCCGGCTCGACATGCCGCCGTCGTTCGCTGCCGAACCCGCGCGCACGCCACCACCAGCAACGCGCAGCGAGCCTGAAGTCATGCGCAAGGAATCCACGATCGCCGCCGACATCACCATCGAGGGCAAGATCGATGGTGCCGGCAGCGTGCGCATCCACGGCAAGTTCAAGGGTGACGTCAACGTCCAGGGCGACCTCACTATCGAAGCCGGCGCCAAGGTCACCGGCGGCGTGCATGCCGACAAGGTCGTGATCTCCGGCGAGCTCGAGGGCAATATCGAAAGTGCCTCGCGCGTCGAACTGCTCACCACTGGCACCGTGATCGGCGACGTCAAGGCGGCCTCGATGACCGTCGCGGCGGGTGCGCGCATGCGCGGCCAGGCCGACTTCGGTTGGGACGACAACAAGTCCGGGAAGTCAGGCAAAAGCAACGGCGGTCATTCGGAGAGCGGCGGCAACGCATGAGCACGGTCCGACCCGGCCTGCCCGGGGCTACCCGCGAGTGCCCGCATTGCAAGGAAGCCATCCTCGAAAGCGCGACGGTGTGTCCGGGTTGCCGGCATCACCTGCGCTTCGAGGCTGGCGCCGTCGTGGCCGAGGCTGCGACGCTGACGCCGTTGCGCATCGAAGGCAGCATCCGCCATCCGCCCGATGGCGAGCCTTGGGAATACAACGTCGTCGTCTCGATCCGCAATGATCGCGGCGAGGAAATCGCCCGCAAGCTCATCGGCGTCGGCGCGATCAATCCCAACGAGCTGCGCACCTTCACCCTTGAAGTGGAAGTGACGCCCGCGAAGAAACGCCTCGGCAAGAGTGGCACGCGACACTGAGTCGGATCCGCACAGGACCTAGGGTGTGACGACCCAGTCGCCGCCCGCGGCGAAGAACTCGATCTGCCCGAGATGGCGTTTGGTATCGGTCGGGATGATCCGCGAATCGAATCTCACCTTCACCGCGATGCTCAGGCCCAACGGCGTCTCCATCATGGAGCCGAAGTGCGGCTGCAGCTGGAACGCAGTCTTGTCATCCTCGAAGGCACGCCGCAGCACCGAGGCGTGATCGGCGACGTTGCCGCTTTCCTGGGTCACCGCGAACACGGCGAGGCGGTTGTCGGCACTCCACAGCTCCACTTTCTCGACCGTGCAAAATTGCATTCGGTAGAGCACGAATGCGCGCGCCAGCAGGGTGCGCTTGTCGTTGAGGATCACCGGCGTGCTGATCGGAAAATGAAAGAAGTTGCTGGTGAGATCGGCGCCACCGAAGACGCCCGACCCGGCCATGCGCCGCTGATTCAGCGGTGCGAATTCCGGCTGCGCGCCATTGCCACTCATCCAGATTGCCGAAGTGATGCCCATGCCCTGCTCTCCTGATTGCGACCTGGCGGCTGCCAGGTATCCCTGGGGGCTTACGCACTGGCCTGCGGGAAAGGGTCATGGGCCGCATCACGTACTTGCACTGGCAGCCCCGGATATCGCGTTTTCGCAGCGCGTTTGCGCGCAGTAGGTGATTGCGCGTGCACGATCGAGTGCCTACCCTCCCGGCAAAGCCCGCCAACGGATCCCTGCCATGAAGCGCTCTGCCTGGACCACCCTGCTCGCCCTTGGCTTCGCCGCATCCAGCCACGCGGCCGGCTTCAATTGCGAACGGGCGACGACGGCGATGGAGAAAATGATCTGCGCCGATCCGGGCCTTTCAAATCTTGACGACCAGTTGAACCGCACGTATTCGATCCTGCTCGCCCGATCCGCGGCACCGGAAGCGCTCGCCGCCGAACAGGCGCACTGGCTGACTGCCCGCCGCAATGCCTGCCGCACTTCCGAATGCGCGAATGCAGCCTATCTGGATCGACTCGACGAACTCGCCGCGGCCGACTACGCCGATCTTTCCAGCGCCATCAACGCGACCTGCACCGACTTGTTCGCCGATGCCATCCGCAATCCCGACACCTGTCGGGTGACCCAATCCGCCGCGTTCGGATCCATCGGCAAGGAAACCTTCCATTTCGCCATCTATTGCCTGCGCGAGACCTCCGCAGACAACACGCCCTGCATCGAAAACGGCATCGCACTGTTTTCAACCAATGCCGGTGCGCCACGGGCAAGGCGATGGCATATGCGCGGCAACGATGCCGGCGACATCTTCTCGACGCCGACAATCTACAAATCGGCAACCGGCAGCATCCTGGAAATGTCAGTGCGCGTGGATGGCAGCGGCAATTTCAACGACAGCGATTATTTTCTTCGCCAAGGCAGTCGCTGGGCAGCCATCGATGCCGTGAGTTGGGGCAAGGATCTCGAAAGGCGCATTCCCACGGGCGTGGAAATATGGAAAGGCATCTGGCCGGACCTGCACCACATGACCGCCCGCGCCGCGCTGTATCACCACAACGACGCCAACTGCTGCCCCACCGGTGGTACTGCTCTGATCGAACTCACCCTCATCGGCACCCGATTGGCGATCAAGTCGATGAAGACGGTTCCAGAACGAATGGATTAGTCCGGACCAAGGTGTCGCGTGCCGATCTCCATCGATATCAAAGAACCCGCCTCCCGACGCAGGTGCGGCGTCAGCCGCGGCTTCCGGGAACACATCTCCGATAAACCCGCGCTATTCGTGGCCGCAGCAAATTCTTGTTGCGGTTGACGCCACTCCTGCGAGCCGCTCTTGCGCTTTACTCAGCGCAGCTGACTGTCCTTGCTGCCGCGCCGATTGAAACCAGCAGCAGCGCTCTGCTCGAGGTCGCGCGCTTCCTGACAAGGTACGCACAGCCGCACGCCGGGCACCGCCTTGCGCCGCGCTGGCGGAATTTTCGTCGCGCATTCCTCGCAATGCGCCAGCCCCGGGCCCGTCGGCAGCTTGCTGCGCACGCGCTTGATGCCGTCCTTGACGGTCGCGTCGATCTGATCCTGCACCGCGCCGTCGCCTGCCCATCCGGTTGCCATGGCTGCCTCCGAAAATCTCGCAAACTCCATGAGCAAGCATAGCCCAGCATAGGCGCTGGCCGCAGACTCCGCTCATTGCAGGGATGTCGACAGCGATTTGATGCTTGCGGCATCAAGATGGGAACATGCAGGCAGCACCGTGTGGAAGGGGCCTCCGATGCGCAAGCGAACATCGAACGACGAACCCTACTGGGCGCCGCTGCCGCGGCAGCGTTTCACCCCGACGCAAACGCTGACCATCGTCATCCGTCATCTGATTCCGCTGATCGGTCTATTTTTCTATGACGGCTCGGCCGGCCAGTTCCTGATCCTCAGCGTATTCAACATCGCTTTCACCATCGCCTGCATCGGCACACTGGGCATCGCCGTGTCGACGCGCCAGGAAAACGGCCCGAGCCCCAACATCGCCGACGAAATCGTCGCCTGGCTTCTGCTATTGACGATAGGCATCGTCGTCAGCCTGGTGCTCACGACGATGTTCGGCTGGGTCATCGCGATCTTCGTCGCCGCTACGCCGGAAGGCTTGTTCACCGCCGCGCTGGCCTGGTCGGTGCTCGCCATCGTCGTCTTCGCGGCGCCGGGATTGTTCCAGCAATATCGCTCGGACCTGCGCAGCGGGATGAGCGAGGAGCAGCGCAAGCAACGCGATCAGCCGAACGTGCTGGTGCACGTTCTCTGCGCCGGCCTGATCTTCATGCTATCGGGCTACATCAACGACTTCGGTCGCCATGGGCTGTTGATCGCCGCCGTCATCGTGACCGCGCTGTTCATCTTCCGCGACCTGCGTCCGGACCTGATGCGCGAGTTGACGCGGCCGAAGACCCGGCCGCCGGGCAGCTGAATCCGGCGCGTGACGTTGCCGCGCGCCGATCAGCGCGAACCGCATACCGCGAATTATTTTTGAACGATGGTGCTCGCCGCGGCCTGTTCTTCCGGCGCGTGCGCTTCGGCAGCAATCGCCTTGGTAGCGGGAAGAACCGGCTGCGCGCCGGCTTTGGTCATCGCAGCCGTCATGTCTTTGGCTGCGGCCGCTCCGGGGCAGGGAGTGTCCTGATAAGCGGTCCTGCCGGCGACCACGCATTTGAACACTCTCGTCTGCAATGGCGCGGCGACGCTCGATGCGGCAACGGACCACAGGGCAATAAGCAACAGGGACGGGACGACGTGACGCGGGAACTGGCGCATGGGGGGCACTCGCGAATGACACAGGGGGGGGGGTGGAGGATACGACAGCCCGGCCGGGATTGCCTGTGTCGTCCCCCGGCGTCAGGGGCGCCCGGCGGTCCATCCGGCCTGCCCTTTCCGATAGGCCAGCAGGCAATACGCAAGCCCGACGCAGGCACCAAATCCCAGCAGGAACAGCGCGAACTTCTGATATTGCGTCGCGCCCAGCAGCCACAGTGCCGCCCCCGGCAACAAGCTCACGACGATCATCGGCACCGGACCGGCCAGACGCAGCCGCAGCAACAACCAGATCATCGGCACGACGTAAATCGAAATCAGCGCGACCCCGACCACCAGCGAATAACCGAACCAGACCAGCACCAGCAGCGCAGCGACCACCACCGCGCTGAAGTCCACCGATCCCGGACCTGCCATCAGCGCATACGCCAGCAATCCCAACGCACCCAACACGCAACCCGGCAGCAAGGCCACATAGGCGTACATGTAAGGCGCTCGCGGACGGTTGGTGAACATCGCAGAATTGATTCCGAAGGTATGGTCGCAGGAGCGGCGCAAGCCGCGATTTCCCACGTCCGGTTGGTCAAAATTTTACGAGCGACCGTCGCCACGCGGGAAAATCGCGGCTCGCGCCGCTCCTACAAAAAAGATTCGTGGCGAACCCGCTCAACGTCTACGCCTTGATCATCGCCAACATCTGATCCAGTGCCCTGCCCCAGCCCTGCTCGAAACCCATGGCTGCGTGCTTCGCGCGGTCGGCCTGGTTGCCGTGGATCACGCGGGCGCGGTAGCGCGTACCGCTGCCCTGCGCCTGCAACGAAATCACTGCAGTGAAAGCGAAGCCGGCAGTTGCGTCCGCCGACAACGCCGCGGAGGGACGGAAGCCCGGTGTGAAGACGTTGGTCCAGACCAGTTTTTCGTTCTCGATCACTTCCAGGTAGCAGCCGAGATTCGGGAAATCCTGTCCTTCCGGCGAGCGCATCAGCGTGCGGAAAATTCCGCCGGGACGAAGATCGACCTCGGCTTCCATCGTGCGCCACGGCGCCGGCGTGAACCAGACCGTCAGCAAGGCCGGTGTCGTCCACGCGGCCCAGATGCGTTCGCGCGGCACGTCGACGACACGTTCGAACTCGAGATCCAGATCAGGGTCTGGCGGCGGAAGAATGGACTGGATCATGGAAATCACCCGGTGTCGGAACGCGTCGTTGCTGGCCGATCAATGTTCGGCGGCGGCGCGGATGATCGGGTCGAGTTGCAGCTCGACGCGGAAACGCGCGGTGCTGCTGGAACGGCCTCCGGTGCCGGCGATCACGATGCGTTTGTTGGCCACGCCGGCATCGGCGAGCTGCCGTGCCAGCGCGAGCGCGCGTTGATCGGCCAGACGCGGATTGGCGATCGATGCATCGTCGAGCGGACTCACCCGGATCGATACCAGCACCATCCGGTATTCCACCAGCACCTTGCACAACGGCGCGAGGAATTCCGGCGTGCCCGGGCCGAGTTGCGGGCCGGCCGGCTCGAAGCCGACGCGGCGCGACAGATCCAGCGCGATGCGATTGCCTTGCCGCATCACACTGACGTCCTTGCCGACGATCTGCCGCAATCTTCCCTGCAGCACGTCCAGGTAGTAACCGACATCCGCGGCCGGCAGGGCATCGCGTTCGTTCTTCGCCAGCGTCTGCTTGATCCGGCTGCGGTCCTGTTCGTAGCTGCCGGGATCGAGCACGGCGAATGCCGGTTCCGGCTCGGGCGCCGGCGTTGCGACGACAGGCGCCGGTTTGGCTGGAACGGGAAGCGGCTTGTGCGTCGGGTGCATCGCGCAGGCCGTCAGCACCAATGCGATCGTGATCACCGTGAACATGCGCATGAACAGCCGGACAGCGCGCACGACACGAGCGCGGTCAGGGATGAATGCGACGATTGGCTCGGAAGAATTCAAGAAAATCTCCTGCGGGCAGCGGCGTGCTGAAGATGAAACCCTGGCCGAACGAAACGCCATGCGCCAGCAGCCAGACTACCTGTTCGGGCGTCTGCACGCCTTCCGCCACGGTAGCCAACCCTAGGGACTTGGCCATCTCGATCACGTGAACGATCACCTGGCTGGTCGCCGCCTCCGTGCCGATCGCATCGACGAAGGACTTGTCGATCTTCAGCACGTCCAATTCGAAACTTTGCAGATAGGAAAGACTGGAATAGCCGGTACCGAAATCGTCCACCGCCACCTGGTGGCCACGGCTGCGGAACTCGCGGATCAAGGCGCGCGAAATATCGCTGTTGATCAGAGCGCGCTCGGTGATCTCGAGCTTGAGCGCATCCGGCGGCAGTCCCGCCTCCGCCAGACAACGCGCTATCTCGGTGCCGATACGATCGTTCTTGAGATCGTCCGGCGCGAGGTTGAGGTTCACGCTCATTCCGGGGAAGTCGAGCAGCAGTTTGCGCATCTCGCGCGTCGCCACCCGCAACACGGCGATCGTCACCTCCTGCACCACGCCGACCTCTTCGGCCACGGGAATGAAAATGTCCGGACTGACGGGCTCCCCGTTTTCTCGCTCCCAGCGCGCCAGCGCTTCGGCACCGACGCAGCGACCGCTGGCCAGGTCGATCACTGGCTGGTAGTGCACCTTGATCCGGCCGGCGGCGAGCGCCTCGCGCAGTTCGGTGGCCAGGCTGAGTTGATGCCGGGAAAAACGCAGGACCAGGTAGATCCATGCAGCGACCAGCAGAAGGCCCACGCCAGCACCGATCGCCAGCGTCTGCGCGTGGCGATTCCAGAAATTGTCGATCGGCTCGATCGCCACCACGTCGATGGGCAGGATTTCGTTGCGGGCGAAATGCGAGATCACCTGCCCATGCGCGCGATCCACGGTCACGCCGATCGGCAGAGTCGCGGGCGCGGGCAACTCCGCATCCGACGGAATGGCAGCCATGCGCAGGTTTTCCACCCACAGGCCGGCCTGGCGATGCTGCATCGGACCGAGGTCGAGCAGCAATCGCGGATCGATGGCGACATCGTGATCGCCGAAGCGCATCAGGAACAATTGCACACCGCCGACTTCGGTCTGCGCGCTCGGCCACCAGGCAATTACGCCGGTGTCGTAGATGCGATCGGCACGCGTGGGCTTGATGCCCGCATGCGGCACGAAGCCGACGCCGCACAAACGGTCAGCCGCACGCCAGTAACCGATCGCACGGATGTATGGCCGCGACACCGCCGCGTTCTGCAGTGTCTGCAGGTGTTCGGGCGAGCAGCGCTCGGCAGTGAGTCGATCGAAGCCGGCCAGCATGTCGCGGGTATCGAGAATGATGTGTCCGGTGCGCTCGCCCAGGGTCGCCGCCAGACCACCGGCATAGGCTTCTTCGGAGGTGACCGATTCGTTCCAGAGAAACCAGATCACCGATCCGAACAGCAGGGCGACGCCGATCAGCGCGGCGAGCGTGGATCCGAACACGATCCTGCTGCGACGATGCATGAGACTCAGCCAGTCGACACGGGCATGTCGATCACCACCCGCTCATGCCAAAGCGGCATGGCCGATGAGAACCCGCGAAGCCCGTGATCCGCCGCTTGGGCGACATGGCGATCTCCCCTTGGATCGGGCAGGAAGCATAACAAACCGCCCGGACGCCGGAACTGCCCCAATGATCACCAAGGACCAACGCCGGCCGGCGCCGGGGCGGCGACTGTGGGACAATCCGCGCCCCGCAACCCCACCAAGGACACTCCCATGAAGAAGGCACGCAACCGCCGCCGCGCGAACCGTCTGCGCAGCGCCCTGCGCTAAGCGACACGCGGCACGGAAAGGCCGGAGCGGATTCGCGTATTTTCGCGGATCGACTCCGGCCTTTTTCATGTCCGCCAGCCCCGGGGAACCGCGCACGGCCCGCCGGCGGAAACCGCGGGCCGCCTTGGGGCCAGGGACGAAAACCGGCACACTCCGGGGCAGTGGAAATTCCAAAAGCGATCATGGTCCCGATCCTCCCCGGCCCGCATCGATGCGTCGCACTGCTTCGCCCATGACACGCCTACGCCGCACCGCGGCCTGCCTGTTGCTGGGCTTCATCGCAGCCCTCTCCGCCTGCACACCATCGGAACCGCCGCCGGATCCGGTCGAAGTGCGTGCGCGGATCGTGCGTTTGTTACCGACGACGCTGGCGGATCGCCAGGGTTGGGCCACCGATATCTACGCCGCCTTCGCCGCCCAGGGCATTCGCCCGGCGACACCGAACCTGTGCGCGACACTCGCCGTTATTGAGCAGGAGTCGGGATTCAACACCGACCCGGTCGTGCCTGGCTTGGCAAAAATCGCCCGCGCCGAAATCGATCGTCGCGCCGAGCAGCATGACATCCCGCTGCTGCTGGTCAGCGCCGCGCTGCTGTTCAAATCGCCCAACGGCAAGACCTACGAAGACCGCATCGCCGCGGTGCGCAGCGAGCACGATCTCGACCGGATCTTCGAGGATTTCATCGGCTCGGTGCCGCTGGGGCGGCGCCTGCTGGGCGGTGCGAATCCGGTGCACACCGCTGGCCCGATGCAAGTCAGCATCGCCTTCGCCGAGCAATATGCGAAAGCACGGCCGTATCCCTACCCGATCGATGAATCGATCCGCGAGGAAGTCTTCACCCGCCGCGGCGGCGTGTATTTCGGCGTCGCGCACCTGCTCGCCTACAAGACCTCGTACCCGCAGATGCGCTATCGCTTCGCCGACTACAACGCCGGCTTCTACGCCAGTCGCAATGCCGCTTTCCAACAGGCGGTGAGCATCGCCTCGGGCATCCCACTCGATCTCGATGGCGATCTCGTCCGTTACGGCAGAAAGAAAAACGATATCGGCCCGACCGAACTTGCGGTGCAATCGTTGGCGCCGGCACTGGCGATGAGCAGCACGCAAATCCACCGCACGCTGCAACAGGGCGAAACCGCGCGCTTCGAAGACAGCGACCTGTTCAAGAATGTTTTCGCACTGGCCGAAAAACAGACACATAAATCGCTGCCGCGCGAAATGCTGCCGCGCATCCGCCTCGACAGCCCGAAGATCACCCGCAGCCTCACCACCGAATGGTTCGCCACGCGCGTGGAGCAACGCTACAAGCGCTGCATTGCGAAAGAAAATCATCCCCCGTAGGGCGGGCATGACCAAGGTTGCCTCAGCAGGAACTACCCCCAAGCTCGTCTGCTTGCGTTGATAGGCGTCCTGCTTCGGCACATCAGAAAATCGCGGTCATGACCGCTCCTACGGAAAACCGCACCTACCGCAACACCGGCACCGCCAGGCTGCGCTCCGGATCGGCGCTGGCACCTGTATGCATGTTCGCCGGCAGGTGCCCGACATCACCGACGGCGATCACCTGCATGCTGCCATCGGCCTTGATGCGGATCGTGGTGATGCTGGCATGGCCGATCGACATTTCCAGCCAGGCGGTGCTGTCGACGCCGAGCGCGCGCGTGACCAGATAGCGGATCACGTTGCCGTGGCAGACGAACAGATCGCTGCTGTCCTTGCCCTCGGCAGGACGAAAATACTTGGCGAAAATTCGATCCAGCTGCGCCTTGCACGCGGCCAGGTCTTCGGGTTTTTCTTTCGCCATGATCGCCACGCGTCGCGTCGGCGGCGTGCACTCGGCAAGATCATCGACGATGGTGAAGTGGCGCCCCGGAAAATCCTCACCGATCGCCGCCGCGGTATCGCGCGCGCGTTGCATCGGGCTGGCATAAAGCGCATCGAAATGCGTCGGCAGCCCCGCCAATCGCGCGCCGGCCAGATGCGCCTGCGCGACTCCGAGCGGCGACAAGCCCGGCCCCAGTTTCTCGTCCGCCGAGGCATCCTCCACGTACTGCCCGTGACGCACCAATACGATGGTGCGCACGGCCGGCGTTGGCGTCGACGGTTGCGCGGCCTGCACACAGGCCGCGGACAGCAGCAACAAGATCATCAGCCACGTTTTCATCGCTGCCGCCCGCCTATGCCTTGATCAGATACCACGCAGCATCGGTTCTTCCGTTCCCGGATGATCCAGCGATGCCTCGCGGCCGTATTGCATCCAGCGATACGCCACCATCGATGCCAGCCACACCACCGGACCGGCGAAGATCAGGCCGATGAAGCAGGCCAGCATGCCGGCCAGGGCGACCAGGAATCCCAAAAAGCCCAGCAACAACAGGTTGACGCGGTTGTTGGTGGTGATCGATTCGCTGTAGCTGAACGACTCCATGATGCCAAGGTCGCGATCAACGATGGCATTGAGGTACTGGCCGTAGCGCAACGCGATATAGATGCCCGGGACGATCAACAGGACGAGGCCGATCACCACCGCGATGCTGAACAGGATCGTGGCAAGGACGGCTCGCAGCAACTTGGCCCCCTCACCGAACAGCAGACCGATATGGACGGCATTGCCGGACACGAATTCCAGCCCGACGCGGACCATACCCAACTTCAGGAACAGGGAAAAAATCTGCAGCAGGATCTGGAAGATCGCCAACAGAAACAGCGCGGCGCCGCCGGGGCTATGCGCCAGCTCCGGATGGGCGGGGCTCGTACCCTTGGCCATCGCGTCGATGAAACTGAAGATGAAGGACGGCACCATGATGCAGGCGAAATACACGATGCCCACCAGCAGAATGGGACCGAACTGGCGCTTGGTCAGATCGAAACCGCGTTTGATGCATTCGACCGGATCGAGCGGTTCGCTTCCCGGCGCAATTTCGGACAGCACTCCGCCTTCGGGCAGATCCGCGACCGGTTGCCGCCAGTTGCTCTGCGGCGCGGCATAGGGATTGGCCGCTGCCATGCTCGGCGGCATGCTTGGCGGCATGGCGTCAGCGGGTGTGTTGGCAGGGGCCGCATCGAAAATTCCGGGCACCTGGTTGGCCGGCGTCCAGCCCGACATCTTGTCGGTCCACACGCCGTCGGTGGGCGCCAGATCGCCGCTGCGCGCGAGCGCCACCAGTTGCTCGAAGCTTATGGGTCCGAATTGCTGACCGCCGCGGACATAAAACCATTCCGTCATGACCTCTCCCCTGTTGAAAGCCATTGCCAGGGGCAAGGCGATAGATGATGTCGTGAAATTCAAGGCGAGGCGCGATCTGCGATGCGCTCGACTGGTTCCCCGCGGCTTTTTTATCACACCCCGGCCCGCGAAATCTCCCCTTTCCGATGGCGATGTCGCGTGCCCGCTTAAACCCTCGCGCCGCTTGCGACAACACAGGCCGATCCCACGCAAGGAAAACCGCACGATGCGCGTCTCCCCGATCGCCCTGCTCTGCCTGCTGCTGCCCTTGCAACCCGCCACTGCTGCGGATCAGCCCATCGATGCACCGGCGCAGGTGATGATCGTTGGCACCTATCATTTTTCCAATCCGGGCCGGGATCAGCACAACGTCAAGTCCGATGATGTGCTCACGCCCGAGCGCCAACAGCAACTCGATGCGATCGCCAAGGGCTTGCTGCGCTTCCAACCGACGCTGGTCGCGGTGGAATGGCCGGCCGATGTCGTGGACCAACGCTACGCAGAATTCCGCGCCGGCAAGCTGCCGACCTCACGCAATGAGGTGGTGCAACTGGGCTTCCGTCTCGCCAAAGGCGCGGGCATCAGCGCGGTGCACGGCATCGACGCCGACGGTGATTTCCCCTACGAAGCCGTGCAGGCCTGGGCCGAGAAGAACGGCGCCATGGATCGATTGAACGCGACCCAGGAAAAAATCGAAGCCACCGCGAACAAACTTTCCGCCTTGCAACACAGCAGCACCATCGCCGCGGCGTTGCACGAGATGAACCTGCCAGAAAACATCGCGCAGGATTACGCCTCCTACGCCAGTCTGCTGCATTACGGCAGCGGCAGCGAACAACCCGGTGTGAAATTGCTCGCCGCCTGGCAAACGCGCAACCTCGAAATCTGCGCGCGTCTGGTGCAGAGCCTGCATCCCGGCGCTCGCGCCGTCGTGTTCTACGGCGCCGGCCATTCCTTCCTGTTGCGTCAATGCGTCAGCCAAACGCCGGGGCTGCAGCTGGTCGAAGCGAATTCGTTCCTGCCGTAGTATCGGGGAAACGCCGCGCTGCCTTTCACATTCAATCGGACTCGCCAATGAAAACCCTGCCGCTGCTTTTCCTGATCGCCCTGTCTGCGAATGCGCTCGCCTCGCCCGCGCTGGCGACAACTGCCTCGACGCCCGCGCCCGCCGCAGTGAAAACCGACGCGCTTTACGACCGTCTATCGGCGCTGGACAGCGAAGTGTTCGATGCTTTCAATCATTGCGATGTCGCCGGCCAGCTGGACAGGCATGCAAGTTATTTCTCGCCCGATGTCGAGTTCTACCACGACACCGGCGGCGTCACCTGGACGCGCGACGCGATGATTGCCAACACCAAAAAATATGTCTGCGGCCATTTCCGCCGCGAACTCGTGCCGGGCAGCCTGAAGGTCTATCCGATCAAGGATTTTGGCGCCATCGTCCAGGGCACGCATCGCTTCTGCCATTTCGATACCGGCGCCTGCGAAGGTATCGCCGATTTCGCGATCGTCTGGCGCGAGAAAGACGGGCAGTGGCAGATCACACGCGTGCTCAGCTATGGCCACCGGCCCAACGACTGACGCTTCATCACGGGAACGGGCACGATCACGGCGCAGATCGCTCAATTCCTTTCCCGGAAAAAATCAGCGCTGCACGCAATCGATGACCTGCTGCACCAGTTCATTGACCCGGATTGCGGTCGGATCTTCGTCGTAGGCGCCGGCGCTGGTCACGATCGCCAGATCGAGATCGGGCACGATATACAACCGCTGGCCACCGTTGCCGAAACCGGCGTGCCATTCGATGCTCCGGCCGTGCCAGTGTGCGCTGCCCGCCCACCATTGATGGCCGTAGCGATAGTCGCGGACCTCAGTGCTGAATTTTGGCTGCAGCGATTGCGCGATCCATTCCGCCGGAACGATTTGTTTGCCCTGCCAGCGGCCCTGAGCCAGCACCAGCTGGCCGATCTTCAACAAGTCGCGCGGCCGCATGCGCAGGCCGTTGAAGGCCATCGGTCGCCCGTGCACATCCGTCACCCATTCCCAATCGTGGATGCCCAGCGGCGCGAACAAATGGCTGCGCGCATACGCGTCCAGCGATTGCCCGCTGCCGCGCGTGATGAGATCGGCGAGGATCGCGGTGCCGCCGCCGTTGTAGTTGAAGATCGTGTTCGGCGCGGCCGCGACGTCGTGGCTGAAAACGTAGCGCGGGATGTCACGCCGCCAGAACAGGCGCAGCTCGTCGTTCAAGCCAGCGCCGCCTTCCTGCCAGCGCAGGCCGTTGGCCATGTTGAGCAGGTCTTCGATGCGGATGCGCTTTTTTTCCGGCGTCGCGATATCGGCCAGGTCCGGATACGCCGCCAGCACCGTGGTCGACGGCGCCGGCACTTTGCCTTCCTGCAAGGCGATGCCATACAGCAGGCTGGTGACGCTCTTGCCGATCGAGCGGATGTCCTGTTTGACGTCGGGCGCGAAACTCTGCCGCGTCGACAGCAGCGCATACACCGAGCGATCCTTGCCGCCCTGGTAATACTCGGCGACCAGAGCGCCGTGGCGTTCGATCACCACGCCATGCACATTCAATGGCGCATCCAGCAATGACGTTATCGATTTGCGCAGCGCCGCGTCATCGATGCCTTGCGCGGCAGGATTGCTCAGTGCCCAGCCATCGCCGATGTCGGCAGGCGTCGGCCCCGTGCGCGGCGACATCGGGCGCAGGAAACACAGCCAGATGCCCGCCAAAATCAACAACAGAAGAATTGCGCGTCGCACGCTTCTGAAGCGGCCGCCTCGTTTTTCCTGGGTCATACCCGCTCCCGCGAACCAGCCACGATCACGTGCGCGCATGCCAGGCTTCCAGCAACTCCGCTTCGCGCTCACGCGTCAGGCCGTCGCGCAATTTTGCCTGGCGTTCTGCTGGCAAGCTGCCGAACCACGCGAGTAAATCGCTGACTGTTGTCGCGAGTGGTCGGAACGTCAGGCCCGCCGCGATCGCGCGGGCATTGCTGACGTCGCCATATCCTTCGTAGGCATTGCCTTTCGCCGGCACCCAGATCGGCAATTCGACTTTCTGCGCATCCAGGAAGGACGCTGGCACGTGCGTGTAGGTCACGCCGCCACCGGTGACGGCCTGACAACCATGCAGCATCGCATCGGTGCTCATCGTGTAGCCAGGACCGACGGCGTTGAAAGTACCGGTCGTGCCGGCCTCGGCCATGCGCACCATCCACTCGGCGAGATCGCGACCGTCGATGATCTGGATCGGATCGGAACCGTCGCCGGGCACCAGCATCTCGCCGCCCTGCGCCACGCGATGCGGCCAATAGGTGAAGCGGTCGGTCTCGTCGCGCGGCCCGACGATGAAACCCGGGCGCACGATGGTCACGTTCTTGCCGAACTGCTTGTGCGCTTCCGCTTCGCTCAAAGCCTTCAGCGGGCCGTACAGATGTTCGATATCGGCGCGCAGACTCACCTGCGTTTCCGCCATCGCGTCCTTGCCGGCGTATTTCGCCAGCGGCGCGTCTTCAGTCATGCCGTGTTTCGTGCCGTCGTCGTACACCGAGATCGTCGAGATGAAGAGATAGCGCCCGACATTCCCTTTCAGCACCGCGCCGGCATCGCGCACCCAGCGCGGCAGGCTGGTTGGGTTGTCGATGCACACATCCCAGGTGCGACCCTTGAGCGAGGCCAGATCGCCGGTATCGCGATCGCCATGCAACTGCTCGACCTCGCCCGGCCATTCCGGCGATGGCCGCTTGCCGCGATTGAACAAGGTGATCTTGTGTCCGCGCGCCAGCGCGTAGTTGACCTGGAATGGCCCGGTGAACCCCGTGCCGCCGAGGATGAGGATGCGCAACGGTTTCGCCGCACGGGCGACCGGCGCAGCTGTGGCGGCCGACGAAATTTTCGGGAGCGCGCTGGCAACAGTGGCGAGCGCACTGAGCTTGATCAGTTCACGACGGGTCAGTGACATGCGGGCTCTCCTGCTGAGGATGATTCCGGCGACGCCCTCCCCTGCAACTGGGCGCCGAATCGAATCCGACTGATAGCACTTTCCACGCGAGCATACACAGGCCAAAAGTCGGGGATAAAAAACATTCACCGGCAAGCTGTCAACGGATCGCCTGCATCCTTGTTTCGATCGCTAACACCCACACGCCCCCTCAACCCCGACCGCAACCCGCTTTCCATCCGCGTCCACCGTCACCTTGCATTGGTAGAACGTAGCCTCGCAGCTCTCGCTGGGATTTTCCGCGCAAGTCGCCGTGGCCTTGCAGTCAATGACGGCCTTGGTCCGATCGCCGGCGAGCGTGAAGACGTCGCGGTCGCCCTTCCTCAATTCCTTGTCGGGGCCGGGTTTTCCTGGCGCGATTTCGCTGATGAGCTTCAGGCGGCGAGTCGCGCCGTTGATCTGGATCGGGACGTGTTTCTCTGCACCGAACTCCCAGGCGATGACGCTGCTGCTGGCACCGGCACTGCGCTTGGGGACGTAGAAATCGCAGCTGCAGCCCTGGACTTCTTCTCTGACCAGGGCTCGCGGCAGCAAGCTCAGCGTCAGCGTGCCGTCTTTCGAGCGGGCGACTTCATCACCCGTAATCGCCACCGAAGTGGAGCCAAGCAGGGCGAGGGTCAGCAGAGCGATCTTCATGGCCGAACCATCGCCAAATTCGCGGCGCGGCGCAAGTCGGCCAGGAGATCGCGAGCGGCGTCGATCCCGCAAACAGGCAGGAGCCCGTCGCATTTTCGGATTTGCCGAATATATCGCATCGTTGTATATTCGCCACCCGCCGCTCGACCACACAAGCGATGATCGCCAAAGAACAATTCGCCGCGCTGTCGGAATTTCGCCATCGCCTGACCCGGTTCCTGCACTTCAGCGAGGACGTCGCGCGCCAGTCCGGAATCACGCCCGCGCAATATCTTCTGCTGCTGCATCTGCGCGGTTACGCCGGGCGCGATTGGGCGACCGTCGGCGAGCTGGCCGCGCGGCTGCACACCACTCACCAGGGCACGGTGGCGCTGGTGCAGCGCTGCGAACGCAACGGTTGGGTAACCAAGAAGCGCAGCCCGGACGATGCCCGTTGCATTCGAGTCAGCCTGACGGCAGCGGCGAGGGCGAAAGTCGAACGGATCGCCGCCTTGCACCGCGACGAACTCGATCATCTGGGCGAAGTGCTGGCCACCGCCCGCGCATCGAAAGTCAGCTCCCTGCCCACGAAGAAAAAATCTCCCCGTCATGCATAAGCGCGATTTTTCCGGCAACAACCGCCTGCTGCTGCTTTCGCTGTTCGCGCTCGGCATCGGCGTGATCAGCAGCGTCGGCGCCTGGGCACTGCTCGCGGCGATCCGATTTTTCACCAACCTGTTTTTCTTCCAGACGCTGTCGCTGGCGTCGCGTTCGCCCGCGACCCATCATCTTGGCGCCTGGGTGATCGTCGTACCGGCGATCGGCGGACTGATCGTCGGCCTCATGGCGCGTTATGGCAGCGAAAAAATCCGCGGCCACGGCATTCCCGAAGCGCTGGAGGCGATCCTGTTCGGCAAGAGCAAGATGTCGATGAAGGTCGCACTGCTCAAGCCGCTGTCGTCCGGCATCGTCATCGGCAGCGGCGGACCGTTCGGCGCTGAAGGCCCGATCATCATGACTGGCGGCGCGGCGGCATCGTTGCTTGCGCAGGCTTTCCATCTGAGCTCGGCCGAGCGCAAGGCCTTGCTTGTTGCAGGCGCCTGCGCCGGCATGACCGCAGTGTTCGGCACGCCGCTGGCGGCGGTGTTGCTGGCCGTGGAGTTGCTGTTGTTCGAATTGCGTCCACGCAGCCTGCTGCCGGTGGCGCTGGCCTGTGCGGTCGCCGGTTTTCTTCGTCCAGTCTGGTCGGATGCCGGAGCGATTTTCCCGATGACGACACCGGCGCCGACGACGATCGCGCTGCTTTCCTGTGTGATTGCCGGCCTGGCATCGGGCCTGCTTTCTTCGGCGATGACGCTGGCGCTTTACAAGATCGAAGATGGCTTTGGCAAGTTGCCGCTGCACTGGATGTGGTGGCCGGCGCTGGGTGGGCTGGCGGTCGGCCTCGGCGGTTTCATCGAGCCGCGCGCGCTAGGCGTCGGCTACGACGTGATCGGCGATCTGCTTGCCAACCACCTGCTGTTGTCGACGGTGATCGCGTTGCTGCTGGTCAAGGCGATCATCTGGGCGATCGCGCTGGGCTCGGGTACGTCGGGCGGCGTGCTGGCGCCGCTGTTGATAATCGGCGCCGGCCTGGGCTGCGTGCTCGGCCCCTGGCTTCCCGGTGGCGACCCGCGGCTCTGGGCGCTCGTGTGCATGGCCGCGACACTGGGCGGCACCATGCGCGCACCGCTGACAGCGGTCGTGTTCGCGTTCGGGCTCACCCACGATGCCAACGCGTTCCTGCCGACGCTGCTCGGTTGCGCCGTGGCCTACGGTTTTTCCGTGATCGTCATGCCGCGTTCGATCCTCACCGAAAAAATCGCCCGCCGCGGCCACCATGTCTATCGCGAATACGGCGTCGATCCAATGGAACGACAGTTCGTCGACGAAGTGATGACGCGGGAAGTGATCGCCATTCCCGCCGAGCTTGCCGCGTCCACCGCGCTTGTCGAATATTTCGGCGCCGGACAAAAACAGCGCGCCTACCCGGTGGTTGCCGGACAGCAACTGCTCGGCCTGCTTGATCGGGATGGCTTGTCCACCCTTTCGCCGGCGTCGCTGGCGGCGGCAGTCGCAGACTTGTTTTCCCAACCTCCCGCCGATTACGCCTTGCCCGGCGAAACCTGCCGCGCCGTTGCTTCACGCATGGCCGCGCACGGCATCGAACGACTCGCCGTCGTCGATGCCGCCGATTCACGACGCCTGGTCGGCATCGTCAGCCGCAGCGATTTGCTGAAACCATCGCGGCAACTGCACGAGGAAGAAGTGCAGCGGGAGCGATCTTTCTAGAGTTGGACGCGTTGTGCGAGTCGCGACTTGCGTCGCTCCTACAGTCGCTCCTATGGGAACGCGGTCGCGGCTGAAGCCGCTCCTACGAGCGGGCTGCGTCAGTCGGGATTGGTCGGCAGATTGCGGACGTCGGGGATGGGGATTTGCTGCCAGGGCTGGTCGAGGTGATCCACGGATTGCCATTCGACGTGGTAGTCGCCGAGGGCGCTGCCGGTGTTGGGGGTGTCGATCTGCCAGATCGTCGTGGTGATCGCGCCCATCGTGCCGCTGTCTTCGGGGCAGCCCCAGGGTTTGCCGTTGTCGTCGGTATCGGTCGTGGTATTGGCGCGGGTGATCACGGGTTTTTCCTTGATCGTGCGCCATGGCTGCACAAGGCGCGCGCAGATCGGGCGCGTGTGCAGGTTGCTGAAATAGGTTGGCACTTCGCTGCCGTGGTTGATCCAACTCGCGCGCCGCAGGCGCACACCTTCGAGACGGGCGACGGCGGCTTCGTCGCCGGGGTCGCGCAGCGGCCAGCGATACCAGCGTGTGCGCGTGCCTCGCCCCAATGGAATGCCGGGACTGTCGCCCCAGCCGATGCTCTGTTTGGAACTCACGGTCTCACCAACGATCAGCGCACCGCTGTGGTCCTGGCCCATGCGGAGTTCTTCATAACGGAAGTCGTCGCCACCGGTGTCCTGCCGCGCGATGCTGTAGAGCCAGCCGCTGCGACAGAAGTACTGCGCGTTTTCCTTAAGCGTGATGCTGCGACCGAGTCCGCCGAACGGCGGTTCGCCTTTCAATTGTTCGCCACGCGCGGCGCGCATGCCCTTGGCGTTGAGACCGAGATCCAGGCGCAGCCAGGAACCGTCGTCGGCCTGCGTGATGCGGGCATGGTGGTCGCGCCAGCGATCACGCTCTGAGCCCACGCCAAACATCACCAGGATCTGCGAGTTCACGTCGGTGTAATCGCCCTCGAGATTCGGGCAGGACCAACCCTTGCGTGCGATGAACATGCCTTTCGTGCCGGGCCAGTCGCTGGGATATTGATCGCCGCAGCCGGTGAGTGCCGACATCAGCACGATGAGCAGGCCGGCGATCAGCCAGCGGTGCGGGCGCGGACCTTGCGCCTGGGTGGTCGATTCATTGTGCGGACCATCCGATCCGTGTCGCACCAGTGCTTGCATGCATCCCCGCAGGTTGGCGTATTGAGCAGTGCCGATGGTGCTACAGATCTCGATGTTGCGGAATGGTACGGCGACGCTACCGCTTCAACAGCCCACGCTGCCGGGCCGCGCGCCTTGGGCTAGACTCGGCGCTGGTCCGCACTGGGGAGTTTCGGATGAAGCCGCATCGCCTGATTTCTGGCCGCGCACTCGCGCTGGCCTGCGCACTCAGCCTCGCCACGCTGGCGCCTGCCGCCTTCGCGGCCGATCCCGACCTCGCCGCGGTCAAGGCGCAAGTCGCCGCGCAGCACGATGCCAACGTGCAGCGGCTCAAGGACTGGATCGCCCTGCCCTCGATCGCCGCGGAAAATCGCAACTATCCGCAAGGCGCCGACTACATGGCGCAGCTGCTGCGCGACGCCGGCTTCCAGCACACCGAAGTGATGGCCACCGCCGGCAAGCCCGGCGTGTTCGCCACGCTCGATGCCGGCGCGAAGAAAACGTTGGGCGTGTACTTCATGTACGACGTCAAGCAATACGATGCGAGTGAATGGAGTTCGCCGCCGCTGGAAGGCCGCATCGTCGACAAGCCCGGCATCGGCAAGGTGATGATGGGCCGCGGCGCGGTCAACCAGAAAGGCCCGGAAGCGGCTTTCCTCGCCGCGCTGCATGCGATGAAAGCGTCTGGCCGCAAGCTGCCGGTGAACCTGGTGCTGATCGCCGAAGGTGAAGAAGAAATCGGTTCGCCGCACATCGCGCAGATCGTGCGTGCGCCGAAAGTGCAGGCGGCGTTCGCGAAGAGCGTGGGCGTGTTCATGCCTTCGGCGATGCAGGATCTCGATGGTGTCGTCACCGTCACCCTGGGCGCGAAAGGCATCGTTGAACTGGAGCTGGTAGCCAGCGGCGAGAAGTGGGGCCGCGGACCGAGCAAGGACGTGCATTCATCGCTGAAGGCGATGGTCGACAGCCCGGCCTGGCGACTGGTGAAGGCGCTGGACACGCTGGTGTCCGACGACGGCAACACCATCACCATCGATAATTATCCGAAAGCGCCGCCGCTGAGCCCGGAGTTCAAGGCGATGAT
>Ga0066869_10000011_pt1 | contig 21556 bp, 23 predicted proteins | sample SoimicmetaGmgHMC_FD_62218 | JGI IMG/M metagenome (GOLD analysis project Ga0066869, IMG submission 62218) | Soil and rhizosphere microbial communities from Laval, Canada - mgHMC | ecosystem: Environmental > Terrestrial > Soil > Agricultural land | place: Laval, Canada | collected 2014-09-23 | reverse complement strand
TGTAGATCCACTCGCGATAACGGAACGCGCCGGCGGAGAAGAATTCGACCACCAGCAGGTCGCCGTAACGATCGACCACCAGGCCGGAAAGACCATCGCCTTCCGAATGCACGACGCGCCAGGCGTCGGTGACTTCGTCCAGGCGCAGCATCTCGCGACGTAACGCGACCGCAGCGCGGATCTTGCGCAGGAAAAAGGCCTCGTCGACCGCCTCCTCGAAATCCTCAGTCAATACGCGCAGGGCGATGCGCGAATGGCCGTTGTAAAAACCGCGCCCGACCCAGTGATTGGTGTTGTCGACGATGTCGACGATCGAACCGGGCTTGGGCTTGGCGACCGGCTTTTCCACCATTTTCTGGAAAATCCAGGGATGGTTGGAGCGGCGCTCGATCTTGAGGTGGACGACGGGGAGTTCGGCGGCGGGTGTGTTCATCGGAGCATTGTAACGGGTGGGGGTTTTTCGGCAGTGGTATGACGGTGGTTTTGGCCGATCCCGCGACGCCATTTGCTCCCGTCATCCCCGCGAAGGCGGGGATCCAGTGTCTTTTCCTTGGCTCGTCGAAAGGGTCAGAAATGGAAAGTCGCTGGATCCCCGCCTTCGCGGGGATGACAGGAAATATGCGGGCGGTCGCCAGCGAGCTGGCTCCTACGAGCGGGTGGGTTTGGGCTTGCCTTGGCGGCGGTGCGCCCCATCTTTGCATCATGGACACCACCGACTCCGAGCACGACCCCGAACTCTCTGCCGCGCCGACGGTGTTGGCGCGCTTCAAGCGCGCGCTTAACCTGAGCATGGCGGCTGTGATCGCGCTGGCGCTGATCTTCATCGCCCAGGGCGCGTTCGACCTCGACCGTTTCGCGATCCGGCCGCAGCAGCCGGCCGGCCTGATCGGCATCCTGTGCGCGCCGCTGCTGCATGGCTCGGTCGGACATCTGGCGGCGAATGCGCTGTCGCTGCTGATTCTCGGCACATTGGCCGGCACCGTGTTTCCGAAGGCGACGCTGCGGGCGCTGCCGGTGATCTGGCTGGGCTCGGGCCTGGGCACGTGGCTGATCGCCACCGAAGGCCTGCATCTGGGCGCGAGCGGCGTGATCCATGGTCTCGGCTTTCTGGTTTTCACGCTGGGCGTGCTGCGCCGCGACCGGCCGGCGATCGCCGCGGCGCTGATTGCGTTCTTCTTCTTCGGCGGCATGCTGATGACGGTGCTGCCACTGGAGCTGGGCGTGTCCTGGGAATACCACCTGTCGGGCGCGGTGATGGGCATTTTCGCCGGCATCGTCTGGCGCCGCGCCGACCCCGCGCCGCCGCGCCGCCGCTACAGCTGGGAAGACGAGGAAGAAGCGGCGCAGGCCGATCCGGAACTCGAGCCGCCCTCACCCGAAGACGTGCCCGTGCTCTGGCATCGCCCTTCGTCGGCGACCAGCGGTTCCGTGATTGAATTCCGGCGGACAAAGCGTGAATCTGTGACCGAGTTGGCGCCTGGCGCAGAAACCCCGGGCAGAAATGGCCCGGGAATTGCACCGGATTCCAACGAATCCTCCTGATTCGCAGGCGCGCCCGATGGGCTGGACGTTCGACATCCGCACTGCCCTGTTCCTCGGCGCGTTCCTGACGTTGCTGATCGGCGTGCTGTTGTTCCTGGTCCGGCGCAGCGTCGCGACCTCGCTGCAACCGAGCCTGCGCTGGTGGATCACCGGCACCGTGTTGTATCCGCTCGGCTTCACTCTGATCGGCCTGCATGGCGCGCTCAGCGAAATCTGGTCGGTGGTGTTTTCCAACCTGCTGATCGCCACCGCCTTCGCCTGCATGGCGATTGCGCTGCGCACCTTCAACGGCAGCCCGCAACGGCGCGCGCGCCTGTTCGTGATCGTCCTGCTGGTGCTGGCGGTCGCGAGCTATTTCAGTCTCGTGCATCCGGACACGCCGGCGCGCATCGGTTGGGTCTCGGGCCTGATGGCGGTGTTGCTGGGTAGCAGCGCGCGAGCGATCTACCGCCGCGGCCAACCGCTCAATGCCGTGGTGCACGTCACCGGGGTGTTGTTCGCTTTCAGCACGGTGATGATGATCGTGCGCGCCTGGTTGAATCTTTCCGGCCACGGCAGCGTGCAGAGCGTATTCGCGGTCACGCCAATGCAGATCGTCGCCTACGGCCTCGGCAGCCTGCTGCCGGTGGTCAGCACCGTCGGTTTCCTGCTGATGTGCACCGAGCGCAGCCACCAGGACCTGGCCTCGGCGGCGCGTCTGGATTACCTCACTGGCATCTGCAACCGCCGCGCCATCGACGACCTCGCTTCGCGCGCGATCGCCGCCGCACGCCGGCATGGCATGCCGATGGCGATGATGATCATCGATGTCGACCATTTCAAACGCATCAACGACGAGTTCGGCCACGAGGCCGGCGACCAGGCGCTGATCGAAACCGTGCGCCGCATTCGCGACAGTCTGCGCGCCGAAGACCTGGTCGGCCGTCTCGGCGGCGAGGAGTTTGTCGCGGTGATGCCCAATACCGATGGACAGAGTGCGCTCGCCGCCGCCGAACGCACCCGCCACGCGTTCGCGCATGCGCCGATGCAGATTTCCGGCGGCAGCATCGCGGTGACGGTATCGGTGGGCGTGGCGGTGTTGATGGCCGAAGACCTGCAGTTTTCGCACCTGCTACGCCGCGCTGACCGCGCCATGTACGCCGCGAAAGCCGCCGGCCGCAACCGCGTGATGCTGGACCTGGTCACGCCCTGATCGCGTGCCTGTCGCCGCGATTCCGCGCCGCGACGAAGCCATCAGCGCATCAGCGCAATCCAAGCTGACGATCGTGCAGTCGCGCCCAGATCAGGGGCGACAGCAGCGCGCCGATCAGGCAGATGAACATGTCCCACTGCGTGTCCCAGACATCGCCCTGGGTCGCGAGAAACGCGTCGGCCTGGCCGCCCCAAAGCAGTGCCGACCACCATTCGATCATTTCGAAAAAAGCGCTGAATGCCAGGCAGGCGCAGGTGGCGAGTACGAACAGCCATTTCCCGCGCGGCAACGGACTGGTGCGCAGCAGCAGTTCCCGCACCAGCACAGCGGGCACGAACCCCTGCATGAAATGCCCGAGGCGATCGTAGTGGTTGCGGGAAAGATCGAAGGCTTGTTTTGCCCATAGACCCAGCGGCGTCTCTGCGTAGGTGTAGTGGCCGCCGTACATCAGCACCAGCGCATGGATCGCCAGCAACCAGCACAGCAGTCGCGTCAGCGGAAAACGCGGCCAGGTCCAGATCAGCAGGGGCAGCGCGAGCAGGATCCAGAAGATTTCCAGCAGCCAGGTCAGGCGGTCGGCGCAGCCGATGAAGGACAGCAGCAGCGCCGCGATCACGCCGCAGAACAGCAGGCGTCCTTCGCCGCGTCCCGGCGTTGTCAGTGCGGTCGTTGTCATCGCCATTCCTTGTCAGGCCAGGTGATCGAGCGCGAGCCGGCGCGTCTGCTTGACCGCGCGCAACACGAAACTGGAATTGACGTCGGCGACGCCGCTGCCGTTGAGCAGGCGATCGAGCAGGAAGCGCGAAAAGTGATCGAGATCGCGCACCACCACCTGCAGCAGATAGTCCATGTCGCCGGTGAGAGCGTGGCAGGCGACGACTTCGTCCCAGGCATTCACGCGCTGACTGAAATCGGTGATCGCATCGGCATCGTGCCGCGCCAGTTGTACACGCACGAACGCCTGCAGGCCGAGACCGACCCGGGCCGGGTCGACCAGCGCGGCGTAGCCGGCGATCACGCCGCCCTCTTCCAGCCGCTGTACCCGCCGCAGGCAGGCCGATGCCGAGAGGTTGATGCGCTCGGCGAGGTCGCTGTTGCTGATCCGGCCCTCGACCTGGAGTACGGCGAGCAGGGCGAGATCGGTGCGATCGAGGCGGAGTTCGCCCATATGTTGTGCCAATCCGCATAAATACCAATGATTATTGTGCATTTACCGCCGATCACCGCAAATTTGCAAGCCTGTTGCGCGGCGCAGGCGATATTCTTCGTCTGCTTGCGCTGATAGAAAACCTGCCCGAGAACCTTGCCATGTCCACCCCGCAGCGCGTCGAACATCAGCTCACCGACAAGGGCCATGTGCCGGTCTACACCACAGCGGTGGTCGAGCAGCCCTGGGACAGCTACACCGCCAGCGATCACGCGGTCTGGCGCACGCTGTTCCGGCGCCAGCGCGAGTTGCTGGTCGGCCGCGCCTGCCAGGAGTTCCTCGACAGCCAGGATGCGATGGGCATGGGCGAGGACGCGATCCCGAAATTCGCCGACCTCAATCGCCAGCTGCAGGCCCGGACCGGTTGGACGCTGATCGGCGTGCAGGGCCTGCTGCCGGAGCTGGATTTCTTCGAGCATCTGGCTAACCGGCGTTTCCCGGTGACGTGGTGGATCCGCAAGCCCGAACAACTCGACTACCTGAGCGAGCCGGATCTTTTCCACGACCTGTTCGGCCACGTGCCGCTGCTGATGAATCCGGTGTTCGCCGACTACATGCAGGCTTACGGTCTCGGCGGCGTCAAAGCGCATGGCATCGGCGCCGATGCGCTGGCGCAACTCACGCGCCTGTATTGGTACACGGTCGAGTTCGGCCTGATCGATACGCCCGACGGTCTGCGCATTTACGGTTCGGGCATCGTGAGTTCGAAAGGCGAGAGCCTCCACTGCCTGGAATCGGATGCGCCCAATCGCATCGGCTTCGACCTGCATCGGATCATGCGTACGCGCTATCGCATCGACACCTTTCAGAAAACCTATTTCGTGATCGACAGTTTCGAGCAGTTGATCAAAGCGACCGAGCCGGACTTCCGTCCGTATTACCAGCAGCTCGCCGAGCAGACGAGTTTTCCCGCCGGTGAGGTGCAATCGGACGACCGCGTTTTCCATCGCGGCAGCGGCGACGGCTGGCTTCTCGACGGCGACGTGTAGTTCGCAGGGGCGGCCATGGTCGCTCCTACGAAAAGCTGCAACCTTTCCCAAGCTGGCCGTCTCCATCCTCTCAATCCCCATTGAGAGATCGTCATGCGCTGTCTTTTTCTGCTCTGCCTGTTTTTTTCCGCCGCAGCGGCCCACGCCGATGCGCCTGCATTGGCGGTCGCGTTGTCGGCCAGCCCCGGACACATTTACGTCGAACGCCTGCCTGACGCGCAGGCGCTGAACTTCGATCTGCTGATCGACAATCGCAGCAGCGTCGCCCTCGATATCGACCGCGTGCAGCTCAGCGTCTACGACGCCGCGAATCATCTGCTGCTGCGTCGCTTCATCGATGGCAACGGCATTCGCCCGAGCATCGAAACCCTGGCCGGACACAGCATTCCTGCTGGCGCGAAGCTGACCGTGTTCAATCCGTTTGCGAGTCTGGACAAGGATCTTGCGATCGCGCGCCTGCACTACGACGTCGACCTGTCCAATGCCGACGGCAGCCAATCGACGACGCGCAGTCTCGACGTGACGCCGATCGCCTACCGCAATGCCGACGATCTCGTCCTGCCTCTGCGCGGTCGCATCATCAACTACGACGGCCATGATCACCTCGCCCATCATCGTCGCTTCGATGTGCAGTTCGCGCCAATCGCGGCGATGGGCTTCAAGAGCAATTTCATGCGCTACAGCTACGACTTCGTGCCGGTGAATGCCAGTGGCGAAATGTTCGCCGGCGATTTCAAGCGCAATGCCGACTGGTTCGGCTTCGGCCAGGATATCCGTGCGGTCGCCGATGGCATCGTGGTCGCGACGATGGGCACGCGGCCAGATGATCGCCACTTCGACCAGGCCGGCGTCGCCAGCGATCCGATGTCGCTGTTCGGCAACTACATCGTGATCGACCACGGCCATGGCGAGTTCGGCGTTTACGGCCATCTGCAACAGGGCAGCGTGCAGGTGAAGGTCGGCCAACACCTGCACCAGGGCGATGCGATCGCGAAGATCGGCGCTTCCGGTAGCGCGTTCTTTCCGCATCTGCATTTCGAATTGCAGGACGGCCCCGACACCCGCGCCGAAGGCCTGCCCTCGTATTTCAGCGGCTACTCGCGCGTTCTCGGCGAGACGAAAATCCCGCGGCAACAGGCGACCGTCGACACCGGCGAGATCGTCGAGGCGGATTGATCGCCGTAGGAGCCAGCTTGCTGGCGATAAAACTTACCTGGAGTAGTTCGGAAAATCGCGGGAATGCCTGCTCCTACGGCTCCGCTGGCATATCCGGAAAACTTTCGGCGTAGTCGTTGAGTACGGCCTTGTCGAAATGTTCGCCGGTCTTGAGCGCCACGGTGATCGGCGGCCCCGGAGGGCAGGGCGCGCGGATGCACCAGCGCATTTCGCTGGCGCGGATCACGCGCATGTCGCCTTCGTGGAGCCAGCCGTAGACGCGATAGTCGCCGGGCGCCAGGTTTTCGATCCGGTATTCGTGCTGATCGACTGTCGTGCGTGTACAGGAAAATTGTTTTCCATCGCTACTGATCGCGCAGACATGCATCGGCGGTATGGCCTCGCTTGGGTATTGGATCTGTCCGGAAATCGACCCCGATCCAAGCACGCGCGATGCGTCGGTTTTCGGCGCCGCCGGTGGCGAGGGCTTTGCCGGTGGCTTCGTCGCCGCTGCGGTTGCTGTCGATGGCGCGTCCACCGCCACTGTGAGCACGCAGTCCAGCGTCGCCTGATTGACGTCTTTGCCATCGGCGAACACGAGGCGCTCGCCGTTGTGGCCGCCATGCGCGGCGAGATCGAGGAATTGCCGACCCTCGGCATCGCTGGAGATCGCGATCTTGGTCTCATCGGCCGCATCGCTCACCAGGCTGGCGCGGTCGCCTTGCACCTGCATGGACAGTCGATGCTCGCTCGCAGACTGCGTGAGGTCGAATTCGAAAATACGACGGCCATAAACCGACAGAGGCTCGGCCGGCGTGCAATGCAGCGCGGCATCGGACGAGGCGTCCTGGCCTTGGCAATGCAGGCGCGGATCAGCAAGAAGTTTTACCGCCTGTGTAGCTATCGGTTGCGCGAGCCGCGTCCGATCGTCGCATTGCAAAAAGGATTCCAGCCCGCCGCCGTCGATATCCGCGACAGCCACGCTGCTCGCCGCTGCCACGACGCTGGTCGATGCCGGCGGTGGCGCGGCGACGATCGCGGTCGTCGCGGTTGGCGGCGGCGCCGGCCCGCAGGCAGCGAGAAAAAGACCCAGCGAAACAAGCGTCGCGGTACGCATCGGCCATCTCCGGTCAGGATGATGGCGAATCTATCGCATGTCCTGACCGGCCGTCTCGCTGCCGATGCCTTCAGGCGAGCTTGCCGGCGGGCAGGGTCGCAGCGACAGGCCTGGGCAGATATTTGCGGCCAAGATAGATGCGCGCGGCGACTGCAGTGGCCAATGGTCCGAGCCAGGCAACGTTGTGCAGCAGCGGTCCATCCAGCATCGGCAACATCTTCGGCAGACCGATCGACAGGAAGGCGATATGCGTGGCGACGCCGTTGCCTATCATCCCGCCGAGGTGCTCCTTCAACCACCAGCGCGGATTGTCCGGCGCCTGGCGTGTGAAGCGCAGCATCGCGATGCCGCCGAGCACGCCGACGCTGGAGAACGCGATGAAGATCACCTGCGAATCCTGCGCAAGAAACAGCCCCATGCCGAGCACGACCAGGCCGCTGACGATATTGAGCGCGGCCAACGCCTTGTAGGCTGGTCCGGCGAAACGCGCCCAATCGCGCTTGTCGCGGATGGCGCGCCAGCTCGTCCACACCGAGGTCACGACAATGACCCACAGATACAGCAGGAAGACGCCACCGAGCTGGCTTTTCAGCACGAGGATGCGGATCGCCAGCGGCAATGCCGGCACCAGCAGCGCGACCATCGCCAGCAGATAGATCTTGCCGGCGCCTTTGTGCAGCGGACTGCCCTTGCGGGTCATGCCGCCAATCCAGAACGTGACCAGCGCGAGCACGCCGAGCAGACCATGCAGGGAGAGAAGCAGTTTGTACGCAGTCATGGCGGGCCTCCGGGAATTGACTGCAGATTCGCGCGCCATCGCGATGCGATCAGGTGCCGGGCGTCACCAAACCGAGGTGCCGGAAGTCACTTTCGTGCGCGCATGGCTTGAGCGCAGCGCGATGCGGGCACAAGCTAGCGGCATGTGGACACGCCTGCGCAACCTGATCGAGCCGATGAACGTCGCCGCCTACGTGGCCTGGCTGGCGATCGGCATGGAAATCTGGCGCTCGGCGCCGAGTGGTACCGGCGTGATCGCCGAGGCCTGGCTATGGCCGACCATCATCACGTTGCACGCGCTGGTGCTGCTGCTGTTTCTCGCCGGTGTCCTGCTGCCTTTGAGCGACAGCCAGCGCCGCGTGCTGATCTGGATCGAGGTCCTGCTGGCCCTGCTGATGATCGCCAGCGCGCGCTACACCGCGATCCCGGTGCTGCTGATCATCTCGATGGCGCAGAACGCGCAGCTTTATCGGCCGCGGCAACTCGCGCTGGTGTTCGTGCTGGTCAACTTGGCGATGTACCTGATCGTGCGTGCTTGGTGGCAGAGCCAGACGCCGCTGATCTTCCTGATGATCAACGCGAGCTTTCAGTTGTTCGCGATGATGACCAGCTGGTATGCGGTCACCGCTGAGCGCTCGCGCGATGCGTTGGTCGCGACCCACGCCGACCTGATCGCCACACGCAGCCTGCTGGCTGAATCGGCGCGCGATTCCGAGCGCCTGCGCCTGTCGCGGGAACTGCACGATGTCGCCGGCCACAAGCTCACCGCGCTCAAGCTCAACCTCAGCGTGCTCGCGCGTGATCCACGCTGGCAGGACAACGAGCCGGTGCGGCTGTGCGCGCAGCTCGCCGACGAATTGCTCGCCGATCTGCGCGGCGTCGTGCAGCAGATGCGACTGCACGATGGCATGGATCTGCGCGCCGCGCTGACCGGCCTGGCGGCGCCATTTCCGAAACCGCGCGCGCACCTGCAACTGGCCGAGGACGCGCGCGTCGCCGATATCGCCCAAGCCGAGGCGGTGCTGCGCACGGTGCAGGAAGCGCTGACCAATGCCGCGCGCCATGGCAACGCCGAGAACATCTGGATCGTGCTCGCGCGCAAGGACGGCTGTATCACTCTCGATATCCGCGACGATGGTCGTGGTAGCGGCGCGCTGCGCATCGGCAATGGTCTGTCGGGAATGCGCGAGCGTCTCGAAGCGATCGGCGGCGGCCTGCAGATCGAACGCGGTCCCGCTGGCGGTGTACAACTGTTGGCCTCGCTGCCGGTGCTGGCATGAGCACGGTGATCCGGCTGGCGCTGGCCGACGACCAGGCGCTGGTGCGCAGCGGACTGAAGGCGTTGCTGACGAGCTTCGACGCGTTGCAGGTCTGCGTCGAGGCCGCGGATGGCGAAGCCTTGCTTGCCGCGCTCGCTGACGAGCGCGTCGACGTGATCCTGTCGGACATCCGCATGCCCGGCACCGATGGTTTCGCGATGCTGGCGCGCCTGCGCGAACGCGGCGACGAGACGCCGGTGATCCTGCTCACCACCTTCGACGACAGCGAATTGCCGTTGCGCGCCAGCGCCGCGAAAGCCCAGGGCTTTCTGCTCAAGGATGCCTCGCCCGAGGACTTGTTCGACGCGATCACCCGCGTCGCACGCGGCGAAACCCTGCTCGCGCCGGTTGCCACCGATCCAGTGCGCGCGCGTTACGCCTTCCGCGACCAAAGCCCGCCCACCGACACCTTCAACGAACGCGAAGTCGCCATCCTGCGCCTGCTCGCCGGCGGTTATTCCAATCGCGAAATCGCCACGGCGGTATTCCTGTCCGAAGGCACGGTGAAGAATTACGTCTCCGACATCCTCGACAAACTCGGCACCCGCGACCGCACCCGCGCCGTGCTCAAGGCGATCACCCTGCAGATCATTTGAGCGGGGCGCGAGCCCGACAACGGCGTGCGCAGGCCGGGATCGTGCGCGGGGCGCACGCTACACTATCGCCCTCCCGACCCGACGAGGCGTGCATGAAGCCCATCTCCCTGACCCGCTTCCTGATCCAGGAGCAACACGCCGGCCATATCAATGCCGACCTGCGCCTGCTGATCGAAGTCGTCGCCCGCGCCTGCAAGACGATTTCCAACGCAGTCGGCAAGGGCGCACTGGGCAGCGTGCTGGGCGAGGCCGGAACGCCGGAATCGGCGAGCGTGAACATCCAGGGTGAGGCACAGAAGAAACTCGACGTGCTCTCCAACGAAATCCTTCTGGAAGCGAACGAATGGGGCGGCCATCTCGCGGGTCTCGCTTCGGAGGAAATGGAACACTCGCATCCGATTCCGAACGCGTATCCGAAAGGCAATTACCTGCTGCTGTTCGATCCGCTGGACGGCAGCTCCAACATCGACGTGAACATTTCCGTCGGCACCATTTTTTCCGTGCTGCGTTGCCCGGACGGGATCACTGAGCCCGGCGACGAGCACTTCCTGCAACCGGGCACCGCCCAGGTCTGCGCCGGCTACACCACCTATGGCCCGAGCACGATGCTGGTGTTGACCGTCGGCCGCGGCACGCATGCATTCACGCTGGACCGCGAGCAGGGCAGCTTCATGCTGACCACGCGTGACCTGCAGATTCCGGTCGAGACGAAGGAATTCGCGATCAACATGTCCAACCAGCGTCACTGGGAAGCGCCGATGCAGCGTTACATCGCCGATCTTCTCGCCGGCAAAGACGGTCCGCGTGGCAAAGACTTCAACATGCGCTGGGTCGCCAGCATGGTCGCCGACGTGCATCGCATCCTCACCCGCGGCGGCATCTTCATCTATCCGCTGGATGCGAAGATGCGCGACAAGGGCGGCAAGCTGCGCCTGATGTACGAAGCCAACCCGATGAGTTTCCTGGTCGAACAGGCCGGCGGCGCGGCCAGCACCGGCCGCGGGCGCATGCTCGATGTCGTGCCGACCGGGCTGCATCAGCGTGTACCGGTGTTCATCGGTTCGAAGAACGAAGTGAACGCGGCGCTGCGTTATCACGCCGAGTTCGACGCGGGAAAGTGATCGCATTGGCGACAGGCGGCACGCGCCGTCACTGGCATCGGTTCGGTACTTCGATCGTTCCGTCGAAGAAGGGCGAAGCATGAATCAGCCGGATTTCATCGAAGTGTTCGAAAACGCGTTGTCGCCGGAGATCTGCCGGCAGCTGCTGGCGCATTTCGAGCGCAGCGGCCAGGCGAAGCCCGGTCGCGTTGGCAGCGGCGTGCTGCCCGAACTCAAGGACAGCCGCGACATCGGCATCAGTGGCAAACCGGAATGGCGCGAAGCCGAAGCGGCATTGAACGCGGCGATGTTCACCGGCTTGCTGGCGTATTTGCGCAAGTACCGCTACGTGCTGCTCGCGCCGCTGATGTTGCAGACTCGCGATGCGCGCAGCGGCACGCAACGCCGCCTGACGGAAGATGATTTCGACACGATGACCGATGCCGCGCTGTCCGATGTCGTGCGCTCGGTTCTGCGTCCGGGCGCGATCAACCTGCAGCGCTATACCGCCGATCAGGGCGGTTATCCGTACTGGCATTGCGAGTTGTATCCGAAAGACGCCAGCACCGAGACCTTGCATCGCACCTTGCTGTGGACGATCTATCTCAACGATGGCTTCGGCGAAGGCGAGACCGAATTTCTTTACCAGCAGCGCAAGATCGTGCCGAGGTCCGGCTCGCTGCTGATCGCGCCGACCGCCTTCACGCATACGCATCGCGGCAACCGTCCGCGCGGCGGCGACAAGTACATCGCCACCAGCTGGGTGCTATTCCAGCGCGCGGAAGCGCTGTTCGCCGAACGCTGAGCGGATTACTGCGGCTTGTCGCGCGAGCGTGTATGCGCCACGCCGGAAAGTATGCCGAGGCCGGCGACGACCACCGCGCCCACCACAATCCATTGCTGCGGGACGTTCATCAAATATGCGCCATAGATCAGGCCGCCGAGCACGACGAGCACGCCAACCAGGTAGAGGACGAAGGACATGGTGGACTCCGGGGGACAGCGCGGACGATTCCGGGCTGGTGTTGCATGGAATACGCCCCGACGCCTGAACGAAGTCGTCACCCGGCCTGAATTTGCGACCGTGCTAGGGTTGCGACTGGCTTCCAGCCGGAGGCCGGGACCACCACTTCGGAGAACACCAACATGTCGATTCAAGGCTTGCTCATCATCTTGCTTATCGGCGGCATCGCCGGCTGGCTGGCCGGTCTCATCATGAAGGGACGCGGCTTCGGCATCCTGGGCAACATCGTTGTCGGTATCGTCGGCGCATTCGTCGGCAGCTGGGTGCTGGGCATGCTCGGCATCGTCATTGCTGGCGGCATCGTCGGCGCGATCATCAACGCATTGATTGGCGCGTTGATCGTGTTGTTCCTGATCGGTCTGGTGAAACGCGCCTGATCGGCGATTCCATGGCCTGCGAACGGCGGCTACGGCCGCCGTTTCACTTTCCATCTTCGCAACACCAGTGCTGTGGTTAGACTGACGCCATGAACGAGCTCTGGCATACCCTGCAACCGCATTTCAGCTACTGGCTTCCGCTGCTCTGGTTCGCCTATCTGATCGGCCTGGGCGGCTGGATCGTGCTGCAGAAACGCGAGCCGATCGCCACCGTGAGCTGGTTGTTGTCGCTGGCCCTGCTGCCGGTACTCGGTCTGCTGATCTACCATTTTTTCGGTCCGCAGCGGATCAAGCGCCAACGCCTCAAACGTCTGCGCGCGCGTTCGCTGCTCGGCGACGGCAAGGACCGCAAGGCATTATTTGCCGAGGGCAGCCCGCTGATGCGGCTGGCATTCGGCAGCAGCGGCTTTCCGCCGAGTCATTGCCAACACGTGCAGTTGCTGGTCGATGGTGGCGCGACCTACGACGCGTTGCTGGCGGCGATCGCCGCGGCCAGCCATCACGTGCATCTGGAGTACTACATCTTCGAGCCCGACCGCACCGGTACGCTGTTGCGTGATGCGCTGATCGAACGCGCGCGCGCCGGCGTGACAGTGCGGCTGTTGCTCGATGCGCTCGGGTCGTCGCATATCAGCGAGCGCTTTCTCGCGCCGCTGCGCGCGGCCGGTGTCGAGGTGGGATTTTTCCATCGCATCCGCTGGCGTCTGCGCGGCCTGTGGCAGCCGAAACTGAATCTGCGCAGCCATCGCAAGATCGTCATCGTCGATGGTCGCGTCGGTTTCACTGGCGGCATCAACATCACCGACGACGAGAACGAGCGCTTCAACGCGGCGGCCTATCACGACCTGCATCTGCGCATGGACGGCGAAGCGGTGCGTTGGCTGCAGCTGGCTTTTCTCGAAGACTGGACCTACGCCTGTTCGCGCGTGCCCAAGGACGAGGGCCTGTGGCCGGAACAGGATGCCGGCGCGATCGCCGCACAGGTATTGCCGGCTGGGCCGGACTCGCCATGGGAAACGATCCATCGCACCCTGCTCGCGGCGATCGGCCAGGCGAAGCGCCGCGTCTGGTTGGCAACGCCGTATTTCGTGCCTGGCGAAGCGGCGCGCATGGCGCTGACGTCGGCGGCGCTGCGCGGGCTTGATGTGCGCCTGCTGGTGCCCGAGCGCAGCGATTCGCGCCTGGTCACCGCCGCCGCGCGTTCGTATTTCGGCGAGTTGATGGCGGCTGGCGTGCGCGTGTTCGAGTATCCGCGGATGTTGCACACCAAGGCCTTGCTGGTCGACGACGATACCTGCGTGCTCGGCAGTTCGAATTTCGACAATCGTTCCTTCCGGCTCAATTTCGAACTGTGCGTATTGTTCGAGGACAAGGGTGTGGCCGGCGCGCTGGAAACGATCCTCGCCGGCGATCTGGAACGAGCCCGCGAAGTGCCGCATGACCGCGGGATCGGTCTTCCGCAGCGACTGGCCGAGGCCGTGGCCCGGCTGCTCTCGCCCTTGCTTTAGCGCTGGGCTAAACTCCCCCGCAACCACGAGGTGCCCCGTGCATTGGCTCTATCTCCTGATCGCGTTGATCCTGATGACCGTCATGTTCGTCATGCCCATGCCGGGCTGGTTGGCGATCGTCCTGTTGCTGGCCTCGCTGGGTTTCGGCCTCGCCTGGATCCTGGGTTGGCTGTCGACGCGCATTTCCAGCGGCGCGCGCAATGACGCGCAGATCCTTAGCCCCGAAGACCTGCGCCTGATGCGCGAACAGGCCGCGGCGCGCAAGCTCGCGGCGCAGTCGCCGGGCGAGCCCGACGACAGCGTCTGAGCCCTGGCCGGCGCTGATCGCAGCCCGGGCACCGGCTCTGGCTGCAGACGAGTTGCGGCTGGTCTGGTGGCCGGAAATTCCTTCAGCGCAACCGCGCCGGCAACGCATCGACCGGATGCTGCGGCAGACGCTCGCACCCTTGCTTGGATTGCCACCGGAACAATTATTGTTCGGCCGCGAAGCCAAGGGCCGGCCGTTTCTTCGCCACGCCGACGCGCCCGACTTCAATCTCAGCGATACCGGTGGTGGCAGTCTGATCGCGATTTGCCGCAGCGCGCGCGTCGGCGCCGATCTGGAGCGCGTCGATCGGCAACTGCCGTTCGCGCGTTTGAGCAAGCGCTGGTTTCATACCGACGAATCCGCAGCGCTGGCGGCGATGCCTTCCGAAGCCGCGCGCGCCGCTTTCCTGCGCCTGTGGACAGCCAAGGAAGCGAGCTGCAAATGTACGGGCACGGGGATTTTCGGATTTCTCGCGCCGTGGCGTTTCGATGCTGCCGAAGAAACGCCGACGCTGATCGCTGCGCCGGAAGATGCCGGTGCCTCGTCGCGCTGGTCGTTCCTGCGGATCGCGCCATCACCGGCGCATACCGCAGTGATCGCCTTGCGCGACGCCGGGCCGCTGCGGCTGAGCGGGTTTACGCTGTCGGAGTGATGGCGGGCGGCGCGTTTTTAGCGCAACTATTGCGGGAGCGTCGACACGCCACGGCGTAAATTTCTCGGCGCTGGCTCAGCGCGGCGGTGGCGGATCGGTATCGACTTCGACGCGATTGCGGCCGGCGCGCTTGGCCCGGTACAAGGCTGCGTCGGCGCGACGCAGCAAGCTGTTCGGCTCGCCCTGCACGCTGGGCACGAAGCCGGCGACGCCGATACTGACCGTGGTTTCGGTCACGTTGCGATGCATCGCTTCGCGTACGGCTTCGCCGCGGCGCTGCGCTTCTTCCAGATGCACGCCGGGCAGCATCAACGCGAATTCCTCGCCGCCATAACGCGATAGCAATTCGCGCTTGGGATCATGCAGCGATGCCAGGTGCTGGGCGATGGTGCGCAAAAGCACGTCGCCCTCGAGATGGCCGTGGGTATCGTTGTAGCGCTTGAAGTGATCGACGTCGATCATCAGCACCGACAGCGGCCGGCGCTGGTCGAGGCAACGATACCACTCGCGCTGCAGGCCCTGCTCCAGCGCACGACGATTGGCGACGCCGGTGAGCGCGTCTTCGGTGGCGAGTTCGGCGAGCTTGCGATTGACCGCTTCGAGCTCGAAGGTGCGGTCGGCGATACGCGCTTCGAGTTTGCGGTTGGTTTCCAGATAGCGCTGCGTGCGGCGACGGATGAACTCCTGCACCAGCAACGCGATCAGCGCGAGCAGGGCGATCGCACCGAGCAGGCGCACCCACCAGCGCTCATGCCATTGCGGCAACACGCGGTAGCGATAGCTGACCGGGCCGGCGGTGCGGCCATTGCGCGTGCGCGCCTCGACTTCCAGCACATAGTCGCCATGAGTGAGCGCGCGCACGTACAGGTCGCGATCGGTCCAGTCGCTCCAGCCGTCGGTGAACCCATGGATCTGGTAGCGGAACTGCAGGCCGCTATCCATGCTGACCATCGAGTAGCGGAAGTGCATGCGATAGCCCGATGGAACTTCGACTACCGAGCTCTGGCTGACGACGGGCAAATGCAAGGTGTCGCCATCCGGACCATCGGCGCTGACCTGTTCGAAACCCAGTTGCAGCGGTGCCGGCTCGGCTTCCTTCTGGCTGGGATCGAATTGCAGCAGACCACTCCAGGTGGAAATGCGCAGCGTGCCGTCGAGGTTGTAGCGGATGTTGCCGAAGCCGGACGTGCGCTGCGAAGGCAGGCGCACCTGCTGCCATTGCGATTTCGGCGTCGCGCGCAGCCACAGCTGTCGGCTGGTGTAGGCGTAAGTGCCGACCGGTGTTTCGGTGACGCTGAGTTCGCTAGGGCGATCGACGAGGGTGAATGGCGGGGCGACGTCGGCGGAAAATTTTTCGCCGTCGAAGCGGAAACCGCGCTCGCCGCTGATCACATGGATCCAGCCGTCGAGCTTGAACAGGCTGCTGCCGCTGGCGGGATCGAGCTCCAGACCCTCGCGTGCGCCGAACACTTCCTGCTTGATGCGCTCGCCTTCGTGATTGAAGGTCCAGCGTTGCGGGCCGCCGCGAGTGTCGCCGAACCAGATCTGGTCGCGGGCGACTTCCTGCAATCCCGCCGCGCTGGCACCGTCGAGCGAGATCTGTTTCGCGACATGCCACAGGCCAGCGACGCGCTGGAGAACGAACAGGCTGTTCTCGCTCAGGCCGTAGGCGCGGTCATGATCGAAGGTCGAGAGCGCGAGTTCGAACACGCCTTCCTGCTCGCCCTGGAACAGAATGCGCGTCTTTTGGCTGTTCTTGTCGAGCACGAACAGGCCGTTGCGATAACCCATCAGCAAACCGGAATCGGTGCCGGCGAGCGCAAACGCTTCGTAGTCGATGTGATGCGGCATTTCATTGCGGATAAGCCCATCCGGGGTCATCGACAATTTGATGAAGCCGCTGGTGGTCGCGACCCACAACGCGCCCTCGTACCATTCGAAATCCTGCACGGTGCCGCGGATGCCTTGTTCACTGCCCAAATGCGACCACGGCGACGGCAGCGACATGCGGATCAGATCGCCTTCGGTCGCCGCCCACAGCCCGCCTTCGCGATCGCTGCCCAAGGCCTGCACGCCATAGCTGCCGAGGTTGACGCGATCGCGCAGAGCGTAATCGGCGCCATAGCGGAATACTTCGCCATTCAAGGTGCCGACCACGAAACTGCCGTCGGCAAGAGGTAGCACGTCATAGGCGCGGGTATCGCGCAGTTCCACGCCGGCACTGTTGGGCAGCGGCGCGATGGTCTGGGCGTCGGCGCGATACAACCCCTGACTGCCGACCAGCAGGCGCCAGCCGGGTTTGCCGATCATGCCGGGCAACGCCTGGTCGGCGAACAGGGCGCCGCCGGGCTCGAGTTCGAAACGACCGTCGACGAAACGGCAGAATCCTTTTCCGGCGACGCGCGCATACAGCGTGTTGCCCTGGGTGTAGAAGCTGCGCACGTTGTCGGCCAACGGCCAGTGCTTGGCGTGACGGTGGTCGTAGCTGAGGAAGTGCAGGGCGTGCTCAGCGTGGAAATACACGCCCTCGCTGGTCGGGTGCACTTCCCAGATGATGCCAGTCTCGCGATCGTGGCCTTCGAGGCCGGACGCCGTCAGCAGTTGCTCGTAGTGGATTTGTCCATCGGCGCCGGTGGTCAGCCAACCGAAGCTGTCGAAGCTGCCGACGTAGATATGGCCGTCCTGACCGGTGGCGAGATCACGTCCTGCCGCCTTGCCGGGCAGGCTGATCAGGTTCCAGCTGTCGCCGTCGTAGCGCAGCACGCCTTCCGCGTTGCCGACGTAAAGACGGCCGTCGCGATCGGTGGCGATCGCGGTATGCCGTGGCGTCGCGTTGTAATCCTCGGGCAGGTAGCGTCGCAGCAACGGCACGCCGCTCAAGCCATCGGCCAGCACCAAAGGCGAGAGCAGCCAGAACAGCAGACAGAAAAGGGCGGGTTGTTTGCCGGCTTTTTGAGGGCGCATCCACGCAGTATGCGTCAGCGCTCCCGCACGGTAATGTGCCTGCCTGCACAAATCGCCGATGCTGCGGATCGCCTTCTGCGGTGTGCCATGCTTCAAGAGTGGGGTTTCCATGACGGTTCTGAGCGTGAATGTGAACAAGATCGCGGTGCTGCGCAACTCGCGCGGCGGCGATCAGCCCAGCGTCGTGGCTGCCGCCCGCGCGGCGATCGCTGCCGGCTGCGGCGGCATCACCGTGCATCCGCGACCGGATCAACGACACATCCGTCCCGACGATGTGCTGGCGCTGGCCGATCTGGTTCGCGGTCGTGTCGAGTACAACCTTGAGGGCAATCCGTTTGCGCCGGCGCGCAAGGAATATCCGGGCTTTCTCGCACTGGTCGCGGCGACGGGCCCGGCGCAGGCGACGCTGGTGCCGGACGACGATGGCCAGCTCACTTCGGATCACGGCTTCGATCTCGCGCGCGATGGCGCCCGCCTGCGACCTTTGATCGCCGAGCTCAAGGCGCTGGGCGCGCGGGTGTCATTGTTCATGGACGCCGGTACGCCCGACATCGCTCGCGCAGCCGACATCGGCGCCGATCGCATCGAGCTCTACACCGGCCCTTATGCGCAGGCGTTTGCTGCCGGCGACGCTGCGGCCGCGCTGGCGCTATGCGCGCGCACTGCGGACGAAGCGCGGGCGGCGGGCCTGGGCGTGAATGCCGGACATGATCTGAGCCAGCACAACCTCGAAGCTTTCCTGCATGGCGTTGCCGGCGTGCAGGAAGTTTCGATCGGGCACGCGCTGATCGGCGAGGCGTTGCACGACGGTCTCCACCAGACCATCGCCGCCTATCTGACGATCATCGCGCGCGCCGAGCGGGGATCGCCGACGTAAGCACGACGCTATTGCAGGAAGTTGAAATTCTGTAAGCCGGCGTTGCGTGCCAGCGCCAGGCCTTGCGCGACGCTCTGGTATTCCGCCTCCGGATTGGCCCTGACCTCGACGATTACCGGCAGACCGCTGGCCGCCGCGGCCTGCTCGAAACGCTGGCGCAGCTGCTGTTGCCCCATTGCCACGCCATCGAGGGTGTAGACGTCGCCGGCCTCGATCGCAAGTTTGAGGGTCACGTTCTTGCTTGCCGTTTGCGGGGGACCCTGCGGCAAATCAATGGGCATCGTATGGCTGGCGATCGGCGCGGCGATCATGAAGATCACCAGCAGCACCAACATCACATCCACTAGCGGCGTGATGTTGATGTTCGCGATATGGCTGTTCCGGGATTCGGCAATGGCGAAACTCATGGCGCTTCTCCTGGTCGGGGACGCCTCCACATTTACGCCCGTTGCGAAAGCGCCGCAAGCCTTGCCAAAAAAAACGCCGCCCGGAGGCGGCGTTGCTGCTAAGGGTCTTGCGTGTTCTTACTGACTGGCGCCAGGCGCCACGAAACTGATCTTGACCAGGTTGGCGTTCTTCGCACGCGACAGCACCTTGGCCAGGACTTCGTACTCGGCGTCCTTGTCGGTCTCGATCTCGATCGTCGCCTGCTTGGCGGCATCGACGGCGCCATTGCCATTGTCACCGCGGGCGCCTTCGACGTCGAACTGCGCCTGCAGCGACGACATCGGCGTCGGGCTGCCGTTCCAGCTCACGGTACCGCCGGCATCGATATGGATGCGGATCGGATCGGGCGAGGCGGTCGGTGGTGGTGGAACAGTCGACGGTTGCGGAAGATCGACTTGGATCGGATACGAGGTCGGCGGCACGGTGACCATGAAGATGATCAGCAGCACCAGCATCACGTCCACGAGAGGAGTGACGTTGATGTCGGCCATTGGGCCGCCGGTGTTGGAAGCAAATGCCATGAAAGAAGTCTCCTGTCCGCGGCCGTTAGTGGTTGCGTTCCGGGCTCGACACGAAACCCACCTTGCGCATACCGGCCCTGCGGACGGTCTGCACGGCATCGTTGATGATGCCGTACTTGGTGTTGGCGTCGGCGCGGACGTTGACCATCGGCTGCGGGGTGCGCTGCACGGTCACGGCGAGTTGCTGGTCGAGCTGGGACGCATTGACGCGCTCGTCGTCCCAATACAGTTCGCCATTGGCCTTGATCGTCAGGGTCACCGGCGGAACGTGGATATCGACCTTTTGCTTGAGCGTGGCGAGCGGCAGCTTGACCGTCACCTTGTGGGTCATCAACGGCGCGGTGATCATGAAGATGATCAGCAGCACCAGCATCACGTCCACGAGGGGCGTGACGTTGATGTCGGCCATCGGGCCACCACCGGAGTTGGAAGCAAATGCCATGACTGCGTACCTTTGGGCCTTGGGAGCTCGACTTAGCGCTTGACGTCGCCGACGCGGGAGCCGGTAGCGAAGAAGTCGTGCAGGTCGTGCGCGAAGGTGTCGAACTTGGCGTAGGTGTTGCGGTTGCTGCGCACGAAGTAGTTGTACGCAAGCACCGCCGGGATCGCGACCGACAGACCGAGGGCGGTCATGATCAGCGCTTCACCGACCGGGCCGGCAACGGCGTCGATCGAGGCCGAACCGGATTCGCCGAGGCGGATCAGGGCGTGGTAGATGCCCCAGACGGTACCGAGCAGACCCACGAACGGAGCGGTGGCGCCGACAGTGGCGAGCCAAGTCAGACCGTACTCGAGGTTCGAGCTTTCGCGGGTCACGGCCTGGCGCAGGCCACGATCAATGAACTCGGAACGGTTCAGCGCTTCGACCAGACGGCTGCCTTCATGGCGCTGGTGGTGGGCGGCGGCCTGGGCGCAATCGAGCGCGATCTTCGAGAAGGGCTCGTTGACCGGCTGCTCTTCCATGAAGCGGATCGCGTCCTGCGCGTTCGGGGTTTCCCAGAACGTACGCACGACCTTGTCGGCGCGGCTCTTGACCACCGTGTTCTTGATCAGGTTGACGACCGTGTACCACCACGAGCCGATCGACATGAGGACCAGGATCACGAACACGAGCCCGCTCACCCAGTCGAAGTTCTGGATCATGTGGCTGAAGCCCATCTGCTGCAGGGCTTCGGCGTTGTTGGTGGATCCACCCGCAGCGGCCGGTGCGGCGGCAGCGGAGATGAGAAGGATGTCCTGCAGCATATAGATGACCTTTATTCAGTTATTTATTTGGGAGCGAACACTACGGGAACGCGAACCAGGCCCGCCACTTTCTGGCCGCCACGGGTGCCTGGGTTGAACTTCCATCGACGCGCCGCCTGTTGGGCGGAGCGATCCAGATTGTGGTTGCCGCTCGATTTCTCGATCTGTACATCCAGCACGTTACCGCTGGCATCAATCGACACGAGCAGTGTCACGGTACCGCCAACGCCACGACGTTCTTCCTCCGGCGGGTAGCGCGGCGGGAACAGGCTTTGCGCGGTGACATCAACGCTGCCTTCGAAATCCTGAGGCGCTGCCGGCGGCGATGGCGGCGATGGCGGCGGTGCCGCGACAGCAACCGGGCTCGGCGTATCGTAGACCATCGGCGGCTCTTCCGGTGGCGGCGGGACCGGCGTCGGCTTGGGCTGATCGACGACCTTGGTCACCGTCTTCACAGGTTCCGGCGGCGGTGGCGGCGGTGGCGGTGGCGGCGGTGGTGGTTCGATGAAGTTGACCTGGGTCACGTCTTCATCCGCATCGACCGCGGTCGGCGACGAAATGGGCGCCATCAGCATCATGAAGCCGGCCACGTGCAGGGCAATGGCGAATGCCGTGCCGCAGATCCGGGCCCAGCTGAGCG
>Ga0066869_10000009_pt1 | contig 22568 bp, 18 predicted proteins | sample SoimicmetaGmgHMC_FD_62218 | JGI IMG/M metagenome (GOLD analysis project Ga0066869, IMG submission 62218) | Soil and rhizosphere microbial communities from Laval, Canada - mgHMC | ecosystem: Environmental > Terrestrial > Soil > Agricultural land | place: Laval, Canada | collected 2014-09-23 | reverse complement strand
ATTTGCGTTGAGATAATCGTCCTTGAGCACGTGCTTGGCCGGATAGAGGTTGCCGTCGTGCACGATCTTGCACGATTCGACCGCCCAATCCACCGCGGGACGATCGGAGAAACGGGTGGGGTCGCTGGGCAGCGGCGATTGCTTGCTGAGCAACTGCGCATAGGCCACCGGATCGAGGCCGCGCTTCTTGATGATCATGGAATCCCAGATGCTGTGCAGGTTCCAGCCTTCGCCGTCGATGTTGATCTGAAAATCGTTGCCGCCACGATCGTCGTCGTAACCGGCGTGCAGCGGCTGGTGCACGTCGCCGATGAAATGCACGAGGAACTTGAGCGCGTCGCGGCGTTCGGCATCGGGGCGGCTGTGATCGGCGAGCGCGAGGAAGTTGCGGTTGATCGCCGCGATCACGCAGTTGCCATCCGGGCAATCGCGCGGCGGCACGAAGCCGCAATCGCCGTGCGGAAAATTCACGTAATGCCAGCGGCTGGTCTTCTTGAAGCGGTCCGGATCGGCCGTGCGCATTTCGTCGGCCCAGTTGGCGACGCCGGCGAGGGTCGGCTCCGCTTCGCCGGCGAGCAGGCGCTGGACTTCGGCATGCGCGGCGGGCGTGAGCTGGCGTTCGGCGAGATCGCCGACGATCCGGTGCCCCTGCGGACCCCAGGCCATGGCCGGGGCGGAGACGATCAGCAGGGCAAGAATGGCGAGACAGGCACGAATCAAGGACATAGCGGCTTCCAGAGGGGTGTCGCGGGCTGGGTCAAGGCGATAAAATAGGCGTTCTGACGCATTCTCGCATTCTTTCCAGGAGCTAAATATGGCGATCAAGGTCGCGATCAACGGCTATGGCCGTATCGGCCGCAATGTCCTCCGTGCGCTGTACGAGTCCAACCGCACGCACGAGATCCAGGTTGTCGCCATCAACGACCTGGGCGATGCCGAGACCAACGCACACCTGACCCAGTACGACACCGCCCACGGCAAGTTCCCGGGCACGGTGTCGGCCGAGGGTGGCGACCTGATCGTCAACGGCGACCGCATCAAGGTGTACGCGGTGCGCAATCCAGCCGAAATTCCATGGGGCGCGCACGAAGTCGACGTGGTGCTCGAATGCACCGGCCTGTTCACTTCCAAGGCCAAGGCCAGCGCACACATCGCCGGCGGCGCCAAGAAAGTCATCATCTCCGCACCCGGCGACAAGGATGTGGACGGCACCTTCGTCTACGGCGTCAACCATCACGACCTGAAGGCCTCGCACACCGTCATTTCCAACGCGTCCTGCACCACCAATTGCGTCGCTCCGCTGGCCAAGGCCTTGCACGAGAAGCTCGGCATCGAACACGGTCTGTTGACCACGATTCACGCCTACACCAATGACCAGGTGCTCACCGACGTCTATCACTCGGACCTGCGCCGCGCCCGCAGTGCAACGATGTCGCAGATTCCGACCAAAACCGGCGCCGCCGCGGCCGTCGGCCTGGTGCTGCCGGACCTCAATGGCAAGCTCGACGGTTTCTCGATGCGCGTGCCGACGATCAACGTCTCGGTCGTCGACCTGACCTTCGTCGCCAAGCGCGCGACGACCAAGGACGAGATCGACGCGATCATCAAGGAAGCCAGCGAAGGCTCGCTCAAGGGCGTGCTCGGCTACAACACCAAGCCACTGGTGTCGATCGACTTCAACCACAACCCCCTGTCGTCGGTCTACGACTCCACCCAGACGCGCGTCATGCAGGGCACGATGGTCAAGGTGCTGAGCTGGTACGACAACGAATGGGGCTTCTCCAATCGCATGCTCGACATGACGCTGGCGCTGATGGCAGCGAAGTAAATTCTTTTTCGCGATGCGTGAAAGCCCGGCTTCGGCCGGGCTTTTTCTTTGCGCGATGATTTCGACGTTGCGAATCGCGTCGGGTTTGCGATGGGTTATCCGCGCGCGATCGACAGGTTCTCATCGTCGGCGACGACCTTCATTCCCGAACACCGCCCACCTTCGTCCCCGGATTCTCCGCGTTGATCCCGGCGCGCTTGACGCATTCGTGGCCCGACTGCAGCTTCAGCGACCAACCCATCGACTTGGCGGTCAGGATGAATTCCACGCAATCCCCGGCGCAGCGCGCGCTGTCTTCGTTCGTGCTGCTGTCTTCGCTTCTGGGCGCATCGGTCGCGATCGCGGCGCCGCCAGCCTGTCCAACGGTCGCGGTCTATCGTCCCGGTGTGTTTTCCAGCGAGGCGCACTACGAGTGGCGGCTGAGTTTCACGCCGTCGCGCAAGACCGCGTATTGGCATATCAGTGACGATTTCCTGCCGACGATTCCGCAGGGCGTGATCGTCACTTCAACGCTGGGCCCGAAAGGCTGGTCGCGCGCGCGGACCGCCTCGTTCTCGGGGAAATACGCCGACAACGATGCCTACGTGTCACCGGACGGTTCGACCTTCCTGTTTTCCTCGATGCGCCCGGTCGACGGCGTTGCGCGCAAGGATTTCGATCTATGGATGATGCGGCGTACGGTCGACGGCTGGAGCGAACCGATGCATCTGGCCGGCGCGGTCAACAGCGGCAAGGAAGAGCTGTATCCGAGCATGGATCGGCAGGGCAACCTTTATTTCGGCAGCGATCGCGATGGCGGTTTCGATGTCTGGCGCAGCAGGCGACAGCGCGACGGTAGTTTCGCCGCGCCGGAAAAACTCGGTAGCGGCGTGAACACGAAGGATTTCTGGGAGTTCAATCCGGAAATTTCCCCGGACGGGAAAACCCTGTTGTTCGTTGGCCTCAATCGCCCGGATGGCATCGGCTGGGGCGATATCTACGTCAGCCGCCTGCGCGATGGCGAGTTCACACCGGCGCGGGACCTCGGCCCCTGCGTCAACACCGGCAAGGATGATTTCCATCCCACGGTTCTGTGGCGGGAAAACAAGCTGGTGTTCGTGCGCAATCCCGACGAACCAGGCAAGAAGAGCGACTTCCTGATCACCGAACTGCGCCTGCCGCCGGAATGATGCAGGTTTGTCGTTGCCTCACTCGCCGGCGACGAGCCCGAGCGCGATCCGTAGCCGCGGGTGATAGCTGCGTCCGGACGCGACGCGCGTGCCCGATTTCAGTCGCAGCAGGAATTGCCCGGAGGCACTGGTCTCGACATCGACGATACCGTCGAGACGGACCATGCGCGAACGATGCACGCGCAGGAAACGTGTGGGATCCAGGCGCGCTTCCAGTTGCGTCATGGTCGCGCGCAACACCAGCGTGCGCGCGCCCAGATGCAGCTCGACATAATTCGCGTGCGCGCTGACGAAATCGATTTCGTCCACCGGCACCAGTTGAATGCGCAGGCCCACCGGCACCGCAATGCGTGCGGGATAACTGCGCAGGCCGCTCTCGCCATCGCCCGGAAGCGCTGCCTGATTCTGTGGTGCGCGCTGGCGCACGCGCTCGACTGCCTGACGCAGACGTTCGCCCGACACCGGCTTGAGCAGGTAATCGACCGCGCGCGCTTCGAACGCGCGCACCGCGTGTTCGGAATGCGCGGTGACGAAGACCACTTGCGGATGATGGGCTGCGGGCAGCGAATCGAGCACGTCGAAGCCGTCCATGTCCGGCATCTGGATGTCGAGGAAGGCGATGTCCGGCTTCTGTTCGCGCATCGCCGCGATCGCTTCGCCGCCGTTGGCGCAGTCGGCGACCACTTCGATGTCCGGGAACTGCCCGAGCAGGCGCATCAGGCGTGCGCGTGCCAGTGGCTCGTCATCGGCAACCAGGGCGCGTATCGGCAGCATCAGGCGGCGGCCTCGAGGGCATGGAAGGGCAGGGTCAGGCGTGCGATCGTGCCGGCCTGCGCGGCCTGGATCAATTCGAGACCGAAGGCCTCGCCATACAGGCATTCCAGGCGCGCGCGCGTGGTCGCGAGACCGACGCCGTTGCCGCTGGTGCGGATGCCGACATCGCCGCCGTCGTCGAGCACTTCCAGCACGAGCTGATGCATTTCGCGGCGGGCGCTGATCACGATCCGCCCCGGCGTCACGCGCCGGCTGATGCCGTGGCGTACGGAATTTTCCACCAGCGGCTGCAGCAGCAGCGGCGGCACCAACGCGGCGAGCGTGTCCGGCGCCACCGACCAGTCGACGTGCAGACGATCGCCGAGGCGGATTTTTTCAATGTCGAGGTAGTAGCCGAGCAGGCGCAGTTCTTCCTGCAGCGCGACCACCTGCGTGCCAGCTTTTTCCAGGCTGCTGCGCAGCAGCGCACTCAGGCCGACGATCATGCGGTCGGCGGCGTCGGCATCGCGGTGCACGAGTTCGGCGATCGAGTTGAGCGCATTGAACAGGAAATGCGGATTGAGTTGCGAAGCCAGCGCACTCAGGCGCGCATCGGCGAGTTGCGACTGCAGCGTGATGGTCTGGCGTTCGCGTTCGCGCACGCGCTCGCTCAGCAACAACGCATGCGCCACGCCGATGATCAGCCAGGCTTGGAACAGGTTGTTCCAGACGCTTTGCAGCAGCACTTCGGAAAACGTCGGCGGCGCGTCGTACCAGTGCAGCCAGCCATCGAGGCCGTAGATGTAGATCGCACGCAGCACCACGATCAACGCCACCGCCGCTGCCTGAATCGCCAGCGCGCGGGCGATGCGGCCGTGCTCGACCGGGTATCGCCGGACCAGCCAGACCAGGCCGAGGGTCAGCGGCATCCAGCCCCAAGCGCCAATCACGCTCGCCGGCATCGCCTTGCTCCAGCTCACCTGGTGGCCGGCGGCATCGAGCATCGTCATCCATTCCGCGCCGGTGGCGAGCCCGTTGAGGGTCCACCAGACGAAGATCACCAGGCACAGGGTCGCGGTCTTGCGTTGCATGCGACCAAGCTAACGTCCGCGCCCACACGCTGCAATAGCGTTTCGCGCGGTTCGTCCCGCGACAGAAGCGATTCGTCCCAAAACCCTTGCCCAGCCCCGGCGCGAGGATGAGGTTGCTGCTGCAGGCCCGTCTTTTCGTGGCCGCCGCAACGACAGCACGACATCACAACAACTTCAGGGGAGAGAACAAGAAGATGAACAGGATCATCCGCACGACACGACTGCGCAAGAGCAGTCTGGCGCTCGCGCTCGGCATGTGTTTCGCAGGCGGCGTCTGCGCGCAGTCGAACTCCACCGGTTCCATCGCCGGTACGACCCAGGCCGGCGCGACCGTCACCATCGAAAATTCCGCGAATGGTTTCAAGCGCGAAATCACCGCCGATAGCAGTGGCAGCTATCGCATCGGCTCGTTGCCGACCGGCACGTACAAGGTCACCACCAATGGTCAGACGCGCGACGTCAACGTCACCATTGGCGGCACCGCGCAGGCGACCAACATCGGCGCCGTTACCGTTTCCGGCAACGGCGTGATCAATGCCATCGACGTGTCCTCGGTCGAGTCCACCACCATCCTGACCGCCGAACAGATCGCCAAGATTCCGGTGGGTCGCAACATCACCGCGGTCGCGTTGCTGGCGCCGGGCACGGTGCGCGGCGACGCCGCGTTCGGCAACCTCGCTTCGTTCGGCGGCTCATCCGTCGCCGAGAACGCGTATTTCGTCAACGGCTTCAACATCACCAACGCGTTCCAGAATCTCAATTTCGGCCAGATCCCGTTCGAAGCGATCGCCGAGCAGCAGGTCAAGACCGGCGGCTACGGCGCCGAGTTCGGTCGTTCCACCGGCGGCGTGATCAACCTGGTCACCAAGCGCGGCAGCAACGACTTCCACGCTGGCGGCAATATTTTCATCACGCCAAATTCCCTGCGCGGCAGCGACCCGAACATCTACAGCGCTGGCGGTTTCAATGTCGCCACCGGCGCGACCGACACCAGCTCCTTGCTGATCGACAACAGCAAGGACGATGGCGGCAGCAACACCACCGCGTCGATCTGGGCCAGCGGCGCGCTGGTGCAGGACCGCCTGTTTGCCTACGCACTGCTGCAGTACGGTCGCAACAACGGCGCGGAAACCTTCGGCGTAGGCAACCTGACCACGAACACGTCGGCCGCGAACAAGTCGCCGAACTGGCTGGTGAAACTCGACTGGAACATCAGCGACAGCCATCTGCTGGAACTGACCGCGTTCTCCGACAGCACGAAAACCGACACGCGCGTTTTTGAAACCGTGCCCGGCACCAGCAACCTCGGCCGCGGCGCGCTGCTCGGCACGATCTTCAACAAGGCCGGCGGCGACAGCTACGCGCTCAAGTACACCGGCTATCTCAGCGACAACTTCACCCTGACCGCGCTCTACGGCCATGGAAAAAGCAGCCGCGCCAACTACGGCGTCACCGCCGGCGGCGTGCGCGAGGAATACCAGGGCAATGTCGGTGGTCCGGTCGCGGGCTGCCCGATCATCGCCGACATCCGCGTTGGCGTGAGCACTGGCGCGGTGCCGCGCATCAAGGGCTGCGGTTTCATCGGCCTGCTCGGCAGCGTCAAGGCGCAGGATCAGCGCGACCAGTTCCGCATCGACGCCGAGTGGACGTTGGGCGATCACCTGCTGCGTTTCGGCTACGACGGCGACCGCTTCCGCAGCTTCGCCGGGCAGAGCCAGGAAGGCGGCGTGCAGTGGCGCTATTCGGGCAATCCGGCTGCGCCGGCCAGCCTGCGCGTGCGTCGCGGCATCTTCCAGACCGGTGCCGATGTGGAAGTGGATTCGAAGGCGTTCTACCTCGAGGACCGCTGGCAGATCACCGACAATTTCCTTGCCTACGGCGGCCTGCGTTGGGACAGTTTCGACAACAAGAACGGCGACGGCCAGAGTTTCGTCAAGATCGACAACCAGTTCGGACCGCGTTTCGGATTTTCCTGGGACGTGAACGGCGACCAGAAATTCAAGGTGTTCGGCAATGCCGGTCGTTATGCGTTGCCGCTGACCGCGACCGTGGCGATCCGCGGGGCGAGCAAGTCGATCTTCAGCCAGGAACGCTTCCGCTACACCGGCGTCGATCCGGTGACCGGCGCACCGATCGGCCTCACGCCGGCGCCGAATCCGGTCTGCGGCCCGCCCGGCTACATCGGCATCTGCTATCTCAACAACGAGTTCGGCGTCGCCAAGGATCCGCGCACGATCGCTTCGCAGAACCTCAAGCCGATGTACCAGGACGAATACATCCTCGGCTTCCAGGCGCAGCTCACCGAACACATCTCCGGTGGCGTGCGCGGCATCTATCGTGATCTGAAAACCGCGATCGACGACCAGTGCGACGATCGCGCCGTCGCCGACTGGGCCGCGGAAAATCCCGGCTGGGAAACGCCGGGGCACACCGACTACGATCCGCTCAATCCCGCGCATCCGTTCTGCAAGCTCTACAACCCCGGCAGCGATATCGTCGCTTACTCGGACGTCAACGCCGACGGCAAGCTCGAGCTGGTCACCATTCCGGCCGCCAAGGCCGGCCCGAAAGCCAAGCGCAACTACAAGGCTCTGGAGTTTTTCGCCGAGGGCAACTGGGACAAGTTCTTCCTGCAGGCGTCGTATACCTGGTCGCAGAGTTACGGCAACACCGAAGGCGGCGTGAAGTCGGACATCGGCCAGGCCGATACCGGCACCACACAGGACTTCGACTATCCGGAACTGATGATCGGCTCGGAAGGTTTCCTGCCCAACGATCGTCGCCACAGCTTCAAGCTGTTCGGCAACTACGAGATCAACGACGAGTGGTCGGTCGGCGCCAGCCTGCTGGTGCAATCGGGACGTCCGATCAATTGCATCGGCATCTACAGCGACGATCCGGTCGGCTACGCCAACAGCTATTTCTCCTGCGATTCCGGTGCGCCCGCCGCGGGTTCGTCCGACAACGGCAGCAGCATCGTCCAGCGCGGCACCGCCGGCAGGACGCCGTGGTCGCGCAACCTGGATTTGAACGTGGCGTGGAAGCCGGCGTTCGCCGATGGCCATGTCACGCTCAAGTTCGACGTCTTCAACGTGTTCAACGAACACGCGGTGACGGCAGTGAGCGAGGCCGGCGAAGACGGCGTCGGCAACCCGCTCACGTCCTCGACCTACAAAACGCCTGCATCTTTCCAGGCACCGCGCTCGGCCCGCTTCATGATCCAGTACGACTTCTGATACCGCTGCAAAGCAGACGACGGGGCCACGTACCCCGCCGCTGCCGGAAGCTACCCTCGTTCCCGTGCTGTCGACCTTCCCCGGACGGCAGCACGGGATTTTTTTGCGTCAGCGTTGAGAAAATTTTTGCGATGAACGCGACAACTCCAAACGACTCCGGTTACTCCGCCACAAATTCCAGATCCGCCAGCGGCCTTCCTGTTTCCAGCAGCGTCTTCAGATTGCTGAGAATCATCGGCCAGCCGATGCAGCAGGCGGGATAGACCTTGCTCTCGGGGGCGAAGTGGTCATGGGTCATCGTCACGCGCACGACCTGACCGTTGTCGGCGATGGAAAAGCTCGCGCGTGACGGTGCTTCATCGCGGAACTCGCCGAACACGGGATGGAAGGAATAGCTCAGCGAGCGCGGTGGATCGATCGCGAGAATGGTTTGTTCATCGGTGATCTCGCCTTTGCGCCGCCACAGCACTTTCGAGCCGACGCACCAGTCCGATTCCATGCGTGTGTCAAACCAGTACTGCTGCGTGATGTCCGGATCGGTGAGTGCGGCCCAGACTTTTTCCGGTGTCGAGGCGATGTAGGTGACGATGCGGATGACGGGCGCGGACATGGCTAGGCCCGCGTCGTTGCTGCGACGATGATTTCGTATTCGCTCTGCACCAGGCCGCTTTTGTATTGGTGGGTTGCGATGTGCTTGAGCGCGATGTCCTGCGGCAGCGCACCGAACAACGGAATGCCGTCGCCGATCAGCACCGGCACGCGGGTGACGATCAGGCGCTGGATCAGGCCGGCGCGCAGGAAGCGCTGGATGGTGATGCCGCCGTCGACGTAGATATGGCCGATGCCGCGTGCGGCGAGCTGCGCGACGATAGCCGCTGGCTCTCCCGACATATGCGATACGACGGCACCCTGCGGCGCAGGCGCGAGATCGTGCGTGCTCAGTACGACCACAGGCTTGTCGCCATAAGGCCAGGGGTCGAAGGCCAACACGATTTCGTAGGTGTTTCGGCCGATGACGAGGGCATCGACCGTCGCCATGAATTCCTCGTAGCCATGCGGTTCGCCTCCGCCTGGCGGCAGGAAATCCAGCGCGCCGTCGCGGCGGGCCATGAAACCGTCGAGACTGGTGCCTACGAAGACGGAGGCTCTCATCGCGGAATCCTCTTGCGGCATGTGGCTACGACGAACGATCGCTGGCGGCGACCGTCGCGCCGCGGATCGTCAGGGCGTCGCGGTTTTCTTCTGCGTCGCGCCGCGCAATAGCAGCAGCGCGGTTTTCACGACTGCTTCCGAACCATCGTTGCTGAGTATCGTAAAGGTGGTCGCCAGTTCGCCGACTGGCAGGATGCCTTGGGTCACGTATTTGTACTCGCCGGGCTTCGGTGCGCGATCGGTCGCGGAAAAATAGTAGCCGACGGCACCCGCGCCCTTGAGGCTTTTTGTTTCGATGGTTTTTTCCACGGACTGCGGCTTCAAGGTCTCCGCGGCATCGGCGACTTGCTTGTGCAGGCTGGCTGCGTCCAGTGGCGGCGCCTTGCCATCCATCGGCCAGAGCGGCGTGAGGTAGAACTCAAATGCGGGGCCGGTTTTCGCGGTGAATTTCAACGTCGGCGGAAGATCGTTGCCGGGCTGCTCGACGTCGACCTGCCAGGCATCGGGTACGGCGATCGCCAGCGCGCCGTGGCCGGGCAATGGAAATTCCCGGATCGGGGTTTCGCCGGCGAAAGCGCCTTGCGCGAACAACAGCGCGAAAGCCAGCGATACGAATGGCTTGAACATTTTCGATCTCCTTGTTCGTGACTGGGCGTGAGCGCCTGGAGCTGGCTACGACGGCAAGACTGTAGCTCGTTCACGACGGCCGAGGTAGCGAAACAGCGGATTTTCATCCGCCTCGTTTGAGTACGATCAGTCAGGCCCGCCTGCGTCGTGCAAGCAGCGACCGCAGGCAGGAAAAAACGGCGATCAGGCCGAGCGATGCCAGCGCAAACCCGGGTAGCACGTTCAGCCAAAATGCCAGCGGATCGAACTTCAGCACGATCAGGTGCTCGAACGGCGTATGGAAATGGCCTTGCGAATCGAAAAAGAATTGCGGGTGGCAAGGAAGGCGGCGGTTGCATTTGACCAGGCCACTGGAAAGCAACGGATACAGGTGCCAGAAAATGGCCGTGGAAAAAGACGCGAAGCACAGCAGCCAGATCGACGCGCTGCCGCGAGACATCGGCGCGGCTCGCCGCGTCGACTGCAACGAATATTCGAGCAGGAAGGCGATCATTGCCAGGATCAGGAAAATGATGCCGATGAGAAAAGGGTCGAGGCCCGTGACTGGTGTGGCGTGATCCCTGACGAAAGCCCGCATTATCTCGGCGGCAATTTCGCCGCTCAGATTCGATGTGTTCGGCGCTGGGTTCGTCATGGCGGTGCGGTCATCATTTCCGTTGGGCAGGCAAAAACACTGGACGCGCGGCCAGCAATGAAAAATACACCAGGCCGAACGCGACCACGCGCTGTGGCGCGTCGATACACAGGCTACTGCCGCCGAGGCCGAATTGCGGTTCGTGCCGGGATCACGGTGCGTCGTCGTCCGGTCCGGCACCGACCGCGGCGCGGCGCAGGCGATCGTTCACCGCCAGCCAGGCGATGCCTTCCGGTGGGCGCTCGACCAACAGGATGTTCGCAGCCATCGCATCCAGCGTTCGCAGCGCCGCATAAAGCCCATGTGCAACGGCGTCGGGATGGCCCGGAAGCACGATACCTTCGTTGTCGTCGACGAGCGCATCGAACATCAGTACGGCGACGCGTTTGCCGAGCGCGCGCTGTTGCTGCGCCTCGGCCAGCAGCGCGGTCCGCGCCAGCATCAACATCGGCGTGCGCGGCGCGTAGTGCGCGTCCAGCGTGCCGGAGGCGCGTGGGCTGGCGTGATCGCCACCGACGGCGACCGCACCGATCACTGTTTCGATCTGTTCTTGCGAAATCATTCCCGGGCGCAGGATGCGCGGCACATCGCCGGACAAATCGACGATCGTGCTTTCGATGCCGACCTCGCAATCGCCACCGTCGAGCACGATGGGAACGCCAGCGCCGAATTCATCGCGCACATGCGCCGCGGTGGTCGGGCTGATGCGGCCGAAACGGTTGGCCGACGGCGCCGCGAGGCCACCGGCGAACTCCCGCAGCAGCTGCAGGGCGATCGGATGCGCCGGGCAGCGCAGGCCGACGGTGTCCTGGCCACCAGTGACGACATCGGGAACGCTCGCCTGCTTGCGCAGGATCATGGTCAACGGGCCCGGCCAGAAAGCCTGCGCCAATTTCCATGCAGCCTCCGGAACGACGCGTGCCCATTGCGGCAAAGCATCGCTGCTGGCGATATGCACGATCAGTGGATGGTCGGCGGGGCGTCCCTTGAGCGCGAAGATTTTTTTCACCGCCTCGGCGTTCGCGGCATCGGCGGCGAGTCCATAAACCGTTTCGGTGGGCAGGCCGATCACTTCGCCGCCGCGCAGGGCCGCGAGCGCTTCAGCAAGCCGCGTCGACGAAAGAGGGCTCATGCGCGCACGTAGTCTTCGGGCAACAGGCCGTAGAAGGCCGTGTCGCAGACTTCGCCGTTGACGCGCCAGCGTTTGCGCAACAGGCCTTCGCGGACGAAGCCGATGCGTTCGAGCAGGCGCGCGGAAGCTTCGTTGCGTGGGTCGATGTCGGCTTCGATGCGCACCAGGCCGACGGTGTCGAAGGCGAAGCCGATCGCGCAACGCAGGGCTTCAGTGGCTATGCCGCGGCCCTGGAAATCGGGCGACAGGCTGTAGCCGATCTCCAGGCGCCTCTGTTCGCGATGCAGAGAGAAAAAGGTCAGCGCGCCGATCAATGTGTCGGAAGCGGCATCGGCGATCGCCCAGGGAAAGATTTCGCCGGCCTCCATCGCCGCCCAGGCCCGCGCCAGGTATTGCTCGGCCTGGCTGCGCTCGGTCCAGGCCGGGAAGCTCCAGTAGCGCATCACCCGCGGGTCGGAATACAGCGCGAACATCGCCTCGACGTCGCCGTCGCGATATGGCCGCAGGCGCAGGCGGGCGCTTTCCAGCACGGGCACGGAGTAGGTTGCGGTTTCGCTCATGCCGCGATTGTCCCACAGGCCTGTCGCGCCCGGTTTGGCGGTGGGGCCGGGCGCAGGCGACAATTGCGCCCTGGCCGCGCGGGATGCGGCCCTTCTTTCCGCCGTTTCGCACCACTGCAGGAGCCGCCATGTCCATCCTCCGCCTCTCCGATCTCGATCTCGCCGGCAAGCGCGTACTGATCCGCGAAGACCTCAACGTGCCGGTCAAGGACGGCGTGATCACTTCCGAGCAGCGCATCACCGCGGCCTTGCCAACAATCAAACTGGCGCTGGAAAGAGGCGCGGCGCTGATGGTGACCTCGCATCTTGGCCGACCGAAAGAGGGCGTGTGGACGCAGGAGGATTCGCTGGCGCCTGTCGCCGCGCGCCTGTCGCAGTTGCTGGGCCGTGACGTGCCGCTGATCCGCGACTGGATCGATGGCGTCGACGTCGCGCCGGGCCAGATCGTGCTGCTGGAAAATTGCCGCATGAACGTCGGCGAGGCAAAAGACGACGAAGCGCTGTCGAAAAAATACGCCGCGCTCTGCGATATCTATTGCATGGACGCCTTCGGCACCGCGCATCGCGCGCAGGCATCCACGCACGGCGCGATCCGTTTCGCCAACATCGCCTGCGGTGGCCCGCTGCTGATGGCCGAACTCGACGCGCTGGCGAAAGCGCTGGAAAATCCTGCGCGGCCGTTGCTCGCGATCGTCGCCGGTTCCAAGGTGTCGACCAAGCTCGAACTGCTGGCCAACCTGGTTGGCAAGGTCGACCAGTTGATCGTCGGCGGCGGCATTGCCAATACCTTCATCGCGGCGATGGGTTATCCGGTCGGCAAGTCCCTGTGCGAGCACGACCTGATCGCCACCGCGAAGAAAATCATGGCCGACGCGAAAGCGCGCGGCGCCGACATTCCGATTCCGGTCGACGTGGTGGTGGCTACGGCTTTCGCCGCTGATTCGCCCGCGACGGTGAAGCTGGTCGCCGACGTCGGCGCCGACGACCTGATCCTCGATATCGGTCCGCAGACCAGCGCGCGCTACGCCGCGATGATCCAGTCCGCCGGCAGCGTGATCTGGAATGGTCCGGTCGGCGTGTTCGAGTTCGACGCTTTCGGCAAGGGTACGCAAGTGCTGGCGAAGGCGATCGCGGCTTCGCCGGCGTTTTCCATCGCTGGCGGCGGCGATACGCTGGCCGCCGTGGACAAATACGGCGTCGAGGCTGGGATCAGCTACATTTCCACCGGCGGCGGTGCGTTTCTGGAGTTCTGCGAAGGCAAGGAATTGCCGGCGGTTACTGCGTTGAAAGCACGATCCCTCTGAGCAAGGACAACTGATGCGTCGGTTAATGCTGTTGCTGGTTCTCACCCTTTCGTTTTTCTCCGCTGCTGCATTCGCGCAGACAACACCGCCGGAAAAACAGTACGACCGCGGCGAGTTCAAATTCACGGTGGCGGCACCGGCGGCCTTCGTGCAGGTGCGCACGGTGCCGGCGGCCTGGGACGCGAATGCGCCCGGCAGCAAGGGCGAGCGCTGGCGCTACTGGTTGCATGACGAGCAGATCGATCGCCGCCCCGGCCAGGACATCGCCTATTCCGATCATGTCTACGAGCCGGTGTCGCCGGAACTGGTCGGTGAAGCCGGCAAGTTCAAGATCGGCTTCAGTCCGCAGTTCCAGCAGCTGACCATCCATCGCGCGGAAATCCGTCGCGACGGTCACTGGCTCAATCGCCTCGACCCCGAAGCTATCTCGCTGGTGCGGCGCGAGTCCGGTTTCGAGCAGGATCTTTCCGATGGCCAAGTCACGGCGTTGATCGTGCTCGACGACGTCCGCCCCGGCGACCTGATCCGCGTGAGCTTCTCGATCAAGGGCGTCAATCCGATTCTCGGCGGCAACATCGAGGACAGCAGTCACCTGGCCTGGATCGATCCGGTGCTCGATCATTATTTCCGCGTGCTGTATCCGCGCGATGCCGAGATCAGCACTCATTCCGGCAAAGGCGCGCCAGCGCTGACGGTGACCAGGCTTGCCGACGCATTGGAAGCGTCGGTGCACGCGCATGGCATCGCCGGCGTGCAATCGGAAGACGATTTCCCCAACTGGTACGACCCGCTGCCGATGGTGCAGGTTGCGCAGAAACGCAGCTGGGCCGATGTCGCTGCCTGGGCGCGACCGCTGTATCCGGACAAGCCGGCGCTGCCGCCCGAACTCGAAGCACGTATCGCCACCTGGGCGAAGATCGCCGATCCGTATCGGCGCGCGATGACGGTGCTGACCGCGATGCAGGAAGAAGTGCGCTATTTCGGCATCGAGATGGGCGCGAGTTCGCATCGGCCGACCGCACCGGCGGAAACCTGGACGCGACGCTGGGGCGATTGCAAGGACAAGGCGTATCTCACCGCGGTGGTATTGCGCCGTCTTGGCTATGAGGCCGATCCTGCGCTGGTATCGACGACCACGGGCCGCGGCATCGGCGACTACACCCCCGCTGCCTCGGTGTTCAATCACGTGATCGTGCGCGTGAAAATCGCCCAGGACACGTTCTGGTTCGATGCCACCGCGACGCAGCAGCGCGGTGATCCGCGCCAGCTCGATCTGTTCGATTACGGTCTGGCCCTGCCGATCGCCGAGGGCGTGACCGCGCTGGAGCCGGTGCTCGCGCCCAAGGGCGTAAGCAACGGCAAGAGCATTGTCGAGCGCTACATCCCCAGTGCCGACGGCAAGACGATCGATCTGCGCATCGACAGCGAATTTCACGGCAGACTCGCCGATCGCATGCGTCGCGACATCAAGTCCGAAGGCATCGCGGAAGTGTCGCGCAGCTATTCCGATTACTACCGCAAACGCCATGGCGCGCTCGATGTCGTCGAGCCGGCTGCGACCGTCGACGACGAGAACGCCAACGTCCTGCGCATGAGCGAACACTATCGCCTCAAGGAAGCCTGGGAAGACGGCGACGGCGCCTCGCGCGTGATCGAGGTTTATGCCGAAGGCCTGGCCGCAGCCGCAGCGCTGCCGAAATCCATGTCGCGTACGGCGCCGCTGTCCTTGTCGCGGCCGGAGACGATCTCGCACGAAATCCGCCTGGAATTGCCGCCGGGCTGGTCGTCGTCGGGCACCGATGCCGATGTCGTCGAGAAGAATCCATCCTTCCAGTATCTGCGCCAGATCAAGCACGTCGGCCAGACCGTGATCGTCCACCACGACATGAAGGTGCTCAGCGACTACGTGCCGGCCGACCAGCTCGACGCGTATCTGCGGCAGATGCGCAAGGTCAGCGATAGCCTCGGTCGCCGCCTGTACGTGCAGATGCCCGATGCGCTGCACAAGGAGGATCGCGACGAGCGCCTGAAGAGCCTGCTGCGTGGTGTGATCGAGCAGGGCTCGGCGAAATGAGTTCAAGCAACGGCAAGGGAATGCGGATGTCGACGACAGTGAAATGGCTTTGCGGATTTGCCCTGGCAGTGACGACGATGAACGCCTGCGCCGGCGAGAAAGTCGCCGCGGCGCCGGCGGATGTCCAGGATGCGACTCCGGCCGCGCTGTGGCGCGACTATCTGGCCACAGCCGATTCCGCTGCAGTGGTGAAGGCCTACGAAGTGGTCTTCGCGGTGCAGGGCAAGGGCGGCGTCGACGTCGAGAAATGCCGCACGCACCATCAGGAATTCGAGGATGGCCTGAAGGTCGTGCCGGTCGGCGCCGGACTCTGGTACAACGCCTACCTGTGCGCCAAGGCCGAGGGCGACGAGGCGCGCTCGGACCGTTATTTCAAGCATTTCTCCGCGCTCGCCGCGTACGCGTTCGCGCAGGCGTCGGATGATCCGCAGGCGCCGCCGATCCGCGTCACGCACATGGTTGACGTCGAATCGCTGGTCGCAGCCAGCGGCATGAACCAGCTCTATTCCTGGTACGGCACGGACGATCGTGGCCCCTACCTGCCGATCACCGTCGCCTTGTGGGATGCCGAGGCGAAGACCGAGCGGCATTTCCGCTTCGACATGCTCGATACCTTCATCAAGATCGGCCGGAAAATTCCCCATCGCGAGCTGCCGTCGGCGCGTTACTACCTGATGAAGTCCTATCTCGACCAGCAGGCCGCAGACAAGGCGATCATCGGCGTCGACATGATCGCGATGCGGGCGGCAGCGGCGGAAGAATCGCCGCAGAAGCAGATCGAAATACTGCGCGCGGCGGCCAAGCAGGGCGGCATCAACTCGCTGCATCTGTGGTTGCAGGTATGCGTGCTTTCGCCGTTTCCCGAGTGCGGCGACGGCTTGATCGACAACCTGCTGCCGATGGCGGAAGCGCGCGACGCGCTGCCGATGGTCTATCTCGCCTTCGCTTACAGCGAGGGCGTCGGCGTCAAGCGCGACATGGACGCGGCGATGGCCCTGCTCGACGGCGCCGACAAGCAATGGAGCAAGGGCCAGGCGACCGCCGAATTCGCCCGCACTTATCTGCAGTATCACGAGCTGCCATTTCCGGCGTCGTTGCAGGAACGCCTGCTGCGCGCGAAAGCCGCCGGCAATCCTGTTCCCGATCGACTCTGGCTGGGCGCGAAGATTCACGCCAAGGATTACCCGGCATTGACTGCGGACGAGTTGAAAACGCTGCAGGACCAGGCCGCGCGCGGCGCAGTATCGGCGATGGCGATGCTTGCGGATTACTACCAGTTCCAGGACAACGACAAGCCAGCGATATTGTTGTGGACGAAAAAAGCTGCCGACGCAGGTTCTCCTGTCGCCGAGCAGGACTATGGGTTGATGCTGATCGATGGCGATGTCGTCGCGAAAGACGCCGTCCTCGGTGAGCAGTGGCTGCAGCGCGCGGGCAACGGTGGCCTGCGGTATTCGATGCGCTATGTCGCGTTCCTGCGCGAGCGCGCCAACGATTGGCCGGGCGCCGAACAATGGCTGCTCAGCGGCGCACTGTACGAAGACGAAGATTCGCTGCTGGAACTCGCGACGCTGTATCTATCGAAGCATCCGGGCATCAGTTCGGGGCCGGAGCGCGGCGTGGAAATCTATCGGGACATGGCGAAGTACGGCTCGCACAAAGCCCGTCGCGGCCTGGCGCTGCTGCTGGTCGCCGGCGAGCATGTCGACAAGGATGGCGCGCAGGCGAAATCGCTGCTGCTCAAGGATGCCGAGGCCGGCGACGATGATTCGCAGCTGCAGCTCGGCCGCGGCTATTTGAATGGTGACTTTGGCGCGGTCGATGAAGGCGAGGGCCTGCGTTGGCTGAACAAGGCCATCGCTGCGGGTAATCAGAACGCGGCCGATTCCCTGGCGTTCTGGCACTACTACAAGGACACGAAACCCGATGCGCACGCGCAGGCCGCGGCCCTGTGGCGGGGCGCAGTCGCGAAGAAGAACCAGAATGCGTACAACAATTTCGCCTGGGTATCGTGCACCTCGCCGGATCCGGCGGTGTTCGATGCCAAGGAAGGACTGCGCATCGTCGAGCTGCTTGGTGATGTCGACAAACTGGTGCCCGGCGCCGCCGACACCGTAGCCAGTTGCTACGCCGCGGCGGGGCAGTTTGAGCGCGCGGCGAAGTTGCAGCAGCAGATCATCGATCGTGCAGCGAAGGCCGATGCCAAGGATTCGTCGCTGCCCGGTTTTCGCGAGCGCCTAGCGCTGTATGCAGCCGGCAAGCGCTATGTCGAAACGCCCGCAGCGAAGCCCTGAGCCATGGCGATTCTTTTTTTCGACCTTGACGGGACGTTGATCGATTCCGCCGTCGGCATTACCCGCTGCGTCGCTTATGCGTTGGAAAAACTCGGCGAGCCAGTGCCTGCAGACGCGGAACTGCGACGCTGGATCGGCCCGTCGCTGCGCGACAGCTTCGGGCCTTTGCTCGGCGATTCCGCGCGCACCGAACGCGCGGTCGAGTTGTACCGCGAGCGCTTCGATGCGCTGGGCTGGACCGAACACGAAGTCTATCCGGGCATCGCCGAAGCGATCGAAGGACTGCACGCCGACGGTCACCGTCTGGCGGTGGTCACGGCGAAGAACGAGCCGCATGCGGTACGGATCCTCGATCACCTGCCGTTCGGGCATCGTTTCGAAACGGTATCCGGTGCAACCATCGATGGCCGCATCAGCCACAAGCCGGAGCTGATCGCCGCTGCAACGGAGCGTCTGCAAGTCGCCGCCAGCGCATGCTGGATGATCGGCGACCGGCGCATGGACATCGAGGGCGCGAACCATCACCGCATGCGCAGCGTCGGCGTCGCCTGGGGTTTCGGCGGCGAGGACGAACTGCGCGCTGCCGGCGCCACGCAAATCATTTCCGCGCCCGCGCAACTTCGCCCGCTGTTCGCGTAAACAGGCACGCACAGGCCTGTGGTAGCGTGTTGCCGACTATCAGGAAGACACCATGAGCTTTGATCTGCGTCGCACCAAAATCCTCGCTACGCTCGGCCCGGCCACCGATGCGCCGGGCGTGCTCGACGACCTCATCCGCGCCGGCGTCAACGTCGTGCGCCTGAACTTTTCCCACGGCACGCCCGAGCACCACGGCGAGCGCGTTGCCGCAGTGCGCGCTGCGGCGCTGCGCCAGGGCCGCGAGGTCGGCATCCTCGCCGACCTGCAGGGACCGAAGATCCGCATCGAGAAATTCGCCGCCGGCAAGGTCGAGCTCAAGGCTGGCCAGAAATTCACGCTGATCTGTCGCGCCGATGCGCCCGAAGGCGACGCCACGCAGGTCGGCGTCAGCTATCTCGGCTTGGTCGCCGATGTCCGCGTTGGCGACACCCTGTTGCTCGACGACGGCCTGATGGCGGTGAAGGTCGATGCGATCGCTGGCGACAACATCCACACCACCGTGCTTACCGATGGCTACCTTTCCAATCGCAAGGGTCTCAATCGTCTCGGTGGTGGTCTGTCGCTGGGCGCGCTGACCGACCAGGACAAGGCGCATATCGTCATCGCCGCGCAACTGGACGTCGATTTCCTCGCGGTGTCGTTCTGTCGTTCCGCCGCGGACATGGACGAGGCGCGGTCGCTGGCGCGCGCCGCCGGCAGCGATGCCGGGCTGGTCGCGAAGATCGAGCGTGCCGAGGCGATTGAAAATCTTGTCGAAATTACCATTGCCTCCGATGCGGTGATGGTCGCGCGCGGCGATCTCGGCGTGGAGATCGGCGATGCCGAACTGCCCGGGCTGCAGAAAAAAATTATCCGCACCGCCCTCGAATACAACCGCGTGGTGATCACCGCCACGCAGATGCTGCAGTCGATGGTCGACAATCCGATCCCGACGCGCGCCGAAGTCCTCGACGTCGCCAACGCGGTGATCGACGGCACCGATGCCGTGATGCTGTCGGCGGAAACCGCCTCGGGCCAGTATCCGGTCAAGGCGGTCGAGGCGATGGTGCGCATCTGCCTGGGCGCCGAGCGCCAGTTCGATCACGAGACCGATTTCGAGGCGGCGCCGCGCAATCTCGAGCGCGCCGACCAGGCGATTGCGATGGCCGGAATGTTCCTGGCCGAACACATCAAAGTGCGGGCGATCCTCGCGCTCACCGAGTCCGGCGGCACTGCGCGTTACCTGTCGCGTTTCCGTTCGTCGGTGCCGATCTTCGGCCTGTCGCGGCATGATGGCGCGCGTCGCAAGATGGCGCTGATGCGCGATGTCTTCCCGATCAATTTCGACAGCCGCGGCCTGCCCACGCGCGAAGCCGCGCGCGGTGCGACCAAGCAGTTGTTCGAACTGGAACTGCTGACCGAAGGCGATCGCGTGCTGGTGACCAGCGGCGACCACATGGAATTGCACGGCGCTACCAACACCTTGCGTCTGTTGCAGGTCGGCGCGAGCGGCGTGGCGGAAGGCCTGGGCGAGTTGTAATCGCGTCGGATTCGATGGTCGTTTCCGCGCAGACAGCGGGGAATTTTGATTCGGCCGTTCGGCTGTGGTAACAAGCACTCCACCCTCAACCCTTTCGGACTTTCCCATGGCTTCCCTGCGCACCCCCTTGATTGCCATCCTGCTTCTTGGCGCGACTACCGGCGTTGGTCTCGCCGCCAAGACGCCACTCATCGTGTCCGCCTCCGATCTGGCCTCGCATTACAAGCCTGCGCCGGACGTGCAGCCTGCTGTTCCCGGATATCCGGCGGCTGCCGTCGACAAGAGCGAAGACGTCTGTATCAGCCTCGGCTTCCAGGTGAACCCGGACGGCAAGACGTCCGAAATGTCCGTGCTCAAGGTCTGGAGCAGCAAGTCGCCGAAAAAGCAGCCCAAGGACGAGGTGATCAATCCCTTCCTGCGCAACGCCGCGGCAGCCGTGTCCCTGTGGCGTTTCGTCCCGGCCAAGCCCGGCGCCGAAGCGGAAACTGTTTACACATCCACCGCGATTCCGTTCGCCGGGAATGCCGGCAGCAGCGCCGATCAGGTGCGCAGCAATTGCGAGATCAATGATCTCAAGGCATTCGTGACCCGGGCACAGCAGCAGGCATACCGCCGCGGCGACATGAACAAGGCGCGGACGGAAGAGGCACAGCGCGTCAACACCCATGTCAACGAGGACGTGAACAATGTCCTGCGTCGCACCAACGGCGGCTGAGTTTTCATATTGATTCGCGCCGGTCTCCGGCCGCCGGCCATGCGATGGATGTCATGGCGCGGCCGGGGCCATCTGCAAGTCATTGAAAATGCGGGGGCGAATCGTCTCCGTTATAATCGCCGGCTCACCAAACCAACGGAATCGCCATGAGCATCGACCAACTCGCCGACATCGCCCAGGCCATGGTGGCCGCAGGCAAGGGCATCATCGCCATCGATGAGTCCAACTCCACCATCAAGAAGCGTTTCGACGGCGTCGGCATCGACTGCAGCGAAGAAAACCGCCGCGCCTATCGCGAGATGCTACTGACCACGCCGAAGCTCGGCGACTACATCTCCGGCGCGATCCTGTTCGACGAAACGCTGCGCCAGAAAACCAAGGCCGGCGTGCCGTTCACCGAAGTCATGATGCAGAACGGGATCATCCCGGGCATCAAGGTCGACAAGGGCCCGGCGCCGCTGGCCGGGTTCCCGGGCGAAGTCGTCACCGAAGGCCTCGATGGCCTGCGCGAGCGACTGCGCGAGTACGCACAGCTCGGAGCTCGCTTCGCCAAGTGGCGCGCGGTGATCAACATCGGCGAAGACATGCCGTCCGGCACGGCGATCGAAGCCAACAGCCACATGCTCGCGCGTTATGCCGCGCTCTGCCAGGAAGCCGGCATCGTGCCGATGGTGGAACCGGAAGTGATCATGGATGGCGACCACGACATCGACGTCTGCTACGAAGTCACCGAAGTCGTGCTGCGTTCGCTGTTCGCCGCGCTGTACGACCAGAACGTGATGCTCGAAGGCACCATCCTCAAGGCCAGCATGGTCGTCTCCGGCAAGGATTGCCCGGAGCAGGCCAGCGTCGAGGACGTTGCCGAAATGACCGTGCGCTGCCTCAAGGCGACGGTGCCGGCGAATCTGCCGGGCATCGTGTTCCTGTCCGGCGGCCAGTCTGACGAAGACGCGACCGCCCACCTCAACGCCATGAACCAGCTCGGCCCGCTGCCCTGGCCGCTGAGCTTCAGCTACGGCCGCGCGATGCAGACCGCCGCGCTCAAGACCTGGTCCAAGGATCTGGTCGGCAACCTCGGCGCCGCGCAGCAGACGGTATTCGCACGCGCCAAGGACAATGGCATGGCGGCGCTCGGCAAGTGGGTCAAACCCGCCTGATCGCGTTCGCGATGCAGCAATGAAAACGCCGGCGAAAGCCGGCGTTTTCGTTTCGTAGGAGCGGTCACGACCGCGAATTTTCCGCCGAATCGGAATATTTCTTGCGAGTCAGGCGTCCGCCGCCTGGTTCGCGAAATTCCTGTCGATGCGATCGAGCAGCACATCGGCGACGGTCTTCAGCGGAACGAACAACAGCAATCCGCCGCTGCCCATCATGGTCGCGCCGAACACGATGCTCAGATGGATCGGCACCACGCGCAGATAGGGCAGAAACATCAATGCGCCCAGATTCGGCCGGCCGCGGGCATCGGCCGCCACCTGCTCGGTAAAAGTCTTGCGCTGCGCATACGTGAAGGAATAGCCGGCGGCTGCGATCAGCACGACATCAAGGAATCCAGCGGGGCGCGCTTCGGCGAGCAGGAAGAGCAGATAGAAAAGATGAAAGAAACCGTAGTGGATCACGAAGAATTTCGCGGTCTCGCGCTTGCCGGTCTCGTTCTCGGGCACGGGCTCTTCATTGCTGCCGGAAGTGAAGCCCTCGGTGCTGAATGCCTGCAGCGCCAGCATGCGTTTGCGCGCATACCAGCCGATGATCACGCTCTGCAGCCAGTATGGCCAGAGCAGGGTGGCGACCGGCCAGTGCAGCGCCAGGCCGAGCACCAGCGTCAGCGCATTCGAGCCGAC
>Ga0066869_10000008_pt1 | contig 25687 bp, 21 predicted proteins | sample SoimicmetaGmgHMC_FD_62218 | JGI IMG/M metagenome (GOLD analysis project Ga0066869, IMG submission 62218) | Soil and rhizosphere microbial communities from Laval, Canada - mgHMC | ecosystem: Environmental > Terrestrial > Soil > Agricultural land | place: Laval, Canada | collected 2014-09-23 | reverse complement strand
CGCGCCATCGCTGGCGAAGCACGCGTGCCGTTCTTCTCGATCTCGGGTTCGGATTTTGTCGAGATGTTTGTCGGCGTCGGCGCCAGCCGTGTCCGCGACATGTTCGAGCAGGCCAAGAAGCACGCACCCTGCATCATCTTCATCGACGAAATCGACGCGGTCGGCCGTCATCGCGGCGCCGGTCTCGGCGGTGGTCACGACGAACGCGAACAGACGCTCAACCAGTTGCTGGTCGAGATGGATGGTTTCGAAGGCGGCGAAGGCGTGATCATCATCGCCGCGACCAATCGTCCCGATGTGCTCGACCCCGCGTTGCTGCGTCCGGGCCGTTTCGACCGCCAGGTCGTGGTCAATCTTCCTGACGTGAAAGGCCGCGAACAAATTCTTCGCGTGCACATGCGCAAGGTGCCGCTGGACAAGGACGTGGAGCCGATGACCATCGCCCGCGGTACGCCTGGTTTCAGCGGTGCGGATCTGGCCAATCTCGTCAACGAGGCGGCGTTGTTCGCCGCACGCGAGAACGCCAAGGATGTGCGCATGGAGCACTTCGACAAGGCACGCGACAAGATCATGATGGGCGCCGAGCGTCGTTCGATGGCGATGAGCGAGGACGAAAAACGCAACACCGCCTATCACGAAGCCGGTCACGCCATCGTCGGCCGTATCGTTCCCGACCACGATCCGGTCTACAAGGTCACGATCATTCCGCGCGGCCGCGCGCTCGGCGTCACCATGTACCTGCCTGAGGGCGATCGCTACAGCTACAACAAGGAAAACATCGAGAGCCGGCTGTGCTCGCTCTACGGCGGCCGCGTTGCCGAGGAGCTGATCTTCGGCGCCGACAAGGTCACCACCGGCGCTTCCAACGACATCGAGCGCGCTACCAAGATGGCACGCAACATGGTCACCAAATGGGGCCTGTCCGACGAGATGGGGCCGATCGCCTACAGCGACGAGGAAGACGAAGTATTCCTGGGCCGTTCGGTGACGCAGACCAAGAACGTCTCCGACGACACCGCGCGCAAGATCGATGAAGTGGTGCGTGCGATCCTCAATCGCGCCTACACCCGCACCACGGAAATCCTGCGCGACAACCTCGACAAGCTGCACATCATGGCCGAGGCGCTGCTCGCCTACGAAACCATCGATGCCACGCAGATCGACGCGATCATGGAAGGCCGTCGCCCGGGTCCGCCCGCCGACTGGGCCAAGTCCGGTCGCACGTCGAAGGACGACATCGGCCCTGCCGCCGGCACCCTGGGTGGTCCTGCGCCGCAGGTCTGATCGGCTTGCCGGGAAGAAACGGAAAGGCCAGAGTCCGCTCTGGCCTTTTTCATTGGATGGCAGCGACATGTTCGACACCACGCCCAGCCTCGATTGCGCCGGCCGCAAGCTGCGCCTCGATCATCCGCGCCTCATGGCTATCGTCAACGTCACGCCGGATTCGTTTTCCGACGGCGGCGCGCACGCAATCGTCGATGCCGCCGTCGCGCATGCGCTGAAGCTGGCGGAAGAGGGCGCGGACATCCTCGACATCGGCGGCGAATCGACGCGGCCGGGCGCGCAGGAAATTTCCATCGACGAGGAATTGCAGCGGGTGATCCCGGTGATCGAACGTCTCGCGAAACAGACGACACTGCCGATCTCCATCGACACCTCGAAACCGGAAGTGATGCGCGCGGCAGTGACTGCCGGCGCCGGCATGATCAACGACGTCCGCGCGCTGCGTCGTGATGGCGCGCTCGATGTCGTCGCTGCGCTCGCCGTGCCGGTTTGCCTGATGCACATGCAGGGCGAGCCCGGAGACATGCAGGATGCGCCGCAGTACGACGACGTCGTTGCGCAGGTGCACGGCTTCCTCGCACAGCGCCTGTTCGCCTGCGAAATGGCCGGCATCGCGAAAAAGAATCTCGTGATCGATCCGGGTTTCGGTTTCGGCAAGGATCTCGAGCACAACTTGCAACTGCTCGCACATCTGCGCCGCTTCACCGAACTGGGTGTGCCGGTGCTCGCCGGCTTGTCGCGCAAGGGCATGATCGGGAAGCTCACCGGCCGCGAGTTGCCCGAGCGCATGGTCGGCTCCGTCGCGGCGGCGCTGATTGCTGCGCAGAACGGCGCAATGATCCTGCGCGTGCATGACGTCGCCGCGACCCGCGATGCGCTCGCGGTCTGGCAGGCGGTGGCGGCGCTGCCGGCGGCGGCGATGAAGTCGTCGAAGCCGACGCAACCGAAATGGCCCGATGAGGACTGAGGTCGGAGTTGCCCGCCGGCACCTCCGCGATCGCGACGATTCCCGCCATCGGGCACACCGGGGACGATGCCTGCATTAAGCTTCGGCATCGCTCCGGGGAGATCGCCGCACCATGAACCTGTCGCCGCTGCACATCACCTTCGCTATCTACATCCTTGGCATGGTCGGGATTGGTTTTGCCGCCTGGTACAACACGCGCAGCTTCGACGATTACATTCTCGGCGGTCGCTCGCTGGGCAGTTTTGTCACGGCGATGTCGGCCGGCGCGTCGGACATGAGTGGCTGGTTGCTGCTGGGTTTGCCGGGCGCGCTATACGCCGCGGGCCTGTCGGAAACCTGGATCGCCATCGGCCTGGTGATCGGCGCCTGGTGCAACTGGCGCTATGTCGCGGCGCCGCTGCGGCTGTACACCGAGCGCTGCAACAACGCGCTGACGCTGCCCGATTACTTCACGCATCGTTTCGATGATCGCAGTCGCCTGCTGCGGGTGATTTCCGCGTTGGTGATCCTGGTGTTCTTCGCCGTCTATTGCGCTTCAGGCATCGTCGCCGGCGCGCGCCTGTTCGAGAGCGTATTCGATGTTCCGTACGCGCAGGCGCTGTGGTGGGGCGCGGCGGCGACGATCCTGTACACGCTGGTTGGCGGATTTCTTGCGGTGAGCTGGACCGATACGGTGCAGGCGAGCCTGATGATTTTCGCGCTGGTGCTGACGCCGCTGGTGGTGATCAAGGTCAGCGGCGGCTTCGATCACAGCCTGGTGCTGATTGCGCAGGTCGATCCGCAGCGCCTGCACTGGATCGGCGCCGGTGGTTGGCTGGCGGTGATTTCCTCGATGGGTTGGGGCCTGGGCTACTTCGGCCAGCCGCATATCCTCGCGCGCTTCATGGCGGCGGAATCGCCGCGCACGATTCCGGCGGCGCGACGCATCGGCATGACCTGGATGGTGCTGTGCCTGGCTGGCGCGATCGCGGTGGGTTTTTTCGGCATCGCGTATTTTTCCGCGCACGGCGATCAGCAGGCGCGGATGGCCGGCAATCCCGAGCGCGTGTTCATCGCGCTGGCGACGCTGCTGTTCAATCCATGGATCGCCGGCATCCTGCTTTCGGCGATTCTCGCGGCGATCATGAGCACGCTGAGCTGTCAGCTGCTGGTGTGTTCGAGTGCGCTCACCGAGGATTTCTACAAGGGCTTCCTGCGCCCCAGTGCTGGTCAGCGCGAACTGGTCTGGATCGGTCGCCTCGCGGTATTGCTCATTGCCGTATTGGCGATCTGGATGGCGGAAAACCCCGACAGTCGCGTGCTTGGCCTGGTGAGTTATGCCTGGGCCGGTTTCGGTGCGGCGTTCGGGCCGGTCGTGCTGTTTTCGCTGCTTTGGAAACGCATCACCCGCAACGGCGCGTTGGCCGGCATCGTGGTTGGCGCGGTCACGGTGATCGTCTGGAAACAACTCGATACCGGTCTGTACGAAATGATTCCGGGCGTGCTGCTGGCGAGCGCGGCCATCGTTGTGGCCAGCCTGTTCGATGCGCCGCCGTCGCCGCAGACGCAAGCGATTTTCGACGCGGTCCACGACGACCTGCGCAACGCGCACTGATCGATGCACGACCAACGTCCGCTCGCGATCGCCTTGATGGGGCCGACGGCCTCGGGGAAAACCGCGTTGGCGGTGGATTGGGCGCAGCGCCTGGGCAGCGAAGTGATCAGTGTCGATTCGGCACTGGTCTATCGCGGCCTGGATATCGGCGCGGCCAAACCGAATGCCGATGAACTGGCGCTGGCGCCGCATCATCTGATCGACATCCGCGCGCCGCATGAAATTTATTCCGCGGCCGATTTCGCCGCCGACGCGCTGACGGCGATGCAGAAACTCGCCGCGCAGGATCGTGTGCCCTTGCTGGTCGGCGGCACCGGCCTGTATTTCCGCGCGCTGCTCGAAGGCCTGTCGGCGATGCCCGAGGCCGACGCCGATGTGCGTGCGCAGATCGAACGCGAAGCCGGCGAGCGCGGCTGGCTGGCGCTGCACGCGGAACTTGCGCAAGTCGACGCTGCCGCAGCGCTTCGCATTCACGCCAACGATCCGCAGCGCATCACCCGCGCGCTTGAAGTCCATCGGCTCAGCGGCGTGCCGATCAGTCACTGGCAGCAGGCGTCGCAGCGCCGGCCGTTTCCGTTCCGTGTGCTCAAGCTCGTGCTCGCACCGGAAGATCGAACGGTGCTGCACGAGCGCATCGCGCGCCGTTTCGACGCGATGCTCGCAGCCGGTTTTCTCGATGAAGTTCGCGCGCTCAGGGGCGATCCGCGGCTGCATCCGGATCTGCCGGCGATCCGCGCCGTCGGGTATCGGCAGGCCTGGTCGCACCTGGCCGGTGAGATCGATGCCGCGACCTTCCGCGAACAGGCTGTCGCCGCAACCCGGCAACTCGCCAAGCGGCAGCTGACCTGGCTGCGCGGCGAGCACGATGCCCGCTGGTTCGATCCGTCGACGCAGCGCGCCGGACTCGAGCGCGCGCTTGTGCAATTCGTCACTCGCCGCTAGCCACGCGGCCGTGTAGAGTGGCCGGGCAAGTTTGGCGGCCCGGACCCTTGGCCGCATATCGCACCCACCTGGCGCGCAATAAAAACAAGAACGGAGTCCTTATGTCGAAAGGTCAATCCCTGCAAGATCCCTTCCTCAATGCCCTGCGCCGCGAGCGCGTGCCGGTCGCCATCTATCTGGTCAACGGCATCAAGCTGCAGGGCACGATCGAGAGTTTCGACCAGTTCGTGGTCCTGCTGCGCAACACGGTCAGCCAGATGGTCTACAAGCACGCCATTTCCACCGTCGTGCCGGCGCGCAACGTCCGCGTCGGTCCCGGCGGCGGCACCGTGGCATCGGCCGGCGGCGATGACGATTCCAGCGACCCGAGTGACGAGTAATCATTGACCGTCACCGAGCGCACCCGCGAGGGTGAGAAAGCGCTGCTGATCCAGCCGTATCCGGTGGGTGCGCAGGATCCGGCACTCATCGAGGAATTCACCGAACTGGCACGCTCGGCTGGCGCGGTCGTGGTCGCGACCATCACTGCGCGCATCGAGCGGCCCAATTCCTCGACCTACATCGGCAGCGGCAAGGTCGAGGAAGTGCTGGCTGCCTGTGACGCCGTCGATGCCGACGTCGTGCTGTTCAACCACACGCTGAGTCCAGGCCAGGAACGTAATCTCGCCAAGGCGCTCGGCCGCCGCGTGGTTGACCGCACTGGCTTGATCCTCGACATCTTCGCGCAGCGCGCGGCCTCGCATGAGGGCAAGCTGCAGGTCGAACTCGCGCAGCTCAAACATCTTTCCGCGCGCCTGATCCAGGGCTCGGCGGCACGTCTGGACAGCCAGCGCGGCGGTTCCATCGGTCTGCGTGGCCCTGGCGAAACGCATCTGGAAACCGATCGTCGGCTGCTGCAGAAGCGTCGCGACCAACTCGAAGCGCGTCTCGACAAGGTCGAAGTGCAGCGCGTGCAGATGCGTCGCGCACGCGTGCGCAACGCGATTCCGCGCGTCGCTCTGGTCGGTTACACCAACGCCGGCAAGTCCACGCTGTTCAATGCGCTGACCGGTTCCGAGGTTTACGCGGCGGACAAATTGTTCGCCACGCTCGACCCGACCGTGCGACGCATGGAAGGCCCGGGTTCGTCGCTGGTGTTGTCGGATACGGTGGGCTTCGTGCGCGACCTGCCGCACGAACTGGTCGCGGCGTTCCGCTCGACGCTGTCGGAAGCGCGCGAAGCGGATCTGTTGTTGCACGTGGTCGACGCCGCCGACGAGTTGCGCGACGAGCGCATCCGCCAGGTCGACGAGGTGCTGGAAGAAATCGGCGCTGGCGAGATTCCGCAGATCCTCGTTTACAACAAGATCGACCGCATCGAAGACAGTCAGCCGCGACACGATCCGCTGGCTACCGGTCGCGAACGCGTCTGGTTGTCGGCACGCAGCGGCGCCGGTCTCGATTTGTTGAAGGCCGCATTGAAGGCGCGCTTCAGCGATCGCCGCCTGCTGGCCGAGTTGCGTCTGAGTGCGGATCAGGGGCGGCTGCGTTCACGCCTGCATGCCTTGGGTGCGATCACCGACGAGAGCATGGACGAGCATGGCTGGCTGCTGCAGATCGACATGCCCCTGGCCACGGCCGAGCGCCTGGCCACGGAAGCGGGCGGACATCTGCTTGCCCCCTTGCTTGTGACCCCCATCGCCCCTACCTACAATCTGGACAACGACTAACGCGAGCGCGCCGCGCGCCTCGCCTCGGAGCAAGCATGGCCTGGAATCAGCCCGGTAAGGGCAACCAAGACCCCTGGCGCGGTAAAGGCTCGGGCAACGACATGGACGCCATTTTCGCCCGCATCCGGGATTTTTTCGGTGGCGGCGGTTCCGGTGGCGGCGTGCTGGTCTGGCTTGTTCCGCTGCTGATGCTGCTGGTGCTGTTCAACAGCTTCAAGCTGATCGACGAGCGCCAGCGCGGTGTGGTGCTGCGCTTCGGCGCTTTCAACCGCGTGATGACGCCGGGCGCGAACTTCAAATGGCCGTGGCCGATCGAGACCGCCGAGATCATCGATGCGACCAAGATCGAAACCCTGGAAGACACCGTGCGCGTGTTGACCAAGGACGAGAACATCGTCGACATCAAGCTCAACGCGCAATACCAGGTCCGCGATCCACGCCTGTTCCTGTACGGCTTTCGCGATGACGAGGTACTCAACGGCGAGCGCCGGCAGGGCAGCGAAACCCTGCGCAATGCCGCCGAAAGCGCGGTGCGCGAAGCGGTCGGCAACAACACCATGGACACGGTGCTGTTTGAGCGTGACCAGTTGATCGTCAGCGCGCGCCAGCATCTGCAGGATTCGCTGGACCGCTACAAGACCGGCCTGAAAGTCACGCAGTTCAACCTGCAGGACGCGCGTCCGCCGGAAGAGGTCAAGCCGGCCTTCGACAAGGCGATCAGCGCCCGCGAAAACAAGAACAGCATCATCAACGAATCGCGCGCCTACGCCAGCAAGATCGTGCCCGAAGCATTGGGTGCAGCTGCGCGCATCAAGGCCGAATCGGAAGGCTATCGCGCCGCCACCATCGCCAAGGCCGAAGGCGATGCCAGTCGCTTCCAGCAGTTGGTTGCGCAATACCGCAAGGCGCCGGAAGTCACGCGCAAGCGCCTGTACCTGGAAACCATGCAGGCAGTGCTGGCGAGCAATACGAAGGTGCTGGCCGGACGCGACAACAACATTCTCTACCTGCCGATCAATGCCGCCGGAGGCGCCAGCAGCGCGCCGCCGGTGACCAAGTTGCCCGCGGTAAAAGCCGTCAGCGCCGATCCCGGCGCCGACAACGCCGGCGATGTCCGCCCCGAACGCCCGACCGGCCGCGAAGGGAGCCGCTGACATGCGCCATCTCACTGGCATCCTGATTGCTTCCCTCGTCGTCGTGATTCTGGCGATGAGTTCGGTGTTCATCGTTTCCGAAGAGCAGACCGCGATCGTGCTCAACCTCGGCAAGATCGTGCGCAGCGATCTCCAGCCCGGCCTGCATTTCAAGTGGCCGCTGGTCGAGGAAGTACGCAAGTTCGATCGCCGCATCCTCTCGCTCGACGATGCGCCCGAGCGTTACCTGACGGCGGAGAAGAAAGACGTCGAAGTCGACTTCTTCATCAAGTGGAAGATCGTCAACGTCACCACCTTCTATCGCGCCGCCAATGGCGGCTCGGAAGAAGCGGCGACGCAGCGCTTGACGCCGATCGTCAAGAACGCCCTGCGCAACGAGATCAACCAGCTCGCGCTGCAGGCCGTGGTGTCTAGCGGCCGTACCGACCTCACCAACCGCCTGCTGAAAAACGTCAATATCGGTGCCGCGACCCTGGGCATCGAGGTGCTGGATGTGCGCATCAAGCGCATCAACCTGCCGCAGGACAGCCAGATCCTCGACTCGGTCTACGACCGCATGCGCACCGAGCGCCAGCAGGTCGCCAACCAGTTGCTGGCGGAAGGTTCGCAGACCGCCGAAGGCATCCGCGCCGAAGCCGAGCGCCAGCGCGTGGTGATCCTTGCCGACGCCGAGCGCGATGCGCAGAACCTGCGCGGCGAAGGCGACGCGCGCGCCGCCGAGATCGGTGCCGCGGCCTATGGCCAGGACGCCGAGTTCTACGCTTTCTACCGCAGCCTCGAGGCGTATCGGAACTCGCTGGCCGACGGCAAGACGACGATGGTGCTCGATCCGAATTCGGAGTTCCTGCGCTACTTCCGCAACGACGGGAAATAAACCGTGCTGCCGGCGGATCTGCTCGCCGCGCTGTGCCTGGTCGTGCTGATCGAGGGGCTGCTGCTGTTCGCCGCCCCCGATACCTGGAAGCGCACGGTCGCCGAGTTGCTGTCCCAGCCCAGCCCACGCCTGCGCGCGATCGGCGCGGGCATGGTGATCGTCGGCCTGGTCGCCCTTTATCTCGTGCGTGGCGGCGGAGCCGGCTAGGGTGGATCGAGGTCTGTAGCCGGCCGGCAATGGCGCGTATAATTTCTCAAAGCCGGGGCGACCTCCGGCTTTTTCTGCGTCTGTGGGTCGGGATTTGTGTGGGGTGGTAGGAGCGATGGCAATCGCGACCATGCTTGCCACAACAGTGGCTGGCCCGGGATTCGCTTGATTGCGTTGATCGGAAACGCCGCACGCCCTGTCGCGATTGCCATCGCTCCTACAGCACAGCACCCGTCGCCCCAACCGTTTTCTTCTTGTGTGGAGCAGCAGCCATGGGTCAGTCAGTCGTAGTTCTCGGTGCGCAGTGGGGCGATGAAGGCAAAGGCAAGATCGTCGACCTGCTGACCGAGCGGATCGGCGCGGTCGTGCGTTTCCAGGGCGGACACAACGCCGGTCACACACTGGTGATCAACGGCAAGAAAACCGTGCTGCACCTGATCCCCTCGGGCATCCTGCGCGAAGGCGCGCTCTGCCTGATCGGCAACGGCGTGGTGCTGAGCCCGGCGGCGCTGAAGAAGGAAATCGGCGAACTTGAAGCCACCGGCGTCGACGTGCGTTCGCGCCTGAAGATCAGCCCGGCGACGCCGCTGATCATGCCCTACCACATCGCCCTCGATCAGGCCCGCGAGAAAGCCGCCGGCGGCGCGGCGATCGGCACCACCGGACGTGGCATTGGCCCCGCCTACGAAGACAAGGTCGCGCGTCGCGGCGTGCGCGTCGCCGATCTGCAATACCCGGTCGAGCTCGCGGAAAAGCTGCGCACCGTGCTCGATTACCACAACTTTGTGCTCACCAAATATCTCGGCGTCGAAGCCGTCGATTTCCAGAAGACGCTCGACGAAGCGCTGGAATTCGGCAGCTACGTCAAACCGATGGTCAGCGACGTCGCCGGCATCCTTCACGAACTGCGCAAACAGGGCAAGCGCGTGTTGTTCGAAGGTGCGCAGGGCTCGCTGCTCGACATCGACCACGGCACCTATCCGTACGTCACGTCGAGCAACACCACGGTCGGCGGCGCGCTCGCTGGCACTGGCGTCGGCGCCGATTCGATCGACTACGTGCTCGGCATCGCCAAGGCCTATGCCACGCGCGTCGGCGGCGGTCCGTTCCCGACTGAGCTCACCGACGAAACCGGCGAGTTGATCCGGCAGAAAGGCGCGGAGTTTGGCGCCACCACCGGTCGTCCACGCCGCTGCGGCTGGATCGACATTGTCGCTCTCAAAAGAGCGGTGGCGATCAACGGCATCAACGGCCTATGCATCACCAAGCTCGACATCCTCGACGGCATGCCCTCGCTCAAGCTGTGCATCGCCTACCAGTATCGCGGCAAGCGCACCGAATACGCGCCGCTGGACGCTGCCGGCTGGAACGAATGCGAGCCGGTCTACCTGGAGTTTCCGGGCTGGGATGAATCGACCGCCGGTATCACCGAATGGGAAAAATTGCCGCCGGCCGCGCGTGCGTATCTGCGTGCGCTCGAGGAGCTGGTGGGTTGCCCGCTGGCAATCGTCTCCACCGGTCCGGGTCGCGAGTCGACGATGATCCTGCGCGATCCTTACGCGTAAGCGGCCGCGCCTTTGAATTGCGCACGCGACGGCGTGTGCAATTTCATGCGAGGAGTTTGCGGCTCCGTATTTCCGGAGTCGATAAAACAAAAAACCCGCCGGGCAGGCGGGTTTTTCGTGGTCCCGAAGTCGTCGTTCAACAACCCGAAACTATATGTTGGTGCCCAGGAGAGGACTCGAACCTCCACGGTTTTACCCGCTAGTACCTGAAACTAGTGCGTCTACCAATTCCGCCACCAGGGCAAGTCTTTCGAATGCAATGAAAGAGCCGCGTAAGTTAGTGGCCAGGGGCGGAATTGTCAATGATTTCCTTGGATTTCGCGCCGGAAAGCCGAGCCGAACGGGGCCACGGTGTACCATTCGCCCATGACAAAACCTCCCCGCAAGCCCGCCGCCGGCGACAAACGCCTGCCCCCGTGGATGCCCGAAAGCGCGCGTTCCGCTGCACCCGCCAAGCCGACCAAAGGCGGGCCGGGCAAGAAAGCCTCGGGACCGGGCAAGACCAAGGGGCCGGCCAGGGTTCCATCAAAGAGTCCTTTCAGCGCCGGCGCTGGCGGCAAGTTCAAGGGCGGACCGGGTGGGAAATCCGCACCACGCGGCCCACGCCAGGCCGATCCGCACGCCGATCGCGAGGCCGGAAAATATGCCCAGCCGATCATCAGCCGCGAGGCGTTGATCCAGTTCCTCGGCGACGCTCCCGGGCCGCTGACCGCCGAAGAAATCGCCCGCGCGCTCAAGCTCACCGCCGATGACCGTTACGAAGCGCTGTCGCGGCGCCTGAACGCGATGCTGCGCGATGGCCAGTTGCTGATGAATCGCCGCGGCGGTTTCGCGGTGGTCGAGCAGCTCGATCTGATCGCCGGCGTGGTGATCGCCAATCCGGAAGGTTTCGGATTCCTCAAACCCGAGAAAGGCGGTGACGATCTCTTCCTGCCGCCCGGCGAGATGCGCAAGGTCATGCATGGCGACCGCGCGCTGGCCAGCGTGACCAACGTCGATCATCGCGGCCGCCGCGAAGGTGCGATCGTCGAAGTGCTCGAACGGCGCATGACGCGCATCGTCGGCCGTTACAGCGAGCGCGCCGGCATCGGCACAGTCATTCCCGATGATCGCCGCGTGCTGATCGAGTTGCTGATTCCCACCGAGGATCGCAATGGCGCGAAGGAAGGCCAGTTGGTCGTCTGCGAAATCACCACCGCGCCCGAGCGCGGTCGCCAGCCGATCGGCAAGGTGCTGGTCGTGCTCGGCGACAAGCTCACGCCTTCGCGCGTGGTCGAGATGGCGATCCACGGCCACAACCTGCCGCACGAGTTCAACAAGGAAACCCTGGCCGAGGCGGCAGCGGTTGCGCTGGACGTGCCCGCCAATGTCGCCAATGCCCGTGTCGACCTGCGCAAGATCCATCTGGTCACCATCGACGGCGAAGACGCGAAGGATTTCGACGACGCGGTGTATTGCGCGGTGGAAAAAACCGGTTTCCGTCTGATCGTGGCGATCGCCGATGTCTCGCACTACGTGCATCCGGGCACCGCACTCGACGACGAAGCCGTGTTGCGCAGCACCTCGGTGTATTTCCCGGGTTTCGTCGTGCCGATGCTGCCGGAGACGCTGTCGAACGGTATCTGCTCGCTCAAGCCAAAAGTCGATCGCCTGTGCTTCGTCTGCGACATGCATATCGATTTCGAAGGCCAGGTCACCGCCTCGAAATTCTACGAAGCGGTGATGAATTCGCATGCGCGCCTGACCTATACCCAGGTCTGGAAGGCGATCGAGAAGGATCCCGAAGCGCTGGCGACCGTCGGTGCGCTGATGCCGGATATCGAGCGCCTGCACCAGCTTTACCAAGTGCTGAAGAAAGCGCGCAGCAAGCGCGGCGCGATCGAGTTCGAATCCGGCGAGACGCGTTTCGTGCTCGACGACAAGGGCGAGGTCATCCAGGCCGGAATGCTCGAGCGTAACGACGCGCACAAGCTGATCGAGGAATGCATGATCGCGGCCAATGTCGAGGCGGCGCGCTTCATCCTCAGCAAGAAAATCCCGGCGCCGTTCCGAGTGCATGACCGGCCGCCAGAATCGAAGTACGCCGACCTGCTCGAATACCTGTCCGAATTCGGCCTGCGCCTGCCGCCCTGGGGCCAGGTGCAGCCCAAGGATTTCACCACGCTGCTCAAGAAAATTCGCGAGCGCCCCGATGCGGCGCTGCTGGAAACGGTATTGCTGCGTTCGCAGTCGATGGCGGTGTATTCGACGGAGAACAAGGGGCATTTCGGTTTGGCGCTCGAGGCCTACGGCCACTTCACTTCGCCGATCCGCCGCTATCCCGATCTGCTGCTGCATCGTTCGATCAAGCACGCGCTGATCAAGGGCAGCGAGGACGGTTTCGGTTACAGCGGCGCCGAGATGGCGGTGCTGTGCCTGCAATGTTCGGAGAAGGAGCGCCGTGCCGACGAGGCCTCGCGCGAAGTCGATGAACGCTATCGCAGTGCCTGGATGGAGAAACACGTCGGCAGCGAGTTCGACGGTGTGATCAGCGGCGTGACCTCGTTTGGCCTGTTCGTCGAACTGGTGCAGTCCAAGGTCAACGGCCTCGTGCACGTGACCCAGCTGCCGCACGACTACTACCACTTCGATCCGCTGCGCAAATCGCTCAAAGGCGAACGCAAGGGCACCAGCTACCGCCTCGGCGATCCGGTGCGCGTGATCGTGATGAAGGCCAGTGTCGAGGACAAGCGCATCGACTTCAAACTGGTGGAGCCGAAGCAGGAACAGGGCGAGAGGAAGAAGAAGGCGTGGGCGGAGTGATTTCGTTCTGCCCGGAAATCTCATTTCGTCATTCCCGCGAAGGCGGGAATCCAGCGTCTTTGGCTTTTCCAACCTGAGTCACTGAATCCCCGTCTCCGCGGGGATGATGATCCACACATGTCGCGACGGGGATTGATTGTCGCGGGAGCGAAAGAGCGTCATGAAAGAACGGAACCAACACGCATGAGCAGCAAGGGAACCTGGATCGCCGGCATCAATGCTGTTTCGTCGGCGCTCGAACACGACATCGAAAACGTCCGCGAAGTCCTCATCGAAGCTGGCGGCAAGAATCCGCGCCTGACCGAGATCGAGGAGACCGCGCGGCGGCGTGAAATTTCCGTGCGCCGCATCGCGCTGCAGGCGCTGGATGGCGTCGCCGGCGGCCTGCGCCATCAGGGCGTGATCGCGCGGTACGAGGCGCCGAAACAGATCGAGGAAAGCCAACTGCCGGCGTTGATAGAAGCCGCCGGCGGCAAGGCGTTGATCCTCGTGCTCGATGGCATCCAGGATCCGCACAATCTCGGCGCCTGTCTGCGCAGCGCAGCGGCGGCAGCAGTGACTGCCGTGATCATTCCGAAGGACAAGGCGGCGCCGATCAACGCGACCGTGCGCAAGACCTCCGCAGGCGCGGCCGATCGCATCCCGGTGATCAGCGTGACCAACCTCGCGCGCACGCTGCGGGCGATCAAGGATGCCGGCGTCTGGGTTTACGGCCTCGACGGCGAGTCCAAGGCCGATATCCACGCCACCGATTTCAGCGGCAATGTCGCCCTGGTGTTGGGCGGTGAAGGCGAGGGCATGCGCCGCTTGACGCGCGAACACTGCGACGGGCTGATAAAGATTCCGATGCCCGGCGAAATGGAAAGCCTCAATGTTTCCGTTGCGACCGGCATCGCCTTGTTTGAAGTCGTGCGGCAACGTCTCGGAGCGGCGAAATGATGAGTCTGCAGTGGTTCGATTTCGTCGGCTTCGCCGGCACCTTCGTCATCCTCGCCGCGTATTTCGGCCTGCAGGTGCGCAAGCTCGACGGCCACGGCGCGTTGTATTCGATACTCAACCTGCTCGGCGCTGCCGGCATTCTGGTGTCGGTGGTCTACGCCGAGAAAATGAACTGGCCGGTGTTCTCGATCGAGTTCGCCTGGATCGTTATCAGCCTGTACGGCATCGGCTTTTCGCTGAAACGGCGCTTCGCCAAGCCGACGGTTTGACGGTAGGAGCGTTGTAGGAGCGTTGTAGGAGCGACGCAAGTCGCGAAATGTCGCTGCTTGGAGCGAACTATCGCGACTTGCGTCGCTCCTACATAAGCAGAATCACAAAAGCCAAATCACGGCCGCGCAATCACTTCCCGGCTTCGAATTCCGCCAACCACTCGTCATCCGAGCCCTCGTTGATGCCTTCGAACAGGACGGTGCTGAGGTAGCGTTCTCCGGTGTCGGGCAGCATGGCCAGGATCACGTCGCCGGGTTTGGCGAAATCGCGTGCGACCTGCAATGCGCAGGCGAACGTGCCGCCGGAGGAAATGCCGCAGAAGATGCCTTCCTTCTGCGCCAGTGCGCGCGCGGTGTCGCGGGCGAGGTCATCGGTGACCGGCAGGTTGTGGTCGTAGACGCTGCGATCGAGCACGCCCGGTATCAGGTTCGGCGTCCAGCCCTGGATTTTGTGCGGCGCCCATTCCTTGCCGGCCAGCATCGATGCACCAGCAGGTTCGGTGGTAACGATCTTCGTCGTCGGCCGCGCCAGCTTGAGCATCTGGCCGGCGCCAGTCAGCGTGCCGCCGGTACCCCAGCCCGTGACGAACCAGTCGAGGCGCTTGCCGGCGAAATCCTGCAGGATTTCCGGGCCGGTGGTGTTGCGATGGAAAGCAGGATTGGCTGGGTTATCGAATTGCTGCGCGTAGAAAGCGCCGTGCTTTGCGGCGAATTCCTCGGCGCGCTTGACCATGCCGGTGGCGCGTTCGGCCGCCGGCGTCAACAACACCTTGGCGCCGAGGGCGCGCATCAGCTTGCGGCGCTCGATCGAGAACGAATCGGCCATGATCGCCACGAACGGATAGCCACGCGCCGCGCAGACCATCGCCAGCGCGATACCGGTGTTGCCGGAGGTTGCTTCCACCACCATCTGCCCGGGTTTGAGCGCACCGCTGGCTTCCGCGTCGAGGATGATGCCGAGTGCGAGGCGGTCCTTCACCGAAGACATCGGGTTGAAGAATTCGCACTTCACGTACATCGTCACGCCGGCGGGGGCGAGGTGGTTGATGCGTACGACGGGCGTGCGGCCAATGGTGTCGATAATGCTGTCGTAAAGCATGGCGGACCCCTCGTCTGTGGATGCGCGAGTGTGCCGCAGCCCGGGGGTAAATTTTCGTTATGGCCGCTCAGGCTTCCTGGGGCGCGACGGGTACGGGCACAAAGGCAGCGAATTCCTGCCAGCGATTCAACACCAGGCAGAACAACTGCGCCGTGCGCTCGGCGTCATACACTGCCGAGTGCGCTTCGTCGCCGTCCCAGGGCAGGCCTGCCGCCTGCACGGCGCGGCTGAGCACGGTCTGGCCATAGGCGAGGCCGCCGAGGGTGACGGTGTCGAACGTGCTGAAGGGATGAAACGGATTGCGCTTGTGCTGTACGCGCGCGACCGCAGCGTTGAGAAAGCCGAGATCGAAATGCGCGTTGTGTCCGACCAGGATCGCGCGCTGGCATTCGGCCTTGCGCACCGCGGCGCGCACGCCGTTGAAAACATGGTCGAGGGCATCGCGTTCCGACTTCGCATCGCGGAACGGATGGCCGATGTCGATGCCGGTGATCTCCAGCGACTTCGGATCTATCTCCGAGCCGGGGAAGGGCTCGACATGCGTGGTGATGGTTTCGCCCAGCGCGAGCATGCCGCGGGCATCCATCACGATCGGCACAGCGGCGATTTCCAGCAAGGCATGCCGCGCGGACTCGAAGCCACCGGTTTCGACATCGACAACCACGGGCAGGAAGCCGCGGAAACGATCGACCATGCGCGGCGGAGGCGGGCTGTTGTCCATGCCGGCAGGATAGCAGCCGGGCACCCTGCCGTCGTCGCATCGCGGTGCCATGCAAAGACATGGCGCCGCGCCGCAGCGTTTCCGGAGTTCCCGGCAGAATCAGCAGGCGAAGTATTCGCGGGCGAGGCTGCGGGCGCGGTGCAGGCGGGCCTTTGCCGCCAGTCGAGTCAACCCAAGTTGATCAGACAGTTCCTCGATGCTGAGGCCGTCGAGATCGCGCAGCAGGATGATCTCGCGGTAGTGCGCCGGCAGCGATTCCAGCGCACGGGCGACATCGTGGGCCACGCCCCGGGACTCGGGATAGGACGGACCGACGATGTCCTCGGTGATCGGTACCTGCATCAGCGCGCGCTTGATCCGCTTGTAGCGATTGCACTCGCGTTTGACGATACGAAATATCCAGGACGCGAAGCTTTCGAGTTGCCGCAGGTCCATGAGCTTGCGCGAGACGATGAACAGCGATTCCTGCACGGCGTCCTCGGCATCGTTGACCGGGCAGTGGTACTCGGCATAACGGCGCAGGTCCTGGCGCGAACGCTGCAGCACGCGCTCCAGCGCACCGGCATCGCCTTTGCGGGCAGCGATGAGGTCGTCGTTCCAGGTCAGCGTGTCCATGGCAGTCCGCAGCGCCGGGCCATCAGGAAATGATCGCGCCGAGGGCGCTGCCTTCACGGCGTCGTTTCGGTTGCCGCAACGAGGCCAATTCCTCGACGAGCCCCAGCAGCGCAATTCGCGAATGCGAGGACATTGCTTCCCACGCACCCAGCAGGCGCAGCGCCTGCGGATCGTCGATTGAGCGTCCGTTCGCCGCGGGAATGTCGTCCAGTGGATCGTGACCAAGTTTCATCTGACCGCGGCCGGTGGCCAGCCATTCGTAACTGACGACGCAAAGTTTCGCGAGATCTGCAAGACGATCATGACGGGGATTGGAATTGCTCACGCCCTCCCAATGGCCGACGCAACTGCGATGCACGCCGAGCTGTTGCGCGAGTGCGGATTGGCTCAGGCCGACATGCCTGCGGGCGCGTCGGATTCGGGCGGCAAGATTCATGTGACTCACCAGATTTTGAGGATTGACGATTCTCGCGAAAACGATCGCAAGGCGGCGAACGCTTTGCAACCTGCGTCGAGGGCGAGGGTGAACAATAATCACGTCGCGAACGAAATTCTACAAAAATGTTGCGTATCGATCAGCAGCGGTCGTCGTTGCCGCAAGGATGCGATACATCCGTTGCAGATATTGAACAGCACTCATCACGCGAATCTCGCTGTTCGTCCCAGGCGCCAACAAAGGGTTTTCAAAACAGGCTAGGTTCCTCGGGCGGTCGACGTGACCGCTGTAAATACGGAGCGAAAAGTAATGAGCCACGAAATGGAAACGCGTCTGCTCGGCCGTAAAGTCGCCATCGAAACGGCGCCCAATGACGTCAAGGCCAACACCAACTTTGGTCAGTCGACCTTCACGCGCACCGGCCCGACCCGCGAGATCGATCACGCCGACAACGGTGACCAGATTCCGTAAGGCTTCACTGCGCGGCGATTGATCGCTGCGCATGCTTGCGCCGGGTGCAGTTCATCTGCACCCGGTTTTATTTTTCTCGTGCCATATCGGCGGTGTCGATGGATTTTCCCGCAGCCAGGCCTCCGGTGTCGTTCGTCGGCGTTTTTCGCCGGCTGCTGCCGACCATCTGGCACTACCGCGTCCGCGTGATCCTTGCGCTGGCCTTCGTCGTCGCCGCCAAGCTCGCCAACATCGGCGTACCGGTGTTGCTCAAGCAGCTCATCGATTCGATGAACGATCGATCGGCGCCTCTGGTTGTTCCCACTCTGCTGCTGCTCGGTTACGGTGCGCTGCGGCTGTCGACCTCGATGTTCCAGGAACTGCGCGGCATCGTGTTTGCGCGCGTTCTCACCCGCACTACGCGGGTGATCACCTTGCGCGTATTCGCGCATCTGCATGCCCTGAGTCTGCGTTTCCATCTCGATCGTCGCACCGGCGGCGTGACCCGCGACATCGAGCGCGGCATGGCGTCGATCGCCGACCTGATCGACTGGTCGCTCTACATGATCCTGCCGACCGTGTTTGAGGTCGCGATGGTCGCGGCGATCCTGATCGCGCGTTACGACGGCAGCTTTGCCGTCATCACCTTGGCGACCCTGCTGGCGTACATGCTTTTCACCTATGCAGCGACCGAATGGCGCCTGCACTACTTCCGCACCATGAACGAGGCCGACAGCGAAGCCAATTCGCGCTCGGTAGATTCGTTGTTGAACTACGAGACGGTGAAATACTTCAACAGCGAACGCCACGAGTTCGCGCGCTTCGACAACAGTTTGAAGCAGTTGGAAGAGGCGGCCGTCGTCAGTCTGAAGACTGCGTCGGTGCTCAATCTCGGCCAGGCTGCGATCATCGCCATCGGCTTGAGCCTGTTGCTGTGGCGCGCTGCCGTCGGGGTGGTCGCCGGGCAGATGACGCTGGGCGACATGGTGCTGGTAAACGCTTTTCTGCTGCAGTTGGCAGCACCGCTGAACTCGCTGGGCATGCTCTATCGCGAAATCCGGCAGGCATTGGCCAATATCGAACGCATGTTCGCGTTGCTCGATGAGCCGCTGGAAGTTCGTGATGTGATCGATGCGCCGGCGCTGGCGCTTGCTGGTGGCGGCGTGCGTTTCGAGCACGTGGGTTTCGGCTACCAGGCAGAGCAGGGCATCCTGTTCGATGTCGACTTCTGCATTCCGCCGGGCAAGACGCTGGCTGCTGTCGGCACGACCGGCGCCGGGAAATCGACGCTTGCGCGACTGCTTTACCGCTTCTACGACGTCAGCGCCGGTCGCATTTTGATCGACGGTCAGGATATCCGCAGCGTCACCCAGGATTCGCTGCGCAGCGCGATCGGCATCGTTCCCCAGGACACGGTGCTGTTCAATGAGTCGATCTACTACAACATCGCTTACGGGCGTCCCGACGCTTCGCGCGCGGAAGTCATCGCCGCGGCGAAATCCGCACATATCCACGCGTTCATCGAACGCCTGCCGCTGGGCTACGACACCAATGTCGGCGAGCGTGGGCTGAAGCTTTCCGGCGGCGAGAAACAGCGCGTGGCGATCGCGCGGACCCTGCTCAAGAATCCCGCCTTGCTGGTCTTCGACGAGGCGACTTCCGCGTTGGATACGCGCACCGAGCGGATCATCCAGGGCGAGATCGTCGAGATCGCCCGCGAGCGGACCACGCTGATCATCGCGCATCGTCTGTCGACGATAGTCGATGCCGACGAAATCATCGTGCTCGATCGTGGCCGCATCGTCGAGCGCGGCACGCATCGCAGTCTGCTGGCACGCAACGGGCAGTACGCGACGTTGTGGGCCATGCAACAGACCGGACAGGATGGCAGGGCGGGCGCTGCCGAAAATCCGTCTGCAGATCGCGTCGAAGCTGCGCTCTGACACCTGCTCGCCATTGTCATCATCATTTTTAATACGGAGAAGTCATGAGAACCTTGATCGTCGCGGACCCGTGGGACATCCATGCGCGCGCCGTCGCCTGGGGGCTGGAGAAGGCCGGCGAGGAATCGCTGGTGCTCTATACGCACGACTTTCCGCAGAAGGCCGCCATCAGCATCCATCTCGACAGCGGCCAGACGCGCTCAGGCGCCGCCGACGCGCTTGAGTTTTCCTGCGCGCGACAGCACCGGCCGATGACGCTGGAAGATGCCGATGCGATCTGGCTGCGTCGCTGGTATCAGCCCATCGCCTCTCCTGACCTGCACCCTGCGGACAGCAAGTTTGCGCAGACGGAATCGGGCGAATTCATGCGCGCGACCATGCACATGCTCGACGAAAAACCGCGATTCTGGGTCAACCCGCTGCAGGCAAAGCTGCGCGCCGACCGCAAGCCGGTGCAACTGCTCAACGCCAAGGCGGTCGGCCTGCAGATTCCGCACACGCTTTTTTCCAATGACCCGGAACAGATACGCGGCTTCTTCCGGCGTAATGGCGATCGCGCCATTTACAAACCGTTGACCGCCGCCTGCTGGGTTTCCGAAGACAAATCCCATGCGACCTTCACCTCGGTGTTGAGCGAAGAACTGCTCAGCAACGATGCCTCATTGGCCAACGCGCCCGGCATCTACCAGGAGTTTCTCGACAAAGCGTTCGAGCTCCGGGTCACGGTCATCGGACGTTCGGTATTCGCGGCGAAGCTCGATTCGCAGAAGGACGGCTACTACCTCACCGATTGGCGCGCCAATCAGCTGGACAGCGAAATCCAGTGCGAGGTCTTCCCGCTTCCCGCCGACATCGAGGAAAAATGTTGTGCGCTCATGGATCGCCTGGGACTGGTATTTGGTTGCATCGACATCGTCGTCAAGCCGAACGGCGAATACGTGTTCCTGGAAGTCAACGAGATGGGGCAGTTCATTTGGCTCGAGGACATGAATCCCGCGCTGCCGCTGCTGGACTGCTTCGTGAAATTCCTGGTCAGTCGGGATCCTACGTTCCGCTATCGGGCCGGTAGCCCTGCATGCGATTTTGGCGAGTTCCGCACGTGGATGGAGCGCCAGGCCGACTTCGAGCCCGATGCGACGCGCCACATCGCGATTCCGCGCTCGTACGAGATGCGCGAGTAGTGCGATCGCGGCGTCGGATCGTGGCAGGTGAATCGTCGCCGCGGCCATGATTAGCCGGCGCGCGCGAAAGAAGACGTTTCGGTGATGCAAGAAAAACGCCCCGGGCAATGCCGGGGCGTTTCTTTGTTGCTCGAGTTGCTCTTGCGAAGAGAAACTTACGCTTCCGATTCTTCCTTATAGGCATCGATCGGGATGCAGGCGCACATGATGTTCTTGTCACCGTAGACATTGTCCACACGCGCCACCGGCGGCCAGTATTTCTGCAGACGCAGGCTGGCCAGCGGGAAGGCGGCGAGTTCGCGTGGATAGGCGTGAGTCCATTCGCTGGCCGATACGGCGGTCGCGGTATGCGGCGCGTGCTTGAGCGGGTTGTCCTCGCGATCGAGCTTGCCCTGTTCGATGGCGCGGATTTCGTCGCGGATCTGGATCATCGCGTCGCAGAAGCGGTCGAGTTCGTGCTGCGATTCGCTTTCGGTCGGCTCGACCATCAGCGTGCCGGCGACGGGGAAGCTGAGCGTGGGTGCGTGGAAGCCGAAGTCGATCAGGCGTTTGGCGACGTCTTCGGCGCTGATACCGGTGCTGTCCTTGAGCGGGCGCAGATCGAGGATGCATTCGTGTGCGACCAGGCCGTTGCGACCGGTGTACAGCGTCGGGTAATGCGGCGCGAGACGCTTGGCGATGTAGTTGGCGTTGAGCAGCGCGACCTGCGTGGCGCGACGCAGGCCTTCGGCGCCCATCATCACGATGTACATCCAGCTGATCGGCAGGATGCTGGCGCTGCCGAAACTCGCGGCGCTGACCATGCCAACGGTGGTTTTCTCCGCGTATTTCGCTGGCAGGAAGGGCGCGAGATGCGCTTTCACCGCGCAGGGGCCGACGCCGGGGCCGCCGCCGCCGTGCGGAATGCAGAAGGTCTTGTGCAAGTTGAGATGCGAGACGTCCGAACCCCACTTGCCCGGCTTGGCGACGCCGACCAGCGCGTTCATGTTGGCGCCGTCGGTGTACACCTGGCCGCCATGCGCATGCACGATGTCGCAGATGGCGACGATGTCTTCCTCGAACACGCCGTGCGTGGACGGGTAGGTGATCATCAACGCGGCGAGGCGGCCGCTGTATTTTTCGGCCGCACGACGAATGTCCTCGACATCGACGTTGCCGTTGGCATCGCATTTGGTGACGACCACCGTCATGCCGCACATCTGCGCCGAGGCCGGATTGGTGCCGTGCGCGGATTCCGGGATGAGGCAGATGTCGCGATGCGCCTCGTTGCGCGAACGATGGTAGGCGCGGATCGCCAGCAGACCGGCGTATTCGCCCTGCGCACCGGAGTTGGGTTGCAGACTTACCGCGTCGTAGCCGGTGCATTCGACCAGCATGGCCTCGAGACCGTCGATCAACTGCTTGTAGCCGAGCGCCTGCGCCGCTGGTGCAAGCGGATGCAGGTTGCCGAACTCGGGCCAGGTCACTGGAATCATCTCGGCGGTGGCATTGAGTTTCATCGTGCAGCTGCCAAGCGGGATCATGGTGCGATCCATCGCCAGGTCCTTGTCGGCGAGTGCGCGCATGTAGCGCAGAAGCTCGTGTTCGCTGTGATGGGTGTTGAACACCGGATGCGTGAGGAAATCGCTCCTGCGCAGAAGACCGACGGGCAGTGCGTCGGCGGTGGCGGCGTCGAGGGCTTCGATACCGTCGGCATTCGCGCCGAACAACGCAGCGATCTTCGTTACGTCCTCGCGCGTGCTGGTTTCATCGAGACCGATCGCGAGACTGCCGGCATCGATCACGCGCAGGTTGATCCGCGCCGCATTCGCCTTGGCGTGGATCGATGCGGCATCGATGCCGGTGACGTGCAGCGTGTCGAAGAAATCGCCGCCGACCGTGATGCCGGCCTTGCGCAGTACGGTGGCGAGGATCGTGGCGAGACGATGCGTGCGGCGGGCGATGCGCGTCAGGCCATCGGGGCCGTGATAGACGGCGTACATGCTGGCCATCACTGCGAGCAACACCTGCGCGGTGCAGATGTTGGAGGTCGCTTTCTCGCGGCGGATATGCTGCTCGCGGGTTTGCAGGGTGAGGCGATACGCGGGCTTGCCTTCGGCATCGATCGACACGCCGATCAGGCGGCCAGGCATCGAGCGCTTGTAGGCATCGCGGCAGGCCATGAACGCGGCATGCGGACCACCGAAACCGAACGGCACGCCGAAGCGCTGCGAGTTGCCGACGACGATGTCCGCGCCCCATTCGCCGGGCGGCGTGAGCAAGGTCAGCGCGAGCAGGTCGGTAGCGACGGCGACCAGTCCGCCGCGCGCGTGCACGGCATCGGCCAGCGCGCGGTAGTCGCCGGCCCGGCCAAACGTGTTGGGGTATTGCAGCAATGCGCCGAAGGCGTCGAGGGCCATCGCTTCGCTGTCGTCGGCGACGACGACGTCGATGCCCAACGGTTCGGCGCGGGTGCGGATGACTTCGATCGATTGCGGATGCACGCCGTTCGAGACGAAGAAGACGTTCGACTTCGACTTGCAGGAACGTTTGGCCAGCGTCATCGCTTCCGCAGCGGCGGTGGCTTCGTCGAGCAGCGAGGCGTTGGCGATCTCCATGCCGGTGAGGTCGGCGCACATCGTCTGGAAGTTGATCAGCGCTTCCATGCGGCCCTGGGAAATCTCCGCCTGGTACGGCGTGTAGGCGGTGTACCAGGCCGGGTTTTCGAGGATGTTGCGCAGGATGACGTTCGGCGTGTGGGTGCCGTGATAGCCCTGACCGATGAAGCTGCGGAACACCTGGTTCTTGTCGGCGATGGCGCGGATCTGCGCGATCGCCTCGACTTCGGTGACCGGCGCCGGCAAGGACAGCGGCGCAGTCGACTTGATGCTCGCCGGCACGATGGCATCGGTCAGCGCGTCGAGCGAGTCGTGGCCGACGACGCGCAGCATGTGCGCGATCTCGGCGTCGTTGGGGCCGATGTGGCGTTCGAGGAAGGCGTCGTGGTGCTCGAGCTGGCGCAGGGATTCGCGATTCATGACAGGTCCGGGACAGGGATGGAGGGGGTCCACGAATGGGGCGTTTCGACCACCGCCGTGCAGGGCGATGGCGCTCGCAGGCTCGCGGCTTGCGCCGCTCGAAAGCCCCACTCGCCCCTCTGTCCTTTTGCCTGAGAGTTTGGAACCGCGATGCGGTCCACTGCCCCTTCGGCGCCGGTTGTCACCGGTCTCTCCAGAGTCGCTCGCGCGGTACGGTTCTGGGTCCTGAGCGATTACGGGCGTTGCGCCTTCGGCAGTGGCTTTCGCCACTATCTCCCGTACCGAGCATCGAGCCGGCGCAGTCTACCCGATCTGGCTTCCGGCCGCCCGTGCGGCGGTGGGGGTTCCGGCCCTGCTGGCCGTGCCGGAGGCGAGCGTGAATCGACCCGGGAGCGCAAGAAAAAACCCGCCAGAAGGCGGGTTTTTGTCGGAACTGGGGCGTCTTACTGGCTGGTCTGGTCGCGCTTTTCGCGAAGGCCGGCAGGCATCTCGCCATGCACCAGGAAATAGGTATTTTCGGCGATGTTGGTGGCGTGGTCGCCGATGCGTTCGATGTTCTTGGCCATGAACAGCAGATGCGCGCAGGACGTGATGTTGCGCGGGTCTTCCATCATGTAGGTGAGCAGTTCGCGGAACAGGCCGGTGTACTGCGCATCGACCTCGGCGTCGCGATGCCAGACCTGCATCGCGAGCTTGTCGTCGCGGTTGCGGAAGGCGGTCAGGGCGTCGCGCACCAGCGCATTCGCGGTTTTGGCCAGGCCGGGCAGGCCGTGTGCGGCGGTGACCGGCGAGCTCTGGTTGAGCACCATCGAACGCTTGGCGACGTTCGCGGCGTAGTCGCCGATGCGTTCGATGTCGGCGGAAATGCGCAATGCGGCGTAGACCTCGCGCAGGTCGCGGGCCATCGGCTGGCGCAGCGCGAGCAGGCGCAGCACGTCATGGCTGACTTCGTGTTCGAGCGCGTCGATGGCGTCGTCGTTGGCGACCACGCGTTCGGCGGCCTTGGTGTCGCGGCGGACCATGACGTCGATCGCGGCATCAAGCTGCGACGTCGCGATCTCGCCCATGCGGGTGATCTCGCCGTACAGGCGCTCGAGTTCGGAGTCGTAACTCTTGACGATGTGTTCGTGGATGGTCATGGGCTGTTCTCGAGGCAATGGCGAGCGTAGGGATCAAGCGGGGAAAATTCCGTCATTCCCGCGAAGGCGGGAATCCAGCGTCTTTTTCGCACATCGAAAGAAAAACGAAAGTCACTGGATTCCCGCCTTCGCGGGAATGACGGAAGTGTGGTTTTTCAGCCGAACCGACCGGTGATGTAATCCTCGGTCTGCTGCTTGGTTGGCTTGGTGAAGATTGTTTCGGTGACGCCGTGTTCGATCAACTCGCCCAGATACATGAAGGCCGTGAAGTCCGAGCAGCGCGCGGCCTGTTGCATGTTGTGGGTGACGATGAGGATGGTGAACTGCTGCTTGAGTTCGGCGAACAGCTGCTCGATCTTGCCGGTCGCGATCGGGTCGAGCGCAGAGGTCGGTTCGTCGAACAGCAACACCTGCGGGCGCAGCGCGATCGCGCGGGCGATGCACAGACGCTGCTGCTGGCCGCCGGAGAGACCCAGCGCATTGTTCTTGAGCTTGTCCTTGACCTCATCCCAGAGTGCGGCCTGACGCAGCGCCTGCTCGACGCGTTCGTCCATCACCTTGCGCGGCAGAGTTTCGTGATGGCGGATGCCGTAGGCGACGTTGTCGTAGATCGACATCGGGAACGGCACCGGCTTCTGGAACACCATGCCCACCTTGCTGCGCAGGCGGTTCATCGAATACTTCGGATCGAGGATGTCCTCGCCATCCAGCAGCACCTGGCCCGTCGCATGCATGCCCGGGTACAGCGCGTAGATGCGGTTGAACACGCGCAGCAGCGTC
>Ga0066869_10000006_pt1 | contig 28765 bp, 22 predicted proteins | sample SoimicmetaGmgHMC_FD_62218 | JGI IMG/M metagenome (GOLD analysis project Ga0066869, IMG submission 62218) | Soil and rhizosphere microbial communities from Laval, Canada - mgHMC | ecosystem: Environmental > Terrestrial > Soil > Agricultural land | place: Laval, Canada | collected 2014-09-23 | reverse complement strand
GTAGCCGCCATCGCGGGTTTCCGACAACCCGCAGCCGGTGCACAACACCGCATCGCCTTCGCGGAATTTCGGATCACTGGAAGCAACGACATGGCCGGCGACATCGATGCCGCCATTGAGCGGAAACGTCCGCAGGATTTTTCCTTGCCCGGTACCGGCGAGCGCGTCCTTGTAATTGACACTGCTGTAGGCGGTCTTGATGACGATCTCGCCGGGGCTGAGCGTATCGACAGTCATGCTCTCGATTCCGGCGCGGTGGCCGGAAACGTCGCTGTGGATACGGAAGGCGCGGAAGGGGTTTTGGTCAGTCATTGCGACTCCATCATTCCGGCAGGTGCCGGGAACCGGCTATGTGATATCTGGGTATAGATCGCGCCACGACGGATTCATTTTTTCGATCAATTCGATCTTCCAGATGCGTTTCCATTCTTTGATGCATTTCTCGCGATGGATGGCGGAGACCATCGTTTCGTGTTGCTCATGCCAAACCAGTTCGTGAACGCGATGTTTTGCGGTGAATCCGATGACTGCTCCGGTCTTGTGCTGCCAAATGCGAAGGCGTAAATCCGAGGTGACACCAACGTAAAGTGTTCCGCGTTCGCTGCTGGCAAGTATATAGACGCAGGGCATACGTTCGCGCATTTCGATTGATTCTGTAGAGACGTGCGAGCTTCTGTAATTTGTGGCCGACCGTCAGTCAGCGTGTGCCGGATGTTCTGTAGGGCATGGTTGCCCAGAGTCCGTCATCCCGGCGAAAGCCGGGACCCATTTGTTTTTTCCTGTCTCGAAAGATCAATTTTGGTCCCGGCTTTCGCCGGGATGACGGGAAAAAAGCGGGCCGAGGAACAAACAAGAAAGCCGCCTTTCGGCGGCTTTCCTGCAATGCATCGATGGTGCTCGAAAAGGTGATCGAGAAAAACCTCGCCGCTCAATTCGCCTTGTGTATCGCCCGCTTGTCCACGGCGAGCGCCGCTTCGTGCACAGCTTCCGACAGCGTCGGATGCGCGTGGCAGATGCGCGCGAGGTCTTCGGCGGAGCCGTTGAATTCCATCGCGACGACGCCTTCGTGGACCATTTCCGAGACGTTCGGTCCGCACATGTGCAGGCCGAGGATGCGGTCGGTTTCTGCGTGCGCGATCACCTTCACCAGGCCGGCGGTTTCGTTCATCGCGACGGCGCGGCCGACGGCGGCGAACGGGAAGGTGCCAACCTTGTACGGAATGCCGGCGTCCTTGCATTCTTTTTCGGTCTTGCCGACCCAGGCGATTTCCGGCTCGGTGTAGATCACCCACGGCACGGTGTCGAGGTTGACGTGGCCGGGCAGGCCGGCGATCAACTCGGCAACTGCGATGCCTTCCTCGGATGCCTTGTGCGCGAGCATCGGGCCGCGTACGCAGTCGCCGATCGCCCAGATGCCGTCGGCACCCGTGGCGCAATGTTCGTCGACGACAACGCGGCCGCGCTCATCGAGCTTTACGCCGGTGCCATCGGCGAGAAGGCCGGCGGTGGCGGCTTTGCGGCCGACCGAAACCAGCAGCTTGTCGACGACGATCGTCTGCTCGCCGGCGGCATCGGTGTAGGTGACGTGGACTTCCTGGCCCTTGATCTCGGCTTTGCTGACTTTCGCGCCGAGCTTGATGTCCAGGCCCTGTTTCTTGAATTCGCGTGCGGCGGCTTTGGCGATGTCGGCGTCGGCGGCGGCGAGGAATTCGGGCAGGGCTTCGAGGATCGTGACCTCGGCACCGAGACGGCGCCAGACGCTGCCGAGCTCGAGACCGATCACACCCGAGCCGATCACGCCAAGGCGTTTCGGCGTACTGCCGATGTCGAGCGCGCCGGCATTGTCGAGGATCAGCTTGTTGTCGTATTTCGCGAACGGCAGTTCGATCGGCGCCGAGCCAGCCGCGAGGATCACGTGCTTGGCGGTGATCTCGGCGACGTTGCCATCGTGGCCCTTGATGCTGATCACCTTGCCCGGCTTGAGCGTGGCGAAGCCAGCGATCGGCGTGACCGCATTGCCTTTGATGCCCTTGAACAACACGTTGATGCCGCCGGTGAATTGCTTAACGATCTTGTCCTTGCGCGCGATCATCGCGGTGACGTCGATCTTCGCATTGTCGGCGCTGATGCCGTGGTCCTTGAAGCTGTGCGTGAGGTTGTGGAACTGGCGCGAGGAATCGAGCAGCGCCTTCGACGGAATGCAGCCGATATTGAGGCAGGTGCCGCCGAGCGCGGGCTTGCCGTCCTTGCCGATGAAGGCGTCCACGCAGGCCGTTTTCAGGCCCAGCTGCGCGGCGCGAATCGCGGCCACGTAACCGCCGGGGCCGCCGCCGATCACAACTACGTCGAATTGTTCGCTCATGAAACTTCCTCTGGAGACGGGAGAGGAGAGACGGGAGACGCAAGAGCTGGGGTCTTTCTCCCGACTCCCTTCTCCCATCTCCCGGCATTACAGGCCCAACAGCATCCGGTGCGGATTTTCCAGCTGGTTCTTGATGTCGACCAGGAACAGCACCGCGTCCTTGCCATCGATGATGCGGTGATCGTAGGACAGCGCGATGTACATCATCGGCGCGATCACGACCTGGCCGTTCTCGGCGATCGGACGCTCCTTGATGGCGTGCATGCCCAGGATCGCCGACTGCGGCGGATTGACGATCGGCGTCGACATCAGCGAGCCGAAGGTGCCGCCGTTGGTGATCGTGAAGGTGCCGCCCTGCAGGTCTTCAAGCTTGAGGCCACCTTCGCGCGCCGCTTTCGCGTAATTGGCGATCGCCAGCTCGATGTCGGCGAAGCTCTGGTTTTCGACCCCGCGCAGCACCGGCGTGACCAGGCCTTTTTCGGTGGCGACGGCGATCGAGATGTCCGAGTAGCCGTGATAGATCACGTCGGTGCCATCAACCGAGGCGTTCACCACCGGATACTTGGCCAGCGCGTTGGCGGCGGCCTTGGCGAAGAAGCTCATGAAGCCGAGCTTGATGCCGTGGGTCTTCTCGAACGGCTCGCCCAGATCCTTGCGCATCGCCATGACCTTGCCGAGGTTGACCTCGTTGAAGGACGTGAGCATCGCGATGGAATTCTTCGACTGCATCATGCGTTCGGCGATGCGCTGGCGGATGCGCGTCATCGGCACGCGCGATTCCGGGCGGGCGCCGCTGGCGACATTGGCGCCGCCGCTGTTGACGAAGTTGACGAGGTCTTCCTTGGTCACCGCGCCGCGACGACCGGTGCCGGCGACATCGGCCGGATTGACGTCGTTGCGCGCAGCGAAATTGGCCGCGCCCGGCGGCAGCGCCGAATCGATCTTCGCAGGCGCAGGAGCGGCTTTAGCCGCGACTGGTGTCGCCGAAGCCGCGGCCGGAGCCGTTGCAACAGGCGCAGCAGCCGGCGCCGCAGCAACCGCGCCTTCCTCGATCACCGCGATCACCTGCGAACTGGTGACGGTGTCGCCTTCCTTGAACTTGATTTCCTTGAGCACGCCGTCGACTGGCGAGGGCACTTCCAGCACGACCTTGTCGGTTTCCAGATCGAGCAGGTTCTCGTCGCGGCGGACGCTGTCGCCGGCCTTCTTGTGCCAGGTGGCGATGGTGGCGTCGGAAACGGATTCCGGCAGAACCGGTACTTTGACTTCGATGCTCATGGACAGGGCCCTGGGTGAGGTTTCGGTTATTCGCTGACGTGTTCGCCGTTGGCCGGATTGACCAGCGCATCGGCGAGCAGCTTCGCCTGTTCGGCGTTGTGCGTGTTGAGATGTCCGCAGGCCGGCGCGGCGGAACGGCTGCGACCGACGTAATGCAGGTTCTGACCGGCTTGCAGGCAGAAGCGCAGGTGATGCTGGACCTGATACCACGCGCCCTGGTTCTGCGGCTCTTCCTGGCACCAGATCACTTCCTTGGCGTTGCCGAAACGCTTGAGCTCGGCTTCAAGTTCGGCGCGCGGGAATGGATACAGCTGTTCGATGCGCACGATCGCCACGTCGGTAAGACCCTTGGCATCGGCGGCCTCGGCGAGGTCGTAATAAACCTTGCCGCCGCAGACCACGACGCGCTTGGCTTTCGTCGCGTCCTTGCAATGGCTGTCCGGGATCAAATTCTGGAAGCTGCCATTGGCGAGCTCGTCCATCGTCGACACCGACACCTTGTTGCGCAGCATCGATTTCGGCGTCATCACCACCAGCGGCTTGCGCGTGGCACGCAACATCTGCCGGCGCAGCATATGGAACATCTGCGCGGGCGTGGTCGGTGTGCAGACTTGGATGTTGTTGAGCGCGCACAACTGCAGGAAGCGCTCGAGGCGCGCGGAACTGTGCTCCGGGCCCTGGCCTTCATAGCCGTGCGGCAGGAACAGCACCAGGCCGCAGAGGCGCTCCCATTTCGATTCGCCGGAGGTGATGAACTGATCGATCACCACCTGCGCGCCGTTGGCGAAGTCGCCGAACTGGCCTTCCCAGATGTTGAGCGTCATCGGCTCGGCGGTGGAATAGCCGTACTCGAACGCCATCACTGCTTCTTCGGAAAGCAGCGAGTCGATGATCACCGCGTGCTCGGGCTGCGGTGCGAGTTCGGCGAGCGGCATGTAGGTGCCGTCGGTGACCTGGTCGTGCAACACGGCATGACGATGGAAGAAGGTGCCGCGACCGGAATCCTGGCCGACCAGGCGCAGGCGATAACCTTCGGTGAGCAAAGTGGCGTAGGCGAGGTTTTCCGCGAAACCCCAATCCATTGCCAGCTCGCCGGTCATCATCTTGCGGCGGTCTTCGTAGATCTTGGCGACGCGCGGATGCAGCGTCAGCGTCTCCGGTAGCGTGTTGATCTTCTTGGCCAGGCTGTCGAGCGAGAAGCGCGCGAGACCGGTCTTGACGGCGTCGGCCAGCGTGCCGTTCAACCACGGCGTCCAGTCGACACCGAACGGGTCGCCGTCGACCTTGGCGATCTCGGTAGTGACGTCACCGCGATCAAGCTTGTCGCGATAGGCGTCGACCAGCGCCTTGCCGGCATCAGTGGCGATCGCGCCCTGCGCGACCAGCGCGTCAGCGTAAAGCTCGCGCGTGGTCTTGCGGGCGCGGATGTTCTGGTACATCAGCGGCTGCGTCGCGGCCGGTTCGTCGGCCTCGTTGTGGCCGTGGCGGCGATAGCAGACCAGATCGATGACGATGTCGCGGCCGAACTGCTGGCGGAAGTCGTAGGCGACCTGCGCGCAGAACACCACGGCTTCCGGGTCATCGCCATTCACGTGGATCACCGGCGCGCCGATGATCTTGGCGGGATCGGTGCAATACAGCGTCGAGCGGGCGTCGTCGGGGCGGCTGGTGGTGAAACCAACCTGGTTGTTGATCACCACATGCACCGTGCCGCCGACCGCGAAACCGCGCGCCTGCGACATCTGGAACAGTTCCATGATCACGCCTTGGCCCGCGAATGCGGCATCGCCGTGGATCAGGATCGGCAGCACCTGCTTGCGCTCGCCGTCCTGGCGGCGCATCTGGCGCGCACGCACGCTGCCGGCGACCACCGGATTGACGATCTCCAGGTGCGAGGGATTGAAGGCCAGCGCGAGATGCACCGGGCCGCCGGGCGTGGCGACATCGGCGGAGAATCCCATGTGGTATTTCACGTCGCCGCTGTGTTCGGGTGTATCGGGATGGTCGAAGCGGCCTTCGAACTCGGCGAAGAGTTTCTGCGGCGACTTGCCCAGGGTATTGATCAGCACGTTGAGACGGCCGCGATGGGCCATGCCGATCACGGCGTCCTTGACGCCGGTGCTGCCACCGCGACGGACCAGCGTGTCCATCAGCGGAATCAGCGAATCGCCGCCTTCCAGCGAGAAACGCTTCTGGCCGACGTACTTGGTGTGCAGGTAGCGCTCAAGACCTTCAGCCGCGGTGAGGCGCTCGAGAATGCGTAGTTTGTCTTCCTTGGCGAAACCCAGCGCGCCGGCGGCGCCTTCGAAGCGCTCCTGCATCCAGCGCCGCTGCGCGGCGTCGGAGATGTACATGAACTCCGCGCCGATGGTGTTGCTGTAGGTCGCCTTGAGCTTGGCGACGAGGTCGCGCAATTTGTACTTGGGGGCGCCGAAGTAGGTGGCGACAGCGAATTCGTGGTCGAGGTCGGCATCGCTCAGGCCGTGGAAGGCGAGGCTGAGGTCGGGCGCGTCCTGCGACGGGGCCATCGCGAGGGGATCGAGGTGTGCCGCGAGATGGCCGCGGGACCGGTACGCCGTGACCAGCTTGCCAACCGCAGTCTGCTTGCGCGCTGCTTCCTCATCGATGCTGCCAGCGCTGGCGTGGGCACCCTGCCTGGCGGCGGCCTGCACTTGCATCATCACGACCGAGTGCGGGACGTCGCCGGCTTCGCGGCCCTTGAAGCCGTCGAAATACGCCTTCCATTTGCTGCCGACGCTGTCGGGATTGACCAGGTACTGCTCGTACAGGTCTTCGATGAAGGCGGCATTGCCACCGGAAAGCTGCGAGGACTGAGAAAACTGCTTGATCAGGCTATCCACGGCGTCCGCTCGGGCCCCATTAGGAGTGCAGGCCAAGTCATTGTTCGGGTTGGGATTCGTTGCCCTGCCGGCCAAGGGCAGACAAGGCCGGGAAGTATAACGCGAGCGGGAAGGGCATTAGTACCCGTCTCCCAGGCCCTACAACCCTAGCGCGCGGAATTCCGTGCACGGCCGGCAGCGTTCCCAGACGCGGCCGAAGTGTTCGTTGAGCTGGCGGCTGCGCGCGGGCAGGGCCGGGCTCCAGTCGCCTTCGAAGCGACTGCCGAGTAGTCGGAACAAGTAGCCGTCGTGATCGCTGGCCAGATAGACCGAGGCGTATTGCAGGTCCTCGGGGTCGACCGGTGTGCGGAACTGGAACGCGGTCGGCAAGCGCTGCGCCAATGCCAGCAAAGGATGCGGCTGGCGCTGCGCGAGAACTGGATCCTGCACCAGGATGCGCGCGACGCCGCCGCGGCCCGACACCGCGAACTGCTTGAAGGCATCGACCACCGCCGGCTGCGCGTACAACGCGTGTTCGAGATCGCGGGTATAGGCGACCAGACCACGACGCGCTTCGACGATCACCCGGCAGGTGGCTTCGATCGCTGCGTCGACATGATCGAATTCGATCGCTTTCTGCGACGGTCCGCGCGCGGCGGCGGTATGTCGCTGCAGCGGTTCACGCGGCGGTAGCGCGAGCTTCATCGCCTGGTGCTGGATACCGGCTTCCTCGAAGCGCGCGTCGTATTCGACGAAGCCGAATTTCGCGTAGAACCCGATCGCATCGACCTGGGCATTGAGGCTGACCTCGCTCCAACCCAGGTCGCGAGCCTGTTCGATCAACGCCTGCAGCAGGGCATCGCCGACGCCCTTTCCGCGCCATTCGCGCAGCACGGCCATGCGGCCGATCTTGTGTTCGGGCGTGAGCCGGCCGGTGCCGATGGGTCGATGTTCGCTGTCGCGGGCGATGACGTGGTGGCAGAGCGGATCGAGCTCGTCCCACTCCATCTCGATCGGCACGTTCTGTTCGACCACGAACACCGGCTCGCGGATGGCGCGCAGGTCGTCGATATCGGCCGTGTAGTCGGCGGGTTCGACGCGAAAATCCGGGATATCCAACGTGTTCATTGGCTCCTCCTCGGCGGGTTATTTGCGGGATTTTGGCGGACGTTGCAGCTGATAGTGCCCTTGGCCGATCAAGGTTTCCAGCGCCGCGCGTGCCGGCGCATCGAGCTTGGCGAACGCCGCTTCATCGAGGGCATCGTAACTGGCAAGCAAGCGCGCGGATGCGGCGCCCATCGCATACGACTCGCCGGTTACGAACAGCGTCGCCTGCTTGCCATCCTTCGCCCAGGCCGTGCGCGCGAACGGATGCCGCAGCAGCAATCCGCCTTCGAGCAGGGTTTTCTCAACCACCGCGAGGCTTGGCGTTTTCGGCGCGGCGGAAATTTCGCCGGAGGCACGATAGCGGGTGATGAAACGGCCGAACCATTCGCGTTTCTTCGCGGCCGGCAGATCCTGCAATGCGGCGAGTGCGGCATCGACGCGCGCAAACGCGGCCGCATCTATTTCAAAAGCATCTTCGGGTTCGTTCAGATCGGGATCGCCATAGCGCGATTCCTCCGGCAGTGTCGCGGCGATTTCCTCGGCAAGATCGACGATCAATTCGGCTTGCGACGGCGCGCGCATGCCGATCGAAAACGTCATGCAGGCATCGACCGCCTCGCCGTGATGCGGCACGCCCGGCGGCAGATACAGCATATCGCCGGGTTCGAGTATCCACTCGTGCGACGGTTTGAATGTTTGCAGAAGTTTCAGGTCGACATCGGGGCGGAAGGCTTTCGACGCTTTCGGATTCGTATCGATCTGCCAGCGACGCTGGCCCTGCGCCTGCAGCAGGAAAACATCGTATTGATCGACATGCGGGCCGACCGAGCCGCCCGGCGTGGCGAAGCTGATCATCACATCGTCGACGCGCCAGGCCGGCAGGAAGCGGAAGCGGTCGAGCAGGGCGCGCACGTCCAGGTCCCACTTGTCCATGTCCTGCACGAGCAGGGTCCAGTCCTTCTTGCCGAGTTTCGGAAATTCCGATTCGGCGAACGGGCCGCTGCGCAAGGTCCACGCATCTTTCTTGCGGTTGTAGTTGACCAGGCGCGAGAGCGCAGCTTCTTCGCAGGCGAGCCCGGCGAGGTCTTCCGGCGCCAGCGGCGCGTCATAGTCGGGAAACGCCTGCCGGATCAGCAACGGTTTTTTCTGCCAGTAATCGCGCAGGAATTGCGCGACAGGCAGACCGAGGAAGTTTTTTGCTGTGGCGGCAACTTCGATCATGGCTGGCGTCCTCATCATGCTTTGGTAGGAGCGACGCAAGTCGCGAAATGCCCGGCAGGTTTTCGTAGGAGCGATGGCAATCGCGACGAGAGGTCTCGCGCCAGGCACGGTCGCGATTGCCATCGCTCCTACGCAATCAGATTCTTTTCGCCAGCGCTTCCGCCAAGCCCACGTATCCGCCCGGCGTCAGCGCCAGTAATCTCGCCTTGGCATCGGCAGGCAGATCCAGCCCGGCGACGAATTCGCGCATCGCCGCTTCGGTGATGCCCTGGCCGCGCGTCAGCGCTTTCAACTGCTCATACGGGTTCGGCAGGTCATAGCGACGCATCACCGTCTGCACCGGCTCGGCCAACACTTCCCAAGCGGCATCGAGGTCGGTGGCGAGGCGTTCGGGATTGGCGCTGAGCTTGCCCAAGCCGCGCATCAGCGCATCGATGGCGATCAGCGAATGGCCGAAGGCGGTGCCGAGCGCGCGCAGCACGGTCGAATCGGTGAGGTCGCGCTGCCAGCGGCTGATCGGCAGTTTCTCGGCGAAATGCGTCAGCAAGGCATTGGCGATGCCGAAATTGCCTTCGGCATTTTCGAAATCGATAGGGTTGACTTTGTGCGGCATGGTCGACGAACCGACTTCGCCGGCTTTCACCGACTGCTTGAAATACCCCAGCGAGATATAGCCCCAGATGTCGCGGCACAGATCGATCAGGATGGTGTTGATGCGGCGCTGCACGTCGCACAGTTCGGCGATGCCGTCGTGCGGTTCGATCTGCGTGGTGTAGGGATTGAAGGTCAGGCCCAGCGATTCGACGAAGCGCTGCGCGAACGCCGGCCAGTCGATTTCCGGGTAGGCGACGATGTGCGCGTTGTAGTTGCCGACCGCGCCGTTGATCTTGCCGGGCATCTCGATCTGCGCGAGTTGCTTCTGCTGCCGCAGCAGGCGCGCGAGGACGTTGGCGATTTCCTTGCCGACCGTGGTTGGCGACGCGGTCTGGCCGTGCGTGCGCGACAGCATCGGCAGCGCGGCGTGTTCATGCGCCAGCGCGCGCAGCTTGTCGGCGAGCGCGGCGATGGACGTGGCGATCACCTGCGCGCGCGCCTGGCTGAGCATCAACGAATAGCTGAGATTGTTGATGTCCTCGGAGGTGCAGGCGAAGTGCACGAATTCCAGCGCCGGTCCGAGCTCGGCGTCGCCCTTGAGTTTTTCCTTGATGAAATATTCCACGGCCTTGACGTCGTGGTTGGTGGTGCGCTCGATCTCCTTGACGCGGGTGGCGTCGGCGACAGAGAAACCCGATGCCAGCGCACGCAGGCGTTGGGTCGCGGCGGCAGTGAACGGGGCGAGTTCGACGATGCCTTTTTCCATCGCCAGCGCCAGCAGCCATTCGACTTCGACCGTCACCCGCGCCTTGATCAGGCCGTATTCGGAGAAGATCGGCCGCAGCGCTTCGACCTTGCCGGCGTAGCGGCCATCGAGCGGAGACAGGGCGAGCAGGGTGTGTTCGGACATGGGCGCGATTCCGGAAAAACGAAAGGTGACGACGGCGCCTTGTCGCGAGGTTCCGGGCGGAGCCAGGAGCGCGGCCAGCGCGGGCAAGGCGCAAATTCTACACGGCGAGCGGGGCTATCATTCCGGCAAACCGTCTCCAGGATGCTGCCGATGACCGCCAAGACCCGCCTCGAACACGACAGCCTGGGCGAACTTCGCGTCCCCGCCGATGCCTTGTACGGCGCGCAGACCCAGCGTGCGGTGGACAATTTCCCGATCTCCGGCCTGCGTCTGCCGCGCAGCTTCATCCGCGCGCTGGGCCTGATCAAGGCATCGGCGGCGACGGCGAATGCCGGGCTGGGACTGCTGCCGAAAAATGCCGCCGCGGCGATCGCCAAGGCCGCTGAGGACGTAGCTGCCGGCGAGTTCGACGGACATTTCCCGATCGACGTCTTCCAGACCGGATCGGCGACGTCGAGCAACATGAATGCCAACGAGGTGATCGCGACGCTGGCGTCACGCACGCTGAAAAAGCCCGTGCATCCCAACGATCACGTCAACCTCGGGCAGAGTTCCAATGACGTGATTCCCACGGCGATCCAGGTGTCGGCGGCGCTGGTCTGGCAGGAGCAATTGCGACCGGCGCTCAAGCATCTGAAAGCGACTATCGACCGCCGCGGAAAATCATTGGCGAAGGTGATCAAGACCGGGCGCACGCATCTGATGGATGCGATGCCGCTGAGCCTGGGCCAGGAATTGTCGGCGTGGTCGGCGCAGCTGGCCTCGGCGATCGAGCGCCTCGACGACAGCGCGCGTCGCCTGCATCGATTGCCTCTGGGTGGTACTGCGATCGGCACCGGCATCAACGCCGATCCGCGTTTCGGAAAACGGGCGATTGCGCAACTGCGCGAGCGTACTGGTGTGAAATTTTCCCAGGCGACGAACCTGTTTGAAGGCATTGCTTCCCAGGACGCAGCGGTGGAGTTTTCCGGGCAGCTCAACACGCTTGCCGTAGCCTTGAACAAGCTCGCCAACGACCTGCGCTGGATGAATTCCGGGCCGCTGGCCGGGCTCGGTGAAATAGAATTGCCCACGCTGCAGCCGGGCAGTTCGATCATGCCCGGCAAGGTCAACCCGGTGATTCCGGAAGCGATGGCCATGGTCTGCGCGCAGGTGATCGGCAACCACGCGACCATTACCTTTGCCGGCGCCAGCGGCAATTTCCAGCTCAACGTGATGCTGCCGGTGATCGCGCACAATTTGCTGCAATCGCTGGAACTGCTGGCGAATACCTCACGCCTGCTCGCCGACAAGGCGATCGCCGGCTTCACCGTGCGCCACGACCGCATCGACGAAGCATTGGCGCGCAATCCGATCCTGGTGACGGCGTTGAATCCGGTTATCGGCTACGAAGCGGCAGCGGCAATCGCCAAACGTGCGTACAAGGAAAAGCGACCGGTGATCGACGTCGCCCAAGAGATGACCTCATTGTCCGAAGGTCAGTTGCGGAAATTGCTTGATCCGAAGGCGCTGACGAAGGGCGGGATCGGATCGGGGACGGGCAGTGGTTAAAGCCCGCCGCTCGTAGGAGCGACGCAAGTCGCGACCGGTCTTCGGCGTGGTGTGGCAGACTTGTCGCGACTTGCGTCGCTCCTACGGAGTTGCTGAGGAAAACGCCCCGCATTGCGGGGCGTTCTTTGTTTCCGGGCGAGCAACCGTCCCTGGGGGAGGGCGCCAGGCCGCGCTCCCGGCGCGGCCCTGATCGGGATTGCGAGCTGCCATTCATGGCAGCTCGCGAGCTATTCCCGATCAGCCCTCGTCCCGGAAGCGGCGGAGGCGGATGGCGACGACGATCATCGCGATGCCCACCACTGCGCCGATCCAGATTTGCGGCGTGGCCATCACGTGCCAGGCGGCGACCATCGGCGAGCCGTGGTCCAGCGAATCGGCCGAGATCTTGCTTGGATCCTCGAGCAGGAAAGACCACGAGCCCGGCAGAACACTGAGCAGCAAGCGGCCAATGACGCTCTGCCAGAGGAATTGCAGGTTCCAGTTCATGCTCAGCATCGCGTTCGCCCAGCTCAGCAGGCCGCCGCTGACCAGGGGTACGCCCACTGCCCAGAGGAAGGGCTTGGTGCGCGCCCAGGCCGAGACCATCAGCAACCAGCCCGCAGTCGGCAATGCCCAGAGAATGTAGACGGGCAGAGATGCCAGGAACTCCAGCGGCAAGGTGTAGGTGTGCGAATTGCTCAGAACCGGACCGAAAAGGTTGACTCCGCCGACCAGCAGGCAGGCGCACATCAACACGGTCAACACGAAGCCGACGATGGTCGCGATTCCGAGGCTCAGCAGCGGGGCCACCACCAGCGCAGTCGCGAGTTTGGACAGCACCGTGGCGGTGTCCGACACCGGCAGCGATTTCCAGAACAGCACGCTGCGGTTGCTGCGATCATCAAACAGAGCACCGAGGTAATAGAAGAACACCACGAAGCTCATCACCGCCAGCAGCGGAATGGCGCTGCCGACGAACACCGTGCTCAACCCGTCTGCGACCTGGATCCGATCCGCAGGAGAAATCATCTCGGCCAGGCTGTGCATCTGCACGCCGTTGACGGTGAAATCGCCATGCATCTTGCCGCTACCGAGCGCAATCACGAAGGTGACAAGCATCATCGCCATCATCAGCACGCCGATTACCGTCGGTGCCCAGAACAGCCCGCCCTTGTGTTCCCAATATTCGCGCTTCATCAACCATTTGAAGGTGTTCATGCGTAGGTTCCTTTCATCTTGGCGACGAACAGGTCGGCGATGCCGACGTTGCGGGTCTCGCCCAAAGTCGCGAGTTGTGCGCGGGGCACGCCATCGAACAGCATCACCGATTTGCCGAATACCTGGCGTTCGTCGATCGGGTTGAGTGCGCGCGCGGCGTCGGCCTTGTCGGCGTTCACCATCACCTCGGCGAAACGCTCGCCGACTTCGTCCATCGAGGCCGACAGGATGATCTTGCCGTCCTGGATGAACATCAGGTCGCTGAGGATGTGTTCGATCTCCTCGACCTGGTGGGTGGTGACGATGATGGTCTTGTCCTCGTCGAAATAATCCTCGAGCAGGTTCTGGTAGAACTGCTTGCGGAACATGATGTCCAGGCCCAGCGTCGGTTCGTCGAGCACCAGCAGCTTGGCGTCGATAGCCATGACCAGGGCGAGGTGCAATTGCACGATCATGCCCTTGGACATTTCCTTGACCTTCATGCCCGGCTTGAGTTTGGTGTGCGCGAGGTAGCGTTCGGCCTTGGCGCGATCGAATTTTGGATGCACGCCGGCGACGAAATCGACGGCGTCCTTGACCTTCAGCCAGCGCGGCAGGATGGCGACGTCGGCGATGAAGCAGACCTGCTGCATCAGTTCGTCGCGCTGCGTGCTCGGGTCGAAGCCGAGGACTTTCAGTTCGCCTTCGAACGGCGCCAGGCCAAGGATGGCCTTGAGCGCGGTGGTCTTGCCGGAACCGTTCGGGCCGATCAGACCGATGATGCGGCCGGCGGGAATTTCGAAGCTGACGTTGTCGACGGCGACCTGCTTGCCGTAACGCTTGGTCAGGCCTTTGGCGGAGATGACGCTGTTCATTTGCCACCCCCGTTGCTGGCCGCGCTGAGCAGCTGGTCGATGTTCAGGCCAAGTTGGCGGATGCGTTCCACCATCGCCGGCCATTCATCGCTGAGAAAACGCTCGCGTTCGCTGGCCAGCAGCTTTTCGGGCGCTCCGTCGGTTACGTACATGCCAAGTCCCCTTCTTTTTTCAACCAAGGCGTCGTCAACCAGCTCCTGATAGGCGCGGGAAACGGTAATCGGATTGAGCTGGTACTCGGCGGCAATCTGCCGGACCGAGGGCAGGGCGTCGCCGGGTTTCAGCGCGCCATCCAGCATCATGCCCACCACCCGCTCCTTGAGCTGGCGGTAGATCGGTGAGTTGTCGTTCCAGGCAATGCTCATGCTCAGGACTCCCGCTTCGGCAGGATTGGCGCAAACGAGAAGTAGGGCATGACCATCTGCCGCTTCGCGCCCTGGCTGTGCCTGCGCACCAGGATTTCGTCGGCCTGGGCATTGATACCCGGCGACGACAGGTTGAAGCTGGCGATCTCGGCCTGCGGCGGCTTGCCGACCGTGTAGCTCACGGCCAACATGGACATCGCCACGGTCAGGCCTGCCAGTGTGTTTTTGATCTTGTAGTACATGGCGCCTCCCGGCTGGTGAGGTGATTCAGTGGTGTTGTAGGCAACTATAACACTATCGAAATCGATGTCAACACCTTCTGCACAGTTTTGGTACCAAACTGATGGCACATATCCGGGCAACGGCCCGAACAAGGCGCAAGACCATGAAAAAATTGATGTTTCTCGCCATTTCAGCAGTTCTCGCGGCGGCTCCGGTGTTCGCCGACAAGGCTCTGCTGGACCAGAACTACCGCCGCCTTGCCGGAAAAGAGGTGGTCAACCTGCAATCGGCCTATGCCGGCCAGGTGCTGCTGGTGGTCAATACCGCCAGCAAATGCGGTTTCACCCCGCAATACGAAGCGCTGGAAGCCATGCACGCGAAGTACAAGGACCAGGGATTTGCGGTGCTCGGATTTCCGTCCAACGATTTCCTCGGCCAGGAGCCGGGCACGGAAAAACAGATCCAGGATTTCTGCACGCTCACTTACGGCGTCAAATTCCCGATGTTCGAAAAAGTGCATGTGAAAGGCAGTGACGCCACACCTTTCTACAAGGACCTCAAGGCAGCGACAGGCGAGGCTCCGGCGTGGAATTTCCACAAGTATCTGATCGATCGCAATGGCAAGGTCGTCGCCAGTTACGGCAGCCGCACCAAGCCTGATGATCCGGTGCTGGTCGCGAAACTGCAGGCCTTGCTCGCCGAACCGAGGCCGGCGCACTGATCGTCACGGCGGTGTCCGCGTGGTGACGGACATGACCGTCATCGCTTGAAATCCCCGCCGCCCAATCCAAGATTGCCGCAGCGCCCCGCTGCCGTGACAATAGCCGCCGTTGCCGGATGCACCGGCTTCCTCCAGGAGTTCCACTGATGAATCCGGTTTTCCGTTCTGCCGTCCTCGTGACGGCGATCGCTACCAGCCTCACTGCTTTCGCCCAGACGCCTGCTGCCAAGCCGCAGGCCGCCAAACCCGCTGCCGCCAAGCCCGCAGCGGCCAAGCCTGCCAGCACCTTGAGCGAGCGTCAGAAAGTCAGCGTCATGATCGGCATGGAAGTCGCGAAGTCACTGCAGCCGATCCGCGATGAAGTCGATCCGGCCATCGTGATCCAGGCGATGCAGGCCACTCTCGCTGGTCGCCCGACCGGTCTGACCGATGCCCAGGCCGCGCAGGTCCAGGCCGAGTTCGGCCAGAGAATGCAGGGCAAGATGGCTGCCAAGGCTGCTGCCGAAGGCCAGAAGAATCTCGACGAAGGCAATCGTTTCCTCGCCGCCAACAAGAGCAAGCCCGGCGTGCACACCACCGCCAGCGGCCTGCAATACCAAGTGCTGCGTGCCGGTGCGGGTCCGTCGCCCAAGGCCACCGACACGGTGCGCGTGAACTACGTCGGCACGCTGCTCAACGGCACCAAGTTCGACAGCTCCTACGATCACGGCCAGCCGGCCGAATTCGCGCTCAACCAGGTCATCCCGGGTTGGCAGGAAGGCGTGGCGCTGATGGCGGTAGGCAGCAAGTACCGGCTGTGGGTGCCGGCGAAGCTCGGCTACGGCCAGAGCGGTCCGCCGCCGATCGGTCCGAATTCGACGCTGGTGTTCGAAGTCGAGCTGCTCAACATCGCCAAGTAAGCAAGTCATCGGCAAAGGGCGGCGCACTCCGCCGCCCTCAACCCGCATCGTCGTGGAGTCAGCATGCGCGTCACCGTTTTCGGTACCGGCTATGTGGGATTGGTTACGGGCACTTGCCTGGCTGAAGTCGGCCATCAGGTGATTTGTGTGGATATCGACCAGGCGAAGGTCGAAGGTCTCAATCGCGGTGTGATTCCGATCTACGAACCGGGTCTGGAAGACATGGTGCTGGCCAATCACGGCGCCGGCCGCATCGCTTTCAGCACTGATGCCGCCAGTGCGATCGCGCACGGCGAAATAATCTTCATCGCCGTCGGCACGCCGCCCGACGAAGACGGCAGCGCCGATCTCCAATACGTTCTCAATGTCGCGCGCACGATCGGCCAGAACCTCGGCCGCCGCGCGGTGATCGTCAACAAGTCCACCGTGCCGGTCGGAACCGCCGACAAGGTCCGCGCGACCATCGCCGCCGAGCTCGCCAAGCGCGACGCCGAGCACGCTTTCGAAGTGGTCTCAAATCCGGAATTCCTCAAGGAAGGCGACGCGGTCAAGGATTGCATGCGCCCCGACCGCATCGTCATCGGCACCAGCAATGCGCAGGCGCTGGAAGCGATGAAGCGCCTATACGCGCCGTTCAATCGCAACCACGAACGCATCGTGGCGATGGACGTGCGCTCGGCCGAACTCACCAAGTACGCGGCCAACGCGATGCTGGCGACCAAGATCAGTTTCATGAACGAGATGGCAAACATCGCCGAACGCGTCGGTGCGGATATCGAAATGGTCCGCCACGGCATCGGTTCCGATCCGCGTATCGGCTATTCCTTCATCTATCCGGGCGCCGGCTACGGCGGCTCGTGCTTCCCCAAGGACGTGCAGGCGCTTGAACGCACCGCGCGCCAGCACGGTTATCACGCGCAGATTCTCGAAGCCGTGGAATCGGTCAACGACCGCCAGAAATTCAAGCTGTCGGAATTGATCGAGCGGCATTTCACCGGCGAAATCCGCGGTCGCACCTTCGCGATCTGGGGCCTCGCGTTCAAACCCAATACCGACGACATGCGCGAAGCCTCCAGCCGCACCCTGCTCGCGCAGTTGTGGGCAGCCGGTGCGAATGTGCGCGTCTATGATCCCGAAGCGATGGATGAGGCGCGACGCGTCTTCGGCGAACGCGCGGATCTGGTCTATTGCGATTCGCCAGCGTCTGCACTGACCGGTGCCGATGCGCTGGTCGTGGTCACAGAGTGGAAGACGTTCTGGAACGCCGACTTCGACAAACTGAAAGCGGCGTTGAAGCATCCGGTAGTATTCGATGGCCGCAATATCTACGACCCCGTGGAAGTGGAGGCAGCCGGCCTGGCGTATTACGGCATCGGTCGCGGCCGCACGATCGCGGCGAAGTCCTGAGCCATGCCCATCCCCGACCCCAACCTGGAATTCCAGTTCGACCGCCGTTTCGCGGAACTGGAAACGCGCGTCGCTTTCCAGGAACACACGCTCTCCGAAATGAGCGATGCCCTCGCCGAATCGCGTGCGGAAAATGGCCGTACGCAACACCTTCTGCAGCGTGCGCTCGAAGATCTCAAGCAATTGCGCGCCTTGCTTTATTCGGACGGCCCGAGCGGTGGCGAACCCGGCATCGAACCGCCGCCACCGCATTATTGATGCTCTCCTACGCTGCGATCGATGCACCGCGTTGATGCCGCGCTCCCGGAACAAGCTGCGATGCGGCAGTTCCTGTCAAAATCCCTTCCCCAACGCTGATCCGGCCCGCGACGAAACATGAGCAATTCTCTCAAAGACCAACTGCTGGGCCTGGGCTACAAGGCCGCGCCGCCGCCGGAGCGCAAACCTGAGGTTCGCGATGGAACGACCGGTCGTCGTGATGCCAGTCAGCGCGATTCGAATCGACGCGATTCAAAACAACACGACCCCAAGCAGCGCGATACGCGCAAACCAGACGCGCGCAACCGATCCGATGCTCGTCCCGCTTCCGCCCGGCCTGGCAGCAAGCCCGCCGATGCTGCTCGTCCGCGTGACGCTTCGCGGCCATCGTCGGCGCGCGGACCGAGGCCTTCGGCGCCCCGTCGTGACCAGGCCGAAATCGATCTTGGCAAGGCCTATGCGATCCGCGCGCAGAAAGAAAAGGACGAGCGCATCGAAGCCGAGCGCCTGAAACAGGAAGAAGCGAAGCAGCGGCGCGAAGCCAAGGCAAAACTCGCCGAATTGCTCGCCGGCAAGGCGTTGAACGACCCGGCCGCGGAAATCGTCCGGCACTTCGAATACGGCGGCAAGATCAAGCGCGTCTACGTCAACGCCGAGCAGCTCAAGGCGCTCAACGTCGGCGAGCTGGGCGTGGTGCAGGACGGCGGTCGCTATCTGATCGTCAGCGCTGCGGTATTGGCGGAGGCGGAAACGATTTTCGCGCAGGCCGTCGCGTTGAAAGTCGACCCGAACGCGCCGGCCACCGACGACCCCTACAGCGACCCTGCCTATCAGGTGCCCGACGATCTCGTCTGGTAGTCAGTCGCGCAGGAGCGGTCATGACCGCGATAGCTCTTGCCGCATTCCGTATCGCGAAAAAATCGCGGTCATGACTGTCCCTGCGCTGCGGATTTTCGCGGCCAGTTCTTCAAGCGCAGCGCCGGTGCCTCCAACCCATGCCAGGACGCCATCGCCAACAGCAACACGGTCGGCGCAGCGATGGCGAACATCGCCAGTGGTGTGATGCCCGGCCACAGTGCCGCGATCGCCTGCTGCACCGGGAAGGCGTAAAGAAATACGCCGTAGGAATAATCACGACCCTTTGGCCAGGGCAGGGCGGGCAGGGCGTAGGCGATCCAGAAGCTCGCGTACAACACGGCCACTGTCACCAGCGCGAAAAACATGCCGGTGTTGCGCAGCAAGGCGGCACTCGCCACCAGCGCCGCCATCAGCAGATGCGATACCGGTACGCGATCGCGCCATTGCGCACACAGTCCCGCGGCGACGAAAATCAGCGACAACGCACGAAAAGACTTGTCGTCAGGCGGGCCTGCCCAGGTCGCCCAGGCTCCATGCAGCAGCAGGGCCGCAACGACCAGCGTGAACGCCCAGCGCCGCTGCACCAGGGTGAGCGCAGTCAGCACACCAAGGTAGACATACCAGCGTACTTCCAGTCCCAGCGACCAGATCGAACCGTTGACCACATCCGGGTAGGGGTTGTGCTTGAAGACGCCAGGCAGCACCCAGACGAAACTGGCCGGCAGGATATTGCCGCCGATGTAATGCCAAGTGCCCGGATCGCGAAAATAATCCGACAGCGGTAGCGTCGTGAAGATCGGCCCGAGAATCAGCGCGCACACCAGCAAACAAACCCAGTAAGCCGGAAACACGCGCAACAGGCGATTGCGGACATAGCGCCAGAGGCCCGGCTGCCTGATCAGGCTCAGCGTGACCAGGTAGCCGCTGATCGCAAAAAAGAAAAACACCGCCAGGCTGCCGCCGTAGAAACCGGGAAGCAATCGCGCGATGAAGTCGCTGTCGTTGTACGGCATCGTCAACGCATAGCAATGTCCGAACAGCACGCCGCAGGCGGCGAGCAGTCGCAGCGGCAGGTAATTGTCGGCGCCGCGCTGCGCGCAGTCCCCGAGGCTGGTCATCGCCGCGCCAGCCGGCCGACGTCAGGCCGAGGCATCGTCAAGCATCTTGCCAATAGATTTGCGGATCCGGCGCAGCGACGAATGTCCGGGTTCGCGGATCAGCACGTAGGCCGTGTGCGGATGCCGCGTCGCGGAGATGTCGTGCGGCGTCATATTCTTGTGATCGACGCCTTCGACGAACTCGATGCCAACGGTGGCGTAGCAATGCTGCACCATCGCCGAGCAATACAACGCGCCTTCGCTTTCCAGAAGGTTGCGACGTCGGCGCAGGCTGGGCTGCTGCATCGACAGCAAGGTGCCCAGCAATTCGCGCAGCGAATAATGCGACAGGCCCGAGAGCAGGTTCAGCGCTTCGGTGAGCACTGCACGCGTCTGTGTATCGTCGAGGCCAAAGTCCAGGATCGCGAGGTTCGGAAAAGTTTCGGCATCGTGATAGCGCGCGGCGCGATTTTCCTGAACGCCGAGACGAATCTGCTTGTGGCGGATGTCGAGGTCGGACTCGAGCACCCAGTGCTGATCGTCGATGCGCTTGCCACTGAACAGGAAAGCATGCGACCACGGGCTGCGATGGCCTTCCGGGGTGACGTGGTACTGCAGCTTGCGGATCGACTTGTTGATGAAATCAACACCGCCGCAGAGTCCGACGCGGCCAGCGCCGGCATGACGCTCGATGAACTCGGCATTGCTGATGCCGGTGACCACGACGATGCGCGGCGCCTGGGCGATCGGTGTGCCGGCGACAGAAATTTCTGCGGAACTCATTCGGGGTCGTAGTCCAGGTTGGAGGCCAGCCAGCGTTCGGCCTGCGCCAGGCTTACGCCCTTGCGCTTGGCGTAGTCGACGACCTGCTCGCGCGAAAGTCGGCCGACCACGAAATACTGGCTCTGCGGGTGCGAGAAGTACAGCCCGCTGACTGCGGACGCCGGGTACATCGCGAAGTTCTCGGTCAATTGCAGCCCGATCGCGTTGCCGGCATCGAGTAGCGCGAAAATCGTCGCCTTCTCGCTGTGTTCGGGGCAGGCGGGATAACCGGGGGCGGGACGGATGCCGCGATATTTTTCCGCGATCAGATCCTCGTTGGCCAGCATCTCGTCTGGCGCGTAAGCCCAGAGGCGTTCGCGCACTTCCCGATGCAGCCATTCCGCGCAGGCCTCGGCGAAGCGATCGGCCAGAGATTTGAGCAGGATCGCGTTGTAGTCGTCGAACGCCGCCTCGAAGGCGGCGACATGCGGGTCGATGCCGATACCGGCATTGACCGCGAACGCACCGACCCAATCCTGCTTGCCGCTGTCCGCAGGCGCGATGAAATCGGCGAGACAGAAGTTCGGGCGGTCGTCGGGTTTTTCGGCCTGCTGGCGCAGGCAGTGCAGGGTGGTTGTTTCTGCTGTAGGAGCGATGGCAATCGCGACATCGTTTTCTGTGGTCGCGATTGCCATCGCTCCTACAGACGAAAGATGAATATCGTCGCCCAGCGAATTCGCCGGCCACAGCCCGCACACCGCCTTTGCGGTCAGCCACTTTTCCTTGATGATTTGATCGAGCATCTTGTTGGCGTCGGCGAACAATTCCCGGCACTGCTTGCCAACGATGGCGTCGTCGAGGATCTGCGGATAGCGGCCCGACAGTTCCCAGGTCTGGAAGAATGGCGTCCAGTCGAACAGCGCGCGCAGCTCCGTCAGCGGCACGTCGTCGAACACGGTGACGCCAGGCTTGACGGGCGTTGGTGGCCGATAGTCGGCCCAGTCGCCCTTGAATTTCTTGCTGCGCGCACGATCAATCGACATCAGCGGTTTGGCGTCGCCGCGGTTGGCGTGGCGCGAGCGCACTTCGGCGTAGTCGGCAGCGATTCCCTCCACGAAGGGCGTGCGCAGCACGTCGGAAATCAGCGACTGCACCACGCCAACGGCGCGCGAGGCGTCCTTCACCCAGACCACGGGCTCGGCGTAATGCGGCGCGATTTTCAGCGCCGTGTGCGCGCGCGAGGTGGTTGCGCCGCCGATCAGCAACGGCAGGTTCAAGCCCTGGCGTTTCATTTCTTTCGCGACGTGGCTCATTTCCTCCAGCGAGGGCGTGATCAGGCCGGACAGGCCGATCACATCGACTTTTTCCTCGCGGGCGCGATCGAGGATCGTCTGCGTCGGCACCATCACACCGAGGTCGACGACTTCGAAGTTGTTGCAGGCCAGGACCACGCCGACGATGTTCTTGCCGATGTCGTGCACGTCGCCTTTGACCGTCGCCATCAGGATCTTCGCCTTGGGCTTGCCGGCGTTGCCCGAGCGGATTTTTTCCGCCTCGATGAACGGAATGAGGTGGGCAACTGCTTTTTTCATGACGCGCGCGGACTTCACCACTTGCGGCAGGAACATCTTGCCCGCACCGAACAGATCGCCGACGACATTCATGCCGGCCATCAAAGGCCCTTCGATGACCTCCAGCGGTTTGTCGGCATCGAGCCGGGCCTGCTCGGTGTCTTCCTCGACGAACTTGTCGATGCCATGCACCAGCGCGTGCTTGAGCCGCTCGATGACGCTCTTGGTGCGCCAGGCCAGGTCCTCGCCCTTGATCTCGCCTTTTTTCGATTTGTGCTTTTCGGCCTCGGTGAGCAAGCGCTCGGTGGCGTCGGCATCGCGGTTCATCACCACGTCCTCGACCGCCTCGCGCAACGCCGGATCGAGATCGTCGTAGATCGGCATGCCACCGGCGTTGACGATGCCCATGTCCATGCCGGCGCGGATCGCGTGGTAGAGGAATACCGCGTGGATCGCCTCGCGCACGGCGTTGTTGCCGCGGAAACTGAAACTGACATTGGAGACGCCGCCGGAGATATGGCTCAGCGGAAAGCGGCGCTTGAGCTCGGCGGCGGCCTCGATGAAGGCGACGGCGTAGCCGTTGTGCTCCTCGATGCCGGTGGCGATGGCGAAGATGTTCGGGTCGAAGATGATGTCTTCCGGCAGCAGGCCGGCTTCCTCGGTCAGCAACTGGTAAGCACGCGAGCAGATCTCGACCTTGCGCTCGTAGGTATCGGCCTGGCCGGTTTCATCGAAGGCCATCACCACCACGGCCGCGCCGTAGCGACGGACCTTGCGGGCATGGTCGATAAAAGCTTTTTCGCCTTCCTTCATCGAAATCGAGTTGACGATCGCTTTGCCCTGCACGCATTTCAGGCCGGCTTCGATCACGCTCCATTTCGAGGAGTCGATCATCACCGGCACGCGGGAAATGTCCGGTTCGGCGGCGATGAGTTTGAGGAAACGCGGCATTGCCGCGTCGGCATCGAGCATGCCCTCGTCCATGTTGATGTCGATCACCTGCGCGCCGCTTTCGACCTGCTGGCGCGCGACGGTCAGCGCCTCGTCGTAGCGGTTTTCCAGGATCAGTTTCTTGAACTGCGCCGAGCCGGTGACGTTGGTGCGCTCGCCGACGTTGACGAAATTCGTCTCCGGCGTGATCACGAACGGCTCCAGGCCGGACAGGCGCGTGTATGGCGCGATCACCGGCAGCACACGCGGCGGCAGTCCGGCGACGGCGTCGCTGATCGCCTTGATATGCGCCGGCGTGGTGCCGCAGCAGCCACCGACGATATTGAGCAGCCCGGCTTCGGCGAACCCGCGCAGCACGTGCGCCATTTCTTCCGGGCCTTCGTCGTAGCCGCCGAAGGCATTCGGCAGGCCGGCGTTGGGATGCGCGCTGACGTAGGTGTCGGCGACCTGCGCGAGCATGTCGACGTGTGCGCGCAGATCCTTCGCGCCCAGCGCGCAGTTAAGGCCGATCGACAGCGGGCGTGCGTGCCGCATCGAATACCAGAACGCTTCCGCGGTCTGGCCCGATAGCGTGCGGCCGGAGAGGTCGGTGATCGTGCCGGAAATCAGGATGGGCACGCGCACGCCGAGTTCCTCGAACAACACTTCCAGCGCGAACAGCGCCGCCTTGGCATTGAGCGTGTCGAAGATGGTCTCGACCATGATCGTGTCGCTGCCGCCTTCGATCAGGGCGCGTGCGGCTTCGATGTAGTTGTCGCGCAACTCGTCGAAACTGGTGTTGCGAAAGCCCGGGTCGTTGACGTCCGGACTGATCGAGGCCGTCCGCGAGGTCGGCCCGAGCACGCCGACGACGAAACGCGGCTTGGCCGGATCACGCGCTTCGATCTCGTCGCAACATTCGCGCGCCAATCGCGCGGCGTCGCGATTGAGCTCGGGAACGAGGTGTTCGAGCTTGTAATCGGCCTGGGACACGCGGGTCGAATTGAAGGTATTGGTCTCGATCAGGTCGGCGCCGGCTTCGAGATAGCCGCGATGGATGTCGGCAATGATCCGCGGCTGGGTCAGCGTCAGCAGATCGTTGTTGCCTTTGAGGTCGCCGGCGCAGCCGCAACTGGGGCCGTGGTGATGGCCTTCGGAGAAGTGCATCCCATCCCAGCCCTCGGCAAAACGAGTACCGCGATAACCCGCCTCGTCCAGCTCGTGGCGCTGGATCATCGTGCCCATGGCGCCGTCGATGATCAGGATGCGCTCGGCCAGCGCCTTTTCCAGCAAGGCGACGCGGGCGGGGTTTTTCCAGGGCAACGATTTCAATGCTTTTCCTCTGCAGCGTACGGCGGTTTACTTTTTGCAAGAATCTGTTCGTTTCTTGTCGAGAAATCCTTCAATCCCGTCATCCCCGCGAAAGCGGGGATCCAGTGACTTCTCTCGAACAATTTCTGCGGGCATTCATCGCGAAAGACACTGGATCCCCGCCTTCGCGGGGATGACGTTCCTGTTTTTCAGCGGTCATGTGGGCAAAGGCTCTGGCTCCGATCAAAAAGAGCTCAGGCCTTGCGCGCCAGCAACGTCAGCACTTCAAAATGCGGCGGCCGCTTTTCGCGCGTCACCACTTCGCAGACCTGCACGGTCAGGCCGGCCTTCTCGGCGTATTTGCGCAATTCCTTTTCGCTGAAACCGAGGTTGACGTGGCCGTAGGGCGTCACCGCAGCCTTGTGCTCGTGCTTGGCCAGACAGGTGAGCAGCAGCTGGCCGTTCCGGCGCAGCACGCGCGCGGCTTCGGCGATCGCCAATGCGGGTTTCTCCGCGTAGGTCAGCGCATGCATCATCAGCACCAGGTCGAACTGCGGTTTGTCGAACGGCAGCTGCTGCATGTCGCCTTCACGGACCTCGACGTGATCGAGCTTGCGCAGGCGCTCGCTGGCGGCGAGCACAACCTTGCTGCTGGAATCGATGCAGATGTAGCGCTTGGCGTGCGGTGCCAGCAGTTCGGCGAGCACGCCGTCACCGGAGGCGACATCGAGCACGTCGCCGGGCGCGAGCATCGGCAGCGCGGCGCGCGCCAGCGCCTCCCAGGTGCGGCCCGGCGAATAATGCCGTTCCATGTCGCCGGCGACCGAGTCGGCCCAGTTCTGGTCGGCCGAGCGCGAGGCCAGCACTTCCGTCAGGCGGTCGGCGTCCTGGCGCAGCAGCGGATCGTCGGTACCCGAACGCAGCGCGTCCCAGAGCGCGCGTTCGGCGGCCTCAAGATTGTCTTCGTTGAAGCGGTAATAGGCCGAGACGCCCGCACGGCGGTCGCGCACGAGGTCGGCTTCCTTGAGTTTGGCCAGATGCGTCGACACGCGGGGCTGGGCGAGCCGGGTAACCGCGGACAATTCGGCCACGGTCAGTTCCTCGCGTTCGAGCAGGGCGAGCAGGCGAACCCGGGTGGGGTCGGCGAGCACGCGCAGACAGGCGGACCAGGCGTCGAGATCCAAGGGTTTATCCTTTCATCCGGATTTAAAGATACGGCAGGGTAGGCCCGGCTTCCGTGGGCGTCAAGGCGGGCGTCCGTCCGGTTTTGATACCGGCGTCATCGAAACGGCAGGACCCGACCCGTTACAATCGCCGCTTTCCCAGATTCGAACGAGGAACGGCCGTGGATTTCCGATTCACCGAAGAGCAGCTGATGATCCAGGACGTGGCCCGTCGGATCGCCCAAGAGAAGATCGCGCCCAGCGCCGAGCACCACGACCAGACCGGCGAATTTCCGCTGGCAAACATCCGCACGCTCGGCGAAAACGGCTTGATGGGCATCGAGGTTCCGGCCGAATACGGCGGTGCCGGCATGGACCCGGTCAGTTATGTGCTGGCCATGGTCGAGATTGCTGCTGGCGATGCCGCGCACTCGACCATCGTCTCGGTGAACAACTCGCTGTTCTGCAACGGCATCCTGAAGTTCGGCAATGAGGCGCAGAAACAGCTGTATGTGCGCGCGATCGCCGAAGGCCGCGAGATCGGCGCGTTCGCGCTGACCGAGCCGCAGTCGGGTTCCGATGCCACCGCCATGCGTTGCCGCGCAGTCAAGCAGGCCGACGGCAGCTTCGTCATCAACGGCAAGAAGAGCTGGATCACCTCCGGCCCGGTCGCGAAGTACATCGTGCTGTTTGCGATGACCGACCCGGAGAAAGGCGCCAAAGGCATTACCGCTTTCATGGTCGACACCGCGAAGCCGGGTTTCCATCGTGGCAAGACCGAGCCCAAGCTCGGCATCCGCGCTTCGGCGACCTGCGAGATCGAATTCCAGGATTACGTCGCCACCACAGCCGAAGTGCTGGGCGCGGAAGGCGAGGGCTTCAAGATCGCGATGGGCGTGCTCGACGCCGGCCGCATCGGCATCGCCTCGCAGGCGATCGGCATCGCCCGCGCCGCGTACGAAGCGACGCTGGCCTACGTGAAAGAGCGCAAGGCCTTCGGTGCCCCGATCGGCACCTTCCAGATGACCCAGGCGAAGATCGCCGACATGAAGTGCAAGCTCGATGCGTCGCTGTTGCTGACGCTGCGCGCGGCCTGGCAGAAGGGCGAGTTCGAGAAGGGCGGCGCGCGTTTCAGCAACGAGGCGGCGATCGCCAAACTCACCGCTTCGGAAGCGGCGATGTGGATCACCCACCAGGCCGTGCAGATCCACGGCGGCATGGGTTATTCCAAGGAAATGCCGCTGGAGCGTTATTTCCGCGACGCCAAGATCACCGAGATCTACGAAGGCACCAGCGAAATCCAGCGTCTGGTGATTGCGCGCAACGAAACCGGATTGCGTTGATCGATCGCCCCGCTTTGACAAGAACCCCGCGCCCGCGGGGTTTCTTGTTTCTGACGCCGTCACGCGGGCTGCGACCCTACGCACCGGTATCCCGCAGCAGCGCGCGCCAAATGCCGCACAACTGTCCGCCAGCCCCCTGAACTGGCTACAATTTCCCTCTTTTTCACGCCCCCATCGAGATCCTCATCGCATGAGCGCCCACGCCTCCCTTGATTCCGTCCTCGCCGCGCTGGCGAAGGCCGTCCCCGCCGCCCAGCGCGATCGCGCCCGCACCTTCGCCGCCGCGTATTTCGCGCGCCTGCCCGAGGACGAGCTGGCGCTGAGGCCGGCGGCGACCTGGGCCGGCATCGCCGCGAGCGCGTTGGCGTTCGCGCAGTCGCGACCGCCGGGCGTGGCGAAGATCCGCGCATTCAATGTTTCCGCGGCGGAAGGTTTCGAGACCGCGTACACGGTGGTGCAGATCGTCAACGACGACATGCCCTTCCTGGTTGATTCGGTGAGCATGGCGCTGTCGCAGCGCGGTATCGCCATCCATGGCCTGGTGCATCCGGTGTTCGCGGTCAGCCGCGACGGCGGGGGCGAATTGACGGCGGTCGGCACCGGCGCCGCCGAGTCGTACATGCATCTGGAAATCGATCGCCAGGCCGACGACGCCGATCTGCGTGCGATCGAAGCGGCTATCGCCACCGCACTCGCCGATGTCCGCGCTTCGGTTGCCGACTGGGAAGCGATGCGCGACAAGATGCTGGCGATCGCCGAAGAACTCTCCACGCGGCCGATGCCGGCCAGCGACGAGTCGCGCAGCGAAGCACAGGCGTTCCTGCGCTGGGCCGCCGACAACCACTTCACCTTCCTCGGCTACCGCGAATACGAAGTCGGCACGCATGACGGCAAGCGCATGCTCTGCCCGGTCAAGGGCAGTGGCCTGGGCCTGATGCACGGCAAGGACGAACTCGCCGCGCCGCGACCGCTTACCGGCCTTGCGGCGTCGGATCTGCCGCCGGGCGCGCGCCTGGAACCGCTGATCCTCACCAAGACCAATGCCCGCTCCACCGTGCACCGTCCGGGCTACATGGATTACGTCGGCGTGCTGCAGTTCGACGACAAGGGTCTGGCGATCCGCGAACAGCGCTTCCTCGGCCTGTACACCTCCAGCGCTTACAACCGCCGCCCCTGGGACATTCCGCTGGTGCGTCAGCGCCATGAAGCAGTGATGGCCGCGTCGGGCCTTGCCGAAAACAGCCACAGCGGCAAGGCGCTGCGCCACATCCTGGAAACCCTGCCGCGCGACGAATTGTTCCAGTCCAGCCCGGAAGAACTCGTACGTACCTGCATGGGCATCCTCAGCCTGCAGGAACGCGTGCGCCCGCGCCTGTTCCTGCGCCGCGACCGCCACGGCCGTTTCTACTCGGCGCTGGTCTACATTCCGCGCGAACGTTTCAGCACCGAAGTGCGCGAGCGCATCGAAGCGATGCTGATGCGCGAACTGCACGGCGAGCGCCTGGACACCACCATCCAGATCGGCGAATCGCCGCTGGCGCAGCTGCACCTGATCATCCGGCCGAAATCCGGCGACAAGGTGCAGGTCGATGGCGCCGCGCTCGAAGCCGAGCTCACCCGCATCGTGCGCAACTGGCACGACGAATTGCGCGATCAACTCGTCACGCAGCATGGCGAGGAGCCGGGCCAGCGACTGGCTGCACGTTTTGCGCGTGCGCTGCCGGCCGGTTATGTCGAATCGGTGACGCCGGAATTGGCGGCCGGTGATCTGCTGCAGGCCGATGCGTTGTCTGGCGACAAGGACCTGCGTCTGTCGCTGTATCGCAGCGGTGAAGGCGAGCTGCGTTTCAAACTGTTCCGCCTCGGCAAGGAAATCGCACTCTCGGATGCGCTGCCGATGCTGGAAAACCTCGGCCTGCGCATCAACAGCGAGCATCCCTACGA
>Ga0066869_10000004_pt1 | contig 31320 bp, 33 predicted proteins | sample SoimicmetaGmgHMC_FD_62218 | JGI IMG/M metagenome (GOLD analysis project Ga0066869, IMG submission 62218) | Soil and rhizosphere microbial communities from Laval, Canada - mgHMC | ecosystem: Environmental > Terrestrial > Soil > Agricultural land | place: Laval, Canada | collected 2014-09-23 | reverse complement strand
ATCGGGTCAAGGACTTAGCGAGGATTTCGCAGTGTCGGGCGCCGGCGATTGGCGCTAACCGGGCGACCCTTGCCTTGGTAAGTTATTGAACCCAAAGAAATTCACGGTTCTTGAGGTTGTCACCCCCGCGAAGGCGGGGGTCCAGCGACTTTGGGGTGGCTGGTCGAAAGACGCTGGGTCCCCGCCTTCGCGGGGGTGACGGCCGCTTGGCGGCGTCGCCAGCGAGCTGGCTCCTACGACGGGGGGTGATGGCGTGCGGTCAGGTCAATGCGAGGCTTTGTCGCGATGCCAGCCGCGGTGCTTGATGTCGAGGTACAGGCTGTACATCGCGGTGAACGAGGGGAACAGATTGCCGAGTACGCCGACCGAATCCTGCTTGGACGAGAACAGGAAATAGCTCAGCGTCATCAGACTGCCGACCACGCTCATGTACCAGAACGCGCGCGGGATCACCGGCTTGCCCATGCGCTTGGAGGCGACGAACTGCACCAGCCAGCGGCCGCCGAACATCAGCGTGCCGACATAGCCGATCAGTTTCCACATCGTGATGTGCAGGCCGGTCCAGGCCAGCCAGATAATTTGTTCGTTCATGCGCGCGGCACTTCCCTGATCGCGGTGACCTTGCTGCGCTTGATCAGCCAGCCGACGCCGCGCAGGTCGGCGAGACCGACCCAGGCACGACCAAGGTTGTTGTACTTGGACACGCCGGTCGAACGCTCGCGATGGTTCACCGGCACGCTCACCGACTGCCAGCCCGCGCGCTTGACCAGCGCTGGCAGGTAGCGATGCATGTGGTTGAAGTAGGGCAGATCGAGGAAAACGTCGCGCTCGAACAGCTTGATGCCGCAGCCGGTGTCGGGCGTCTCGTCGCGCAGCAGGCGCGAGCGGATCGCATTGGCGAATTTCGAAGCCCAGCGCTTGGATCCCGTGTCTTTGCGATTCACGCGCCAGCCCGCGAACAACTTGATGCCGCTGTCGGCGGTCGCACGCGCGTCGAGCAGTTTCGGGATATCGGCCGGATCGTTCTGGCCATCGCCGTCCAGTGTCGCGATCCAGGTGCCGCGCGCGGCCTTGACACCATTGCGCACCGCCGTGCTCTGGCCGCTTTGATTCACATGCTGGATCACGCGCAGTTCCGGCGTGGTCGCCATCAAATCCTTCAGCACGGCCAGCGAATTGTCTTTCGAGCAATCGTCGACGTAGACGATCTCGAACGGAATCTTTCCGCGCAGCGCCGCGACGATTTCGCCGACCAGCGGGGCGACGTTGTCCTGCTCGTTGAACACCGGCACGACGACCGAGAGTTCGGGATTGGTGTGCGGCTTGTCGAGTTGTTCGGCCGTCATGCGGCATCTCCAAAATAATCTTGGCACCAGGAGACGACTTCCGGCAGTGCCTGTTCGATCGTGGTGTGCGGCTCGAAGCCGAGCGCCGCGCCGGCGTTGAAGCTATCGAGGCCGATCGCGCGCTCGCGGCACGCGAGCGGTGCACGGCAGGTGTAGGCGCCGACAAAACCAGCCGCGCCGGTGACGAGGACAGTCATTGCGTCAGGGCAGGAACGCGATCGCGCTCAGTCGGCGCGGCCGCGAATCCTCTCCAGGATGCCTTCGAGTGCCTCCAGCCCGTGATAGGCGATCACGAGCTTGCCGCGGCCGCCGCGGCCATGTTGCACGGCGACCTTCGCGCCGAGGCGCTCGCCGAGTTCGCGCTCGAGCAGGGCGATGTCGGCATCGGCTTTCTTGGCGGGAGCGGCGGCTTTCTTGCTCGGAATCTTGCCCTGCGCGAGTTGCTGCGCACGACGCTCCACTTCGCGCACGGACAAACCGTTTTCCGCCGCGTCCTTCGCCAACGCAATCGCCGCCTGCGGCACCAGTGTCAACAAGGCGCGGGCATGGCCCATCTCGAGTTTCTTGTCTTCGAGCAGTTTGCGGATTTCCTCGGGCAACTCGAGCAGACGCAGCAAGTTCGACACCGCCGCGCGCGAACGGCCGACCGCTTCCGCTGCCTGCTGGTGCGTGAGCGAGAATTCGTCGATCAGTCGCGACAACGCCAGGGCTTCTTCCAGCGGATTGAGGTCTTCGCGCTGGATGTTCTCGATCAGCGCCATCGCGATCACCGCGCGGTCGTCGACCTCGCGCAGCACCACCGGGATTTCCGTCAGCCCGGCCTGTTTCGCAGCGCGCCAACGGCGCTCGCCGGCGATGATTTCGTATTTGTGCTTGCCGATCTCGCGCACGACGATCGGCTGGATCACGCCCTGCGCCTTGATCGATTCAGCGAGCTCGGCCAAGCGCTCCGGATCCATGCCGGTACGCGGCTGGTACTTGCCCGGCTGCATCAGATCGATCGCCAACGTGCGCATCGCGTCGGAACGGATTTCTTCCGGCGTTGCGGCAGCCGCCGCCTTGCTGGTGCCGAGCAGGGCATCGAGCCCCCGGCCCAGGCCGCGCTTCTTCAAGGACATTACGCGGTCTCCTTACTTGCTTTCTTTTCGCGCCGGATGATTTCTCCGGCCAGGCCCATGTACGCGATGCCGCCGCGCGAGGCCTTGTCGTAACCGACGATGCTTTGGCCGTGGCTGGGTGCCTCGGCGACGCGCACGTTGCGCGGGATGATCGAGCGGAACACCTTGTCGCCGAAATGCGTGGTGAGCTCGCCCGATACCGCGTTGGCGAGGTTGTTGCGCACGTCGAACATGGTGCGGACGATGCCTTCGATCTGCAGCGTCGGATTGAGTCGCTGCTTGAGCGCATCGATGGTGTTGACCAGCGCCGACAAGCCTTCAAGCGCGAAATATTCGCATTGCATCGGCACGATCACGCCGTCGGCCGCGGCCAGCGCATTGAGCGTGAGCAGGGACAGCGAGGGCGGGCAGTCGATCAGGATGTATTGATAGTTGCTGCGGATCGGCGCCAACGCGGCCTTCAGCCGCTGCTCGCGCTCGGTTTCGTCCATCAGCTGGATTTCGGCGGCGGTGAGGTCGATGTTGCCCGGCAGCAGATCGTAGCCCTCGGCGGTTTTCACGATCGCGGTGGCGGCGTCGCATTCGCGCAGCAGCACTTCGCAGGTGGAATTTTCCAGGTCGCGCTTGTCCACGCCCGAGGCCATGGTGGCATTGCCCTGCGGATCGAGGTCGATCAGCAACACCTTGCGTGGTGTGGCTGCGAGTGCAGCGGCCAGGTTGACGGCCGTCGTCGTCTTTCCGACGCCGCCCTTCTGGTTGGCAATGGCGATGATGCGACCCATGAACGGTTCCTTGCAGGCGGGGCTCGGGTCTGGCCTGGCCGAGCCCGAGCGGGCAATTATGCCGGTTCGGGTCGGCTTTGGATGGCCCGGATCGCGACCGGCGACCCGATCACGGGTTTTTCCGTGACACCACCACCAGATGACGTTCGCCATCGAGGCCCGGCACGGTCAGCTTGTGGACCGCGGCCAACGCCCATCCCGCTGGCAATTCCGCGACCTCCTCGTCGACGCGCGGCCCTTTCATCGCCAGCAGCTGGCCATCGGCCGCGAGCAGATGGCCGCCGACCGCGAGAATTCCGGCGAGCCGGTCGAGCGCGCGCGCAGTGATCAGATCGAAGGCGCCGGGCTCATCGACCTCCTCGGCGCGCGACTCCAGCACGCGGGCATTGTCCAGTTGCAGCTGACGCACGGCCTCGCGCAGGAAACGCGCCTTCTTGCCATTGCTCTCGACCAGCGCGACCTGCAATCGCGGTTTGGCGATCGCCAGCGGAATGCCCGGCAGACCCGGGCCGGTGCCGAGATCGGCGAGCCGGCCGGGTTCGACATGCGCATGCATCGCCAACGAATCGAGCAGATGCTTGACCAGCATTTCGCGCGGATCGCGGATCGCCGTGAGGTTGTAGGCCTTGTTCCAGCGATCGAGCAGGGCCAGGTAATCGAGCAGGCGCGGCGCCAGTGTCGTCGGCAGTGCCAGCGCATCGAGACCGGATTCAAGCTGGGGCTGCAGGTGGGCGAGGGAATTCATGACGGTATTGTCCACTGGCGCGTGAGCGGTCGCCAGCAAGCTGGCTCCTACAACGTCGATCCGTAGGAGCCAGCTTGCTGGCGACAAGACCTACGGTAAGCTGCGGCCATGACGACTGTCCTGCTTACCGGTGCCAGCGGCTTCCTGGGTCAGCACGTACTGCGCGAACTGGTCGCGGCCGGTGCCGAGGTGCGCGCGCTGTCGCGCCGCGAGGAAACCGATGCGGTGATCCGCAAGCTGGGCGGCACGCCGGTGCGCGCCGATGTCACCGATGTCGCGTCATTGACCGCGGCGATGACCGGCGTCGACGCGGTGTTCCATACCGCCGCCGACACCAACACCTGGCGCCCGCACAACGACGCGCAGACGCGCACCAATGTCGGCGGCGCGGAAAATCTGCTGGCTGCGGCGAAAGCAGCCAGCGTGCGCAGTTTCATGCACACCTCCAGCGTCTCGGCGTATTCGCATCTGGTGCACGGCATGCTGCGCGAAGACGTGGCGCAGCGCGGCGGCGACAGCTGGATCAACTACGAGCGCACGAAATTCCTCGCCGAACAGGCGGTGCGCGCCGCAGGCATCCCCTTCATCATCTTCCAGCCCTCGCACATCCTCGGCCCGGGCGATACCCGCAACTGGTCGCGGCTGATCGCGATGATCGACCAGAATCGTCTGCCCGGCGTGCCACCGGGATCGGGCGCCTTCGCCGACGTGCGTGAGATCGCCAAGGCGCAGGTGCGTGCCTGGCAGCGCGAAAAATTCGGCGAGGCCTATCTGCTCGGCGGCGAACACGCGAGCTTTCTCGAACTGGTCACCCTGATCGGCGGGCAGCTCGGTCGCAAGACACCGAAGCGCGCGCTGCCGCTGCCATTGCTGAAAATCTTCGCGCAATTCAAATACCGCGTCTCGCTGATCACCCGCAAGCCGCCCGACATCACGCCGGAGTCGGCGATGTTCACCTGCCACGACCTGGCCGTGGATTCGTCGAAAGCCATCCGCGATCTCGACTACCGCGCCACGCCGCTGCCGGCGCTGCTTGCCGACACGATCGCGTGGATGCGCAGCGTGCAGATGCTGCGCTGATTTTCAGTCGCCGATCTTCGCCGTCAGCAACCCGCCGTAAGACAGCACCAAGCCAAACAGCGGCAGCGAAAATCCCACATGGAAGCGATAGCTTCCGTTTTCGATGCGTTTGTAAGCCTTGCTTTGCGGCAGCAACCATAGCGGCAGCGGTATGCCACGAAATTTCGCGCCGAGTAATCGCCAATACCAGCCGCCATCAAGAACATCGACGCTGAGGCGCAGTTCGATCGGGCCGGTTTGTTCCAGCCAGTAACCCTCGGGCCAATGGCCGACCGGGCGGAACACCGACGCCATGCGCGAGCCCTGGTCGAAGCGGCGATCCCAATACAGCGCGGCGCCGTCGTGACTGATGTCGACCTCGAGTGCGTGCGTGCCGGCGGCGTCGGGAATGCCCAGCCTGCGTGCGAGACGGCGGCCGAACACGCCCGCCAGGCTGCGACCGAAAACGATGTCCACCGCGCCGTGCAACACGCCACCGTCGCGATGCAAGGACTGCAGTTGCGGATGCAGCAGCGCAAACTGCGCGCCAAGCCAATCGGAAACCGGTTGATCTGTCATCGCGAATTCGAAACGCCGGGACGCCGCGAGCCGCGTGCGCGCATCAGGCCTGGCGATCGCGCACGAGAACTTTCGTGCTGATCTCGTTCATCGAAACCGGTTTGGAGAACAGGTAACCCTGGCCCAGCGTGAGGCCGAGTTCGGTCAGCTGCTCGCGTTGCGCGATGGTTTCGATGCCTTCGGCGACGACTTCCAGGCCCAGCGAATCGGCGAGCAGGCGGATCGCGCGCACGATCGCCGTGGTGCCGCCGCTCTCGCCGGACTTGAGCGCGGCGACGAAGGAGCGATCGATCTTGATGCCCTGCAGCGGGAAGCCGTGCAGGTAGGACAGCGAGGAATAGCCGGTGCCGAAATCGTCGAGGAAGGTCTGCACACCGGCGTCGCGCAGGCGATGCAGGCAACTTTGCACCTGCTCGGGACTTTCCAGCAGCGCACCTTCGGTGACTTCCAGGCGCAGATGTTTCGGATTGACCTGGTGTTCGTTCAACAGGTACAGCAGGCGCTCATCGAAATCGGCGACGCGCAGATGGCGTGGTGAAACGTTGATGGTGACGTAGCGATCGCCGGCGCTGAGCACGCGGATGTCGCTGCAGACCTGTTCGTAGATCTGCCAGTCGATCTGTTCCAGCGTGCCCGATTCCTCGGCGGTGGCGAGAAACACCCCGGGTGCGAGGATGCCGCGCTCGGGATGCATCCAGCGCATCAGCGCCTCGAAACCGATCACTGCTTCATCGGCGAGCCGAATGATCGGCTGGTAGTAGGGCACGAATTCGTTGCGCTGCAGGCCGCGGCGCAGGTCGCCTTCGAGCTCGAGCTGGCGCAGCGCGTCCTCGTGCAGGGTTTCGTCGAACAGCGCGAAACGCTGGCGACCGGCGGCCTTGGCGCGATACATCGCGACGTCGGCATCGCGCAGCAGTTCTTCCGGGTTGCGGTAGCGTTCGTGCGCGAGCGCGATGCCGATGCTGGCCGAGGTGTACAGCTCCTTGCCGGCGATGCGCATCGGTTCGGACAGGCTGCGGATCACGCGTTCGGCGACCATCACCGCGTCGGCCGGATCGTGGATGCGATCGATCACGATCGCGAATTCGTCACCGCCCAGGCGGGCGACGGTGTCCGGTTCGCGCACGCAGCGGCTGATCCGCAGCGCGGCTTCCTTGAGCAATTCGTCGCCGACCAGGTGGCCGACGGAATCGTTGACCACCTTGAAGCGGTCGAGGTCGAGGAACAGCACCGCGAACACATGCTCGCCGTTGGCGCGGTAGCGCGCCAGCGACAGGCCTAGCGTTGCCAACAATTGGCTGCGGTTGGGCAGGCCGGTCAGAGTGTCGTGCAGGGCTTCATGCTTGAGTTTGTATTCGATGCGTTCGCGCACCGAAATCTGGTCGCGCAGCTCGCGGTTGGTCACCGCCAGCTCGCTGGTGCGCGCTTCCACGCGCTGTTCCAGGTCGGCGTAGGCCTGGCGCAGCGATTCGTGCGCCTGCCGGCGCTCCAGCGCATTGGCGATGTGGAAGGAGACGAAGCTCAGCAATTCCTCGTCGCGTGGCGTGTACAGATAGTCGGGCGTGTAGCTCTGCAGCGCGATCAGGCCGTTGGCCTTGCCCTCGACCATCAGCGGCACGCCCAGCCAGCACACCGACTTGGTGCCGACCGAAATCACCTCGCCGGCAGCTTCCAGCGCTTCGACGCCGTTGCGATCGGTGAGCAGCGGCTTGCCGGTGCGCAGTACGTATTCGCTGAGGCCGCGGCCAAGCTTGCGGCCTTTCTGGCGCTGGTCGCGTTCGTCGACCGAATACGGAAATTCGAGTTCGTTGCCATCGGCCGTCAGCAGTGCGATGTAGAAATTGCGCGCGTCCAGCAGCTCGCCGACGATTTCGTGCACCGAGGCGAAAAACGATTCGACGCTGTGGCTGCTGCCGGACAGTTCCGCGATCCGGTACAGCGCGCGTTGCAGGCGTTCGCTGCGCTGGCGTTCGTGGACTTCCTGGCGCAGCTCGGTGGTGCGCTGTTCGACACGACGCTCGAGTTCTTCCTGCGCCTCGCGCCGCGACAGCGCGCCGAGGATGTGCTGGGCGACGTAACTGAGCAGGGCCTGGTCGGATTCGCTGTAACGCACCGCCGGGTCGTAACTTTGCACCACCACCGCGCCGCGCACGACGCCGTCTTCGATGATCGGCACGCCCAGCCAGTCGATGCTGTCCGGGCCGAGGTTGCCGTCATGCACGACGCCGAGGGTCTTGCGCACCGTCTCGGACGAATCGCGGATCGGCTTGCCGTAGCGCAGCAGGCCGAGGGTGAGACTGTTTTTCATCTCGTCCGGGCCGAGCAGCTTGTTCGGATCGGGAATGTCCGGGTCCTGGCTGTCGGCGAAATACAGGAAGCGGATCGTCTCGTGTTCGGGATCGAAACGGACGATGTAGAAATTTTCCGCGTACATCAACCGGCCGACGATCTGGTGCAGGCCGTGCAGGACCTCGGACGTGTCGCGATCGGAACTGGCAATATCGCTGATCGCGAACAGCGCGCGCTGCAGGCGCTCGGCGCTTTCCAGCCGCTCCACATCGACCTGCAGGCGCTGGGTGTTGAGCAGCGACTGCGAGCGCAGCGACAGCGATGGCAACACGTCGCGCCAGTTGCTGTCGACCTTGCCCGGCGTGAACCGGCACAGCAGCGCGGCCCAGAAGCCGGCGCTCTGCGCCAGCACCACTGCCATCTGCACTTCGCCCGTGCGCGGATCGATCTCCTCGGCGCTGCCGCCTTGGCGACGCGCGCTCTGCAACAACGCCAGCAGCGTCGGCCCGGGCAACAGTTCATTGGTCGAGTGCAGGCGGCGCGGATCCTCGGGCTGGTGGTTCCAGACCATCGCCGCCAGGCTCAGGCCCTTGCCTTCGAGGTAGTCGCCGACCATCGTCGCGAGGCCCATCATGTCCCGCGCGCCCAGCAAGGCATGCACGAAGGATTCCGGTTCGCTGAGCAGCAGCGGCGTGTTGGTTATCGCCATGAACCGATTGTTCAGCAAATCCCCGGCCTTGGATAGCCGGGGCCGCGGACTGCCTCCGGACCCAGCAAGGCCCGGGTCGCGGCATGGGCCGGCGCAGCCAGCACCTGCGCGCAAGGACCTTGTTCGACGATCTCGCCGCGGTCCATCACCGCGATGCGTTCGGCCAGCGCCCGCGCTGCGCCGAGGTCGTGGGTGATGAACAGCATCGCCAGGCCGCGCTCGCGCTTGAGGCGCGAGAGCAGGGCGAGGATCTCGGCGCGGTGCTGCGCATCGAGCGCCGACACGGCTTCATCACAGACCAGCAGTTCGGGCGCACAGGCCAGCGCGCGTGCGATCGCGATGCGCTGGCGTTGGCCGCCGGAAAACTGGTGCGGATAACGATCCAGGCAATCCTCATTCAGGCCGACCTGGGCGAGCAGGGCGGCGGCGCGAGCTCGGCGCGCGGCGGCGGAAAGATTTTCGTGGATGCGCAGGGGCTCGGCGACGATCTCGGCGATGCGCTGGCGCGGATCGAGCGATGCATACGGGTCCTGGAACACCACGCCGATGCGCCGGCGCAGCGCGCGCAGTCGCGGCCGTGTGGCCTGCAGCAGATCCTCGCCATCGATGAGGATGCGGCCGCTGACGCCATCGCGCAGCAGCCGCAGCAGCGCCCGCCCCAACGAACTCTTGCCGCTGCCGCTTTCGCCGACCAGCGCCAGGCACTCCCCGCGATGCAATTGCAGTTGCGCTTCCTTCACCGCCGGCCGCGTGCCGCGGCGATAGCGGATCAGCAACGCCTCGACCTGCAGTATTTTTTCGCCACGCTCGCCGGCGACGGCTTCCGGAAGATGATCGGCCGCGAGCAGCGTGCGCGTGTAGTCGGCGGCGGGCGCGGCAAACACCGCGCGGGTCTCGCCGTGTTCGACGCTACGTCCGCGCTGCAGGATCGTCACCTGCCGCGCGTACTGCCCGACCAGGGGCAGATCGTGGCTGATCAGCAGCAGCGCCAGGCCACGCTCGCGGCGCAGGCGTTCGAGCAGCGCGAGCATTTCGTGCGCCAGGCGCGGATCCAGGGCCGAGGTCGGCTCGTCGGCGATCAGCAGCGCCGGCTCGCCGGCCAGCGCCAGCGCCAGACCGATACGCTGGCGCTGGCCGCCGGAAAGTTGGTGCGGATAGCGCCGGAAACACTCGGCGGGTTCCGGCAACTCCAGTTGCGCGAACAAATGCAGCGCCTCGCGTTTCGCGGCAGCGCCATCGAGACCGCGCAAAACGCGCAGCGATTCGCACAGTTGGTCGCCGACGCGGCGCAACGGATGCAGGCTGGCGAGCGGGTCCTGCGGCATCCACGCGAGGTGGCGGCCACGCAGCGCAATATGCTCGCGCGATCCCAGAACGATGACGTGGCCGTCGAAATGCAGTTCGCCGCGCGCCGACAAACCCGCCGGCAACAAACCAATCAGCGCGAGCGCGGTGAGGCTCTTGCCACTGCCCGATTCACCGACCAGTGCGCTGAAATCATCGGTATCGACATTCAGGTCCAGTGGACCCAGCAGGGGCTCCGCCCGGCCCGCGAGATGCACTTGCAAGCCGCGTGCGCACAAGAGCGCAGTCATGCGCCATCCGCCGATCGCGGTACGCGCCGCACGTCCAGCCAGTCGCGCAGGCCGTCGCCGAGAAACTGGAAACTGGCCAGCGTCGCGATCAGGAAAACCGCCGGAAACAGCAATGTCCACGGCGCGCTGTCGAGTTCCTGGCTGCCTTCGTAAAGCAGCGTGCCCCAACTCGCCGACGGCTCATCGACCGACAGGCCGAGAAAGCCGAGAAAACTTTCCACGAGGATGGCCTGCGGCAGAATCAGGCCCAGATACACCAGCGCCAATGGCAACAGGTTCGGCAGCAGATGCCAGCGCAACACCTGCGAAAAGCCCGCACCGGCGGCGCGCGCGGCGAGTACGAACGGCGACTCGCGCAGGCGTGCGGCTTCGGCGCGCATCACCCGCGCCAGATCGATCCATACGTAGCCACCGATCGCGCACAGCAGCAGCGGCAGCGAACGTCCGAACAGGCTCAGCAGCAGGATGACGATCAACAGGAAAGGCAGCGCCGACAACACGTCGAGCGCGCGCACCATCACGCGCTCGATCCAGCCGCCGGCATAACCGGCGATCGCGCCGTAGCCAAGTCCGACAACCAGCGCGATCGCGCTGGCAATCGCACCGATGGTCAACGACAACCGCCCGCCGGCGAGCGTGCGCGACAAGACGTCACGACCGATCGCATCGGTGCCGAAGCCGTGGCCGTCACGCAACGACGGCGCGCTGGAAAGATGCTGCCAGTCGGGCCGGTGCGGATCCGGCAGGCCCACTAGCGGCAGCAACCAGCAAAGCAGCACCAGCATCGCCAAACCGTAGAGACAGGCACGGACCAGGCGCGGCAGGGGCGGCATCGACGACATGGCCCCATCCTATCCGGCGTTATCATGTTGGCAAAGGAGTGCCCTCATGACCTTCCCGATGTCCCGTCCCCGGCGTCTGCGCCGCGATGATTTTTCCCGGCGGCTGGTGCGCGAGACCGTGCTCACCACCAACGACCTGATCCTGCCGGTGTTCGTGCACGAATTGTCCGGCCGTGCGGCGATCGCCTCGATGCCGGGCGTCGAACGCCTGTCGATAGACGAATTATTGCGTGTCGGCGAGCAGGCGATGACGCTGAAGATTCCCGCGATCGTGCTGTTTCCGGTCACCGATCCGCAGGCGAAATCGCTGGACGCCACCGAAGCCTGGAATCCCGAAGGCCTGGCGCAGCGCGCGATCCGTGCGCTGAAGAAGAATTTCCCCGAGCTCGGCGTGATCACCGACGTCGCGCTCGATCCGTACACCACGCACGGCCAGGACGGCCTGATCGACGCCAGCGGTTACGTGGTCAACGACGAAACCGTCGCCGCGCTGGTCGCGCAGGCGCTGTCGCATGCCGAGGCCGGCGCCGACGTGGTCGCGCCCAGCGACATGATGGATGGCCGCATCGGTGCGATCCGCGAATCGCTCGAAGACGCCGGCCACGTCAACACGCGCATCCTCGCCTATTCGGCGAAATACGCCTCCAGTTTCTACGGCCCGTTTCGCGATGCCGTCGGCTCGGCCGGTGCGCTGGGCAAGGGCAACAAGTACACCTACCAGATGGACCCGGCCAATTCCGACGAGGCCCTGCGCGAAGTCGCGCTCGATCTCGAGGAAGGCGCCGACATGGTGATGATCAAGCCGGGCCTGCCGTATCTGGACATCGTCCGCCGCGTGAAGGACCACTTCGGCGCGCCGACCTTCGTCTATCAGGTCAGCGGCGAATACGCGATGCTCAAGGCCGCGGCGCTCAACGGCTGGATCGACGAACGCGCCTGCGCGCTCGAAGCCTTGACCAGCATCAAGCGCGCCGGCGCCGATGGCGTGCTGACGTATTTCGCGCTCGACGCAGCACGCTGGCTGTCGGAATGACGTGACAGCGCGCACCCGGCAAGTCGCGATGGCGGATGAAACTTGCAGGTGCGGTTCGGCCGGCGACGGGAGTAGAGTCTGGCTTCAGTGGTTGCGGACGCGGTACTCGTCATTTTCTGCCAGGGAGAGTTGCGATGACTTCACGCTACGCCGTCTTCGGTCATCCGGTCGCGCATTCCCTGTCGCCGAAGATCCACGCCGCGTTCGGCAGGCAGACCGGTATCGCGCTCGATTACCAGGCGATCGATGTCGCCGTCGATGATTTCCACGACGCGCTCGAGGCCTTCGCCCGCGCCGGCGGCCGTGGTGCCAACATCACGTTGCCGCATAAACAGATGGCACTCGTGCTCTGCGAACACCTCAGCGAGCGCGCCGAGCGCGCCGGCGCGGTCAACACGCTGATCCGCACCGAACACGGCTGGGATGGCGACAACACCGATGGCGCCGGTCTGGTCCGCGACCTCACCGAGCGTCGCGAATTCGACCTGCGTGAACGTCGCACGTTATTGCTCGGCGCCGGTGGCGCGGCGCATGGCGTTGCGCCCGCGCTGCTCGATGCAGGTATCGGCGAGTTGTTCATCATCAACCGCAGTCCAGCCAAGGCCGATGCGCTCTGCGATGCGCTGGGCCAGCCCGGCCGCGTGCATTCGCGCTACTGGAGCGATCTTGGCAACCAGGGCGCGTTCGATCTGATCATCAACGCCACTTCGATGGGCCGCGATTCGTTGACGATGAACCTGCCGATGGCCTTGTTGGCGCCACGCGCGCTCGCCGTCGATCTCAGCTATGGCGAAGCCGCGATCGCCTTCCTCGCCTGGGCGCGCAGCGCCGGCTGCAAGCACGTGGTCGATGGTCTCGGCATGCTGGTCGAACAAGCCGCGGAAAGTTTTGAACGCTGGCACGGCGTACGTCCGGAAACCGATCCGGTGTTCGACTCGCTGCAGCAGCGCTCGGCGGCATTGGCGACGGCGGACTAAGCCGGTCGCATCGCGGCGATTGCACGTGAATGATTCCGCACCCGTCGAACGCCCCGCGCTGATCCATCACTTCGCCGACGCCGAGCAGTGGATGGCGCAGAAAGACAGCGGCGTGTACGCGCCCATCGGCTGGCAACGCGAAGGCTTCATCCATTGCGCCACCGCAGCGCAGATCGCCGGCGTCGCGCAGCGACACCTGCAGGGCCGGACGAATTTGCTGCGGCTGACGCTCGATTCGGCAGCACTGGGCGACGCAGTGCGCTACGAATGGAGCGCAGCGAGTGGCGACTGGTATCCGCACGTGTACGGGATGATCGCGGTCGCGGCAGTGACGGCCGTCGAGGCGTTCGTGCCGTGAACGCGACTCCGTCTGGCGGTCTCTTTCCTGCAAAAGATTGATTCGATCAGGTGGAGAACCTGAACGGGCAAGTCGGTTTCGCCTGGGTCTAGAATGCGCAACCCCATCACGACATGCCGGCATCCCCATGATCAGGAAAATTCTCGCTGCCGCTGCGCTGGCGTCGATCGCCTCGCCCTGTTGCGCCGCCGTTGCACCCGCCGACATCGCCGGGCAATGGAAATGCGGTCAGTATTCGATCAAGGGTCCGGACACGACGGTGAATATTGTCGATGAGCCGGCGTATGCGAAGGACGGCTCGTTCTCGGAGCTGTCGACCGCGACGATGATCCAGGGCGGCCTGTCGGTGACCACGCGCACGCGCCTGCAGGGCAGTTGGAAATTGGCCGATGGCATCATCGACATCCATTTCGATTCGGCGAAGTTCATTTCCTCGGACAGCCGCGACTACACCCTGGCGATGGGCCAGGAAGATGCGAATGCCCGCCTGAAGCGCAAGAATTGGGCGAAGAAGAAAGTGCTCGAAGCCGGCAAACACCTGGTCACGCAACCGGTCGAGGCGACCACAACGGATGCAGTGACTTGCACGCGGGCCGGCTAGCTCCTCCCTGCAGGCAAAGGAGGAGGGGATGACGTGCGCGACGAGTAATCGTGCGTTCCGCACGCGCCTTCGCAATCATTTCCGCACACATCGCTGAATCACCAGCATGACCTTCCGACTGCTTTCCTCGCGCCCCTGAGAATCACGACCATGAAAAAAATATCGTTATCCGTTGCGTTGATCCTCTGCGCGCTCACCGGCGTCGCCTTCGCCAAGACGGCGGCTCCCAGCGCCGCTGCCAATGAAGCCGCGGCGATCTGTCCGCACCTGCCGGCGAAATCCGGGCTGACCTGGAAGCACACGACAGGCCCCGATTTCGATGTCTGCCGTGCGATGCGTGGCGACCAGCAAGTGTTCGGCGTGTATCTCGGCCAGCACCCGAGCTATCTGCACGAAGAAAAGAACAAGGCCGAGACCAGTCATATCGGCCCGTATGAAGTCACCTGGTACAACGCTTCGCCGGACGAAAAGCAAGGCGCCTACGCGCGCGATACCTTGATCAGCTTCGGCGAGAGCGAAAGCGATGGCGTCGCGCATGTCTGGATCAGCGCCGCGAACGCCGAGGAATTCGCCGCGACGCTGAAGATCCTCGAAGGCGTGACGTTCGACGTGAAGGCCACCGCCGAAAAGAAGCAGGACGCGCCCGAAAAATAATTCGTAGGAGCCAGCTTGCTGGCGACCCGCCGGTATCGCCAGCAAGCTGGCTCCTACGCCTACGCCTACGCCTACGCCTACACCTACACCTACACCTACAAGCGGCCCTGGCGCTTGATCGCGAGATAGCGTTCGACCAGCGCGGCCGGCAACTCCGCGCAGGTGACGTCGAGCACGGTGATGCCGTGCTGGCGCAGCGCATCGTGGGCGCGGCGGCGTTCGTCGAGATAGTTGGCGACAGCGCCGGCGCGGATCGCGCCGGACAGATCGTTCACCGGCTGCTGCAGGGTTTCGTCCAGCGCCTGTTCGCGCAGGCTGGCGACGCAGACCAGGTGTTTCTTGCGCAACAGGTTGACGGCGGCGAGCAGGTCTTCGATGTCTTCGTCGCGCCCGTTGGTGATCAGCATCACCAGTGCGCGGCGACGCTGGCGCTGCGCGAGCCGGGTCGCGGCCTCGAGATAGTCGGTGGCGACCGGCTGCGCCTCGAGATCGTACAGCGTCGCCATCAGCGCATCGATCGTGCCCAGACCGCGCTGTGGCGGCAGCCAGCGCGCCGCGCCGCCGTGCGCCATCAGGCCGACGGCATCGCCCTGGCGCAACGCGAGATACGACAACACCAGCGAGGCATTCAACACGTGATCGAAATGGGCGATGCGACCATCGTGCGCGAGCATGCGCCGGCCGGTGTCGAGCAGCAGCACGACCTGCTGATTGCGTTCTTCCTGGTATTCGCGCGAGATCAGCCGGTGCGCGCGCGAGGTCGCCTTCCAGTCGATCTGACGCAGGCTGTCACCGACGCGGTATTCGCGCATCTGGTGGAAATCGGTGCCGTCGCCGCGGCGGCGCTGCAGATGCGCGCCGACCATGCGCGAGGCCTGTTCGGCACTGAACAGCGCGTACTTCGCCAGCGGCGCGAAATTCGGATACACCTTCACCGGCGAACGCAGCGGCAAGGTGCGTTGCCGCGTCCACAAGCGCAGCGCCGACCACAGACGCAAATGACAGCCCTCGAAGACGAAAGCGCCGCGGCGCATCGGCAACACGTGATAGGTGAACGCCGATTCCTTGCCCGGATGCAGGCTCACCGCCCGCGGCAGGCCGCGCACCGGCCAATCGCCCGGATGCAGGTCGTGCACGCTCACGCGTTGGCCGAAGCGCGAATCACTGCGCAGGCGCAGTGTCACTTCGCGTTCCGGACCCAGCGGCAGGATCGCCGGCAGATCGCGCTCAACCTGCGGCGTCGCGCGCGACAACAACTGCCAACCATCGAGCACAGCCAGCACCAGCAACGCCGCGCCGCTGATCAGCCACGCCGCCATCGGCAGGTAACCCCAGGCGACGGGAATGCCGAGCAGCGCCAGCAGCAGGAACGCCCAGACGAGGGCGGGCGCCGGTCTCATCGTCGTGGCGCATCCACTTTCGCGAGCAGCGCATCAAGCACCTGATCGACGCGCTGGCCTTCGATCTGCAGCTCCGGCGCCAGCGCGAGACGATGCCGCAGTCCGGGTTTGGCGATCGTGCGCAGGTCGTCGGGCGTGACGAAATCGCGGCCGTCCATCACTGCCTGCGCGCGCGCCAGTCGCACCAACGCCAGTGAGCCGCGCGGCCCCGCGCCCATCGCCAGCCCCGGCCATTCGCGCGTGGCGCGCACGATGCGCACGGCGTAGTCGATCACCGCCTCATCGATCGTCACCATGGCGGTGCCGCGTTGCATCGCGACGATATCGGCAGGCCCGAGCACGCGCTTGACCTTGGACAGATCGAAATCGGTGGCCGTGCGCCCGGTGCTGACCTCGGCGACCATGCGCACTTCGTTGGCGAGGTCCGGATAATCGAGCAGTACCTTCACCAGGAAGCGGTCGAGCTGCGCCTCCGGCAACGGATACGTGCCTTCCTGTTCGACCGGGTTCTGCGTGGCGATCGCCATGAACGGCGGCGACAGCAGAAAGCTTTTTCCTTCGATGGTGACCTGCTGCTCCTGCATCACTTCCAGCAACGCCGCCTGGGTTTTCGCCGGCGCGCGATTGATTTCGTCGGCGAGCAGGAGATTGGTGAACACCGGGCCGCGGCGGATCTTGAAGCTCTCGGTTTTCGGATCGTAGACCGCATGGCCGCTGACATCGCTGGGCATCAGATCGGGCGTGAACTGCACGCGGGAGAAACCACAGTCCATCGCCGCCGCGAGCGCGCGTACCAGCAAGGTCTTGCCGAGCCCAGGCACGCCTTCGAGCAGCACGTGGCCGCCGGCGAGCAAGGCCAGCAAGACCTGGTCGAGCACCTCGGGTTGGCCGACGAAAGCCTGTTCGACTTCAGCGCGTACCGCCGCGATGCGTTCGCCGAGTTCGGCGGCGGTGAAGAAAGCGACGGGAGTATCGGTGGTCATATGCGGAGTCCCAATTGGATGAGCGTGGCCATGGCCTCGCGGAAACTTTCGGCGTGGAAGATCGGTGGCGGCACCAGCGCGTTGCGCACGCGCAGCGTGCTGGTATCGAGTTTTTTCGCGAGGTAGTCGATGCGCGCTTCGCCCTGCAGCGCGATCGCCATCGGATCACGACGGCGCAGGCGTGCGAGAAACGCATCGCGCAGCGCGGCATGCAGGCCGCGCGCGGCACCGCGTCGCCAAGCGTGTTCGCCGGCGGCCTGCACGTGTTCGAGCAGCGCGCGTCGCGGTGGCGCTGCCGCTGGTTGCAGCGGCCCGAAACGTTGGCTGCGCATCGCGATCCAAGTCGCGATCATCAACGCGAGACCGAGAAGAACCTGCCAGCCATGCGCCAGCACGATGCGCCAGAACGAGGGCACGTCGGCGTTGTAGACCAGATGCAGTCGGCCTTTCGGAAACGCCGGCGCGAGCACCTGATAGGCAAGTTGCCAGTTGAGATCGCGATCTAGATGATCGCTGTCGAGGAAATCGAGATCCGCCAGTACGTCCACGCTGCCGCGCCCGCGCGCAAAACGGGCATAGGCATAGCCACGTTCGTCGTTGCCCCAGGTCGCCAGCACGCCATTTTTTGGCGGAAGAAAACGGCTGTCGCTGCAGAGCATGTCCCGCGCGGATGCGCCTCGATTCATCGTGAGCGACTCGCAGGATGAAGACGCAAGTCCGCCGGCATCCTCGTCGTATCCGAAAGCGCTCACGCCGATATCTTCGAGCAATGCGCCAGGTTTGCCACCGTCATTGGGCGGCATGGTGACGACCAGATGGCCGCCGTTGTCGACCCAGGCGAGTACGGCCGCGGCCTGCGCTTGGCTGAGCAGGCGCGGATCGGTGTAAAGCAGCAAGCCGTCGCCGGGCTGCAGTTTCATCGCCGCCAGTTCCAGCCGACGATGCGAGTGCGCGTCGATGCCGTGCGCGACCAGGCTGCGCTCGAGCGCATACAACGGGTTGTAGCGGCCCGCGCCGGTCGGCGGCGAACGCAGCGTCTGCGGCACCTGCTCGAACAGCACCAGAAAGGCCGTGACGGCGACTGCGATCACGGCAACGATCAGCAAAGGGAACAGCCAGCGGCGGCGATTCATCGCGCACCGCCGAAATGTCGCGGCCAGTCGCCGAGCAGGGCATCGAGTTCGTCGTCGCTGGGCCAGCGGCCGGCGTACGCGGCGTACTGCCAGGTGCGCACGATGTCGCGCAGGCGCTGCTCGCTGTCGTTGTCGTTGAGACCGCGCGCGCGCCGCAGGCATTGCGCCTCGGTGGTGCCGGGCGGCAGCGGCGCGCCGAGGCGTTGCGCGAGGCCGACCACGCAGGCGCGATAGAGCAGGGCCAGGGCTTCGCGACGCTGGCCTTCGCGCCAGAGTTTGCGCACGCCGGCGGGAAGATCGTCGGGCAGCTTCACCGGCAATTCGATGCGTTGCTCGCTGACCGGATCGACACTCTGGCGCTGGAATTTGTCGCGTACCCAGGGGAACCAGCGCGGCAGATTGAACAGGATGAAGATCGCGATGACCGCGACGATCAGCCACAGGCCGTATTCGCCGATCATGCCGAACACTTCGCCCAGACCCTTGAGCCAGGCGGGCGGTTCGCGTTCGCTCTTGTCGGGCTTGAATTCCCAGCGCTTCTTGAGCTGCCAGGACGTCACGGTCTTGTTCTCGCCGAGCAGCGGATCCTGGAAGCCCTTCTTCACTGCGCTGCCGAAGGCTTCGGAGCCGTCACGATATTCCGCTCCGAAGACCTGCTGATACGACCGCGCCGACGTAGTTTTTTCCGCTGCGGCGGTTTTGCTGTCGGCGATCTTGGCGGGTACGACTGCCGCCGTTGCCGGCATCGGCAGGCCCACGCATACGAGTAGCGAGAGCATCAGCAATGCCGCGACGCCGAGGCCTTGCGTGGCATCGCGCAGGCGCGCGATCAGGCGCCGGAAACCGAGTTCCAGATCCCAGGCCTCGATATGGATGCGGCGGTTGAGATACAGGCCGAATCCGCCGCCGACATAGAACGGTTCCACCGCGGTTTCCGCCAACCACAACACGCCGTTGCCGACCAGCAACGCCCAGGTCGGCGGCGAGGCGAAGAAGGTTTCCCACAACTCCTTGGCCGAATCGCTGAGCAATTCGCTGGGCACGAACATCAGCACCAACATCCAGAACGAGGCGAACAGCGCCAGCACGAACAACAGCAGCATGAAGGTGAGCACGAGCGCAGGCCCGGACACCGCCGAGCGCAACACGCCGCGCCGTTGCGAACGTCGCGCGCCCTGCAGGCCTTCGAGCTGATCGATCGGCAGGTGCAGGCTGCGCAATGGATCCAGACGTCGCCACAGCAGCGTCGGCCAGAGCGCACGCCACCCCCAGTTCGCCTGTGCGCGCAGGGTTTCGCGCCAGCCCGGTGCCGGGCCGAACACCGCGCGCGACAACACGTAAAGCGGCACGCGATCGAACACTGGCTTGAGCCACCACATCAGCACCAGTGCCAGCCAGGGCGTATCGATCCACCAGGCCAGCGCATTGAGCACAAGCAGCACTGGCAGGCTGACCAGCAACCACGGCCCCCAGATCGCGCCAGCATGCTGGCGCACCAGGCTCAGGCCGAGATCGATGGCTTCCCAGGGCATGCGCGGGCGCAGCGCGATGCGGACCGAATCAATGCGCATCGACCACGCCCCGGCCGCCACGCCACAACCAGAACAACACGATCGACCACAACACGGCGCCGACGCTGTATTTCACCACTGCCGGCAAGGCGCCGTTCGACGACCAGAACGCTTCGATGAACGCCGCGCAGACCAGCATCGCGAATCCGCCCATCGCCAGTTGCGCGCCGACGACACCGGCCTCGACCAGGGCGCGGCCGCGGGTCTGGCGGCCGGGCGCGATCAGCGCAAGCCCGAGGCGCAGGCCGGCGCCGCCGCAGATCACGACGGCGGTGAGCTCGAACGCCGAGTGTCCGACCACGAATTTCCAAAACGGCGCGCCATAGCCGATCGCCTGCAGGTGTCCGGCGACGGCACCGATGCTCACGCCATTCATCACCAGCACGACGATCGCGCCGATGCCAAAAACCAGGCCGCTGGCGAACGTGCGGAAGCCGATGCTGACGTTGTTCCAGATGTACAGGCCGAACATTTCCATGTCGCCGCTGGCTTCGCGATCGCGGCCGACATGCGCGGCGGTCGGGTCGTACATTTCCTCGAACTGCGCCTGTTCGGCCGGACTGAAAAACGCATGCGCGAGTTCCGGATACACCTGCATCGCGCCGATCATCGACAGCATCGGCACATACAGCAGCAGTGCCGCCAGCAGCATGCAGCGCGCGTTAGCGCGCACCAGTCGCGGAAAACCCGCGAGCACGTAATCGGCGACGGTGCGCCAGCGCGGCGCTGGCGGCCGGTACATCACGCCGTGGCCGCGCTCCATCAGCGCCTGCAGGCGATTGACCACCAGCGGGCTGTAACCGCGACCGCTGGCGATCGCCAATTGCTGGCAAAGACGACGGTAGCGCGCGGGGAATTCCAGTTCGGTGGGGCCGTCTTCGGAAGGCGAGAGCCGCGACTTGCTGCTGCGGCGCGAACCCTCGTAGCGGTCCAGCCAGCGCTCGAGCGTGGCCCATTCCTGGGCGTGGCGGGCGATGAAAACTTCCTGCTTCATCGCCGCCCCAGCAAGCCGTTGGCGTAGCCGAACAAGCGCTGCACGCCCAGCGAACCGGCAGCGCCGGTCAGCGGTGCCAGCAGGTTGGCGAGTTCTTCCTGGCGCTCACGGGTGATCAAAGGCGCGCGTTCGGCGAATGCGACCAGCGCCGATTGTTCTTCGCGCAACAGCAGCACTGGCAGCGGCAGCGGCGGAACCTCGGGGGCATACAGCACGCGCTCCGGCGGATCGACATGCACGACCAGGGTGCCGGCGACAATGTCGCCGAGCCGGCGCGCGTGACGATCGATCAGGCAGCTGGCGAGGCCGAAACCGTACATCGCCGGAAACATGTCGACGCTACGCATGAGGTTGCGCACGATCGACGGGATCCAGCCGATCGGCGCGCCGTTGTCGCGGATCACGCGCAGGCCCATCACGCGCTTGCCCAAGGTCTGGCCGTTGAACAACACCTCGAGCGCGATCGGATAACCCCAGTAGACCAGGAACACGATCACCGCCATCACGCCATTGCCGGCATGGCCGAGCAGGGTCGTGATCATTGCCACGACCCAGACAATGCCGAGCCGCAGCGTGAAGTCGATCAGCCAGGCCAGCGCCCGCGGCACCGGGCCGGCGGCACGCAAGGTCAGCGCCACGCCTTCCGGTGTTTCGACTTCGCGCAAGGTGTCGAGCGGCGGTGCAGCGGTCGGCATCAGCTCTTGACGACCTTGGTGTCGGCGATGCGGTCATGCAGGCAGCGGCGGTCGTCGCTGAAGATCATCAGGATATCGACGAGGGAGAACATCGGGCCGAGCAGGGGCACGATACCGATCAGGGCGGGAACGAAGTTGCGCAGCCAGAAGCTGCGGCCCAGTCCGATCGGCGAGTCATCGCCGCGGACGACCTTTATGTCGAGCGCGCGCTTGCCGATGGTCTGGCCACGTTGGCTCACCAGTTGCACCGTGTAGACGATCAGGGCGATCGCGCCGACGACGGAAATCAGGCCACCGATGATCAGCGCCACCGGAGTTTCATGCGCATCGCCCTGCCTGCCATCGGAAACGAGCACGCCGATCAGCAGTGGCAGGTAGAGCGCAAAGGTGATCAACGAATCGACGATGACGGCGGCGAGGCGACTGCCGCGCTCGGCCAGCGACAGGCCGGAGACGGATGCAGCACGAAACACCTGTGCCGCGGGCGCGGCATAGGGATTATTGATGTCTGACACTGGATTTCCCCTGGATTGCACCCGGTACTTTTCACCAGCCGGGTGTTGCAGTGCAAGACCAAAAGCCGGTTTATTGATGCATTCCCCGGTTTCGGGCGGCGGTTTTGAGCGGAACGGGCGCGATGATCGGCTAGTCTGACGGACATGCCCGTCCCTGATTTCGCCTGCCGCGCCGGTTGCGGTGCCTGCTGCATCGCCCCGTCGATCAGTTCGCCGATTCCTGGCATGCCCAATGGCAAGCCGGCGGGAGTGCGCTGCGTTCAGCTGAGTGAGGACAACCGCTGCCGGATCTTCGGCCAGCCGGAGCGCCCCGTCGTCTGCGTGCAATTGCGCCCGCATCCGGATATGTGCGGTGATTCGCGCGCGCAGGCGCTGGCGTATCTCACCGCGCTGGAGTCGGCGACGCGACCGGAACCGGCGCGCTGATTTTTGTCGCGGCGGCGGTGATTTTCCGGTCCCGGCGTCTGGAGTACGATCAGGCCATGAAAAAGAAACCGGCCACCAATCCCGTAGTGATCAAGAGCCTCGGGAAATATTCCGGGAATATCGACACGGCGAAGCTGCGCGCGGTCATTCGCGAGATCCGCGCCAGTTCGCCGCTTGAGAAAAAGTCTGGCCCGTTGCGCATCGAGGATACGGCCAGCGGCAGCGGCCATATCGGTTTTGCTTTCGGGGAAAGCAAGGCGCACGGCAAGACCAAGTCGTCGCGCAAGCGTTCCGTCGGCTGATCGTTCGTGGCGAAGAAACGCGCGTACGAAGACAGCGTCTTCATCAATTGTCCGTTCGATCCCGCTTATTTTCCGTTGTTCGAGGTGATCGTGTTCACGGTGTCGGCCTGCGGGTTCGTGCCGCGCTGCGCGAAGGAAGAAGCGGACTCGGGCGATGTCCGCGTCGAGAAGCTGGCGCGGTTGATCGAGGGCTGTCGCTACGGCGTCCATGACATTTCCCGCATCGGACTCGAGCACGACAGCGGCTTGCCGCGCTTCAACATGCCGTTCGAGCTGGGCATGGATCTGGGCTGCAAGAAATTCGGCAAGACGCGCAATCGCCAGAAACGCCTGCTGGTGCTCGACGCCGAGCCGCATCGCTACCAGGCCTTCCTTTCGGATATCGCCGGGCAGGACATCCGCGTCCACCGCAATGCGCCGGATCAGGTTATCGGCATCCTGCGCGACTGGTTGCGCACGGCATCGACGCGGGAAAACATTCCCGGTGAGCTGGTCATCCGCCGGCGCTTCCAGGCATTCGCGCAGGCGCTGCCGAAAATATGCGAGGCGCTCGGCGTCGACCGTGGCAACCTCAATTATCTCGATTACGTCGCTTTCGTCGTCAATTGGCTCAAGGCCGCCGAAGCCGAATAGCGGCGATCACGCCGCGAGGTAGCGATCCTTCAGGCGCACGTAATGCTGCGCCGAATAATAAAGCTGCTCGATCTCCTTGTCGCTGAGCCGGCGCACGCACTTGGCCGGATTGCCCAGCCACAACTCGCCGCTACCGACGATCTTGCCCGGCGGGATCACTGCGCCGGCGCCGACGAAACCATTCGTCTTCACCACCGCGCCATCGAGCACTGTGCTGCCCATGCCGATCAGGCAGGCGTCTTCGATCACGCAGGCATGCACGATCGCGCCGTGGCCGATGGTGACGTCGGCACCAATCACCGTGGCGAAGCCGCCGGGTTTTCCGTACGGGCCGTCGTGGGTGACGTGGATGATGGTGCCGTCCTGGATATTGCTGCGCGCACCGATGCGGATGTAGTTGACGTCGCCGCGGATCACGGTGCCGGGCCAGACCGAGACATCGTCGCCGAGCACGACATCGCCGATCACGGTCGCGGCGGGATCGACGAAGACGCGTTCGCCGAGACGGGGCAGGATATTTTCGAAGGGACGGATATTCATGCCGGCATTGTAAACAGGGAAGCGCCGGTCAATCCCTGCTGCACCGCCCGAATGGCGAAAATCCACGGAATCGGGCCAGTGAATGAATCGCGGCAGCGATCGGCTAACCGATGACGCGGCTTTGACGCCGCGACGAGGTCATCGCGCTAGACTCCGGCCATGGATACTCCGTTCAGCCCCATCGACAGCCTCCGCCCCTCCTTCGAGCGCCTGCGCGCCGCACAGCTTGCGCACATTTCCACGTACGCCGAACGCCGCGAAGCGCTGGATCGTCTCGGGCTCGCCGTGCGCCGGCATCGCGATGCACTGGTACAGGCCTGCTCGGAAGATTTCGGCCGGCGTGCGCCGCTGGAAACCCTGGGCGCGGATGTGATGGTGACGCTCGACGAGATCAAGCATGCGCGCAAGCACTTGCGTCGTTGGATGCGCCCGACGCGACGTGCGGTCAACCTCACCTTCAAGCCGGCGCGGGCGGAAATGCGTTATGCGCCGCTGGGCGTGGTTGGCATCGTTTCGCCGTGGAATTATCCGTTCCAGCTCGCATTGGTGCCGATGGTGAACGCACTCGCCGCGGGCAATCGCGTGATGATCAAGCCGTCCGAGTTCACGCCGAAAGTCAGTGCATTGATGGCGCGACTGCTGGCCGAGGTCTTTCCGCCCGACCAGGTCGTGCTGGTGCAGGGCGATGCCGATCTCGCCGCCGCATTCACGCAATTGCCGTTCGACCATCTGCTGTTCACCGGCTCCACCGCCGTGGGTCGCCATGTCATGGCTGCGGCCGCGCCCAACCTTACGCCGGTCACGCTCGAACTTGGCGGCAAATCGCCGACGCTGATCGCACCCGACTATCCGGTCGAGCACGCCGCTGACCGCATCGCCTTCGGCAAATGTTTCAACGCCGGCCAGACCTGCGTCGCGCCCGACTACGTACTGGTGCCGCGTGCGAAACGCGATGCCTTCGTCAGCGCGCTGATGGCGAGTTTCGCGCGCCGCTATCCGACCCTGGCCGACAATCCCGACTACACCGCCGTGGTCAATTCGCGCCAGGCCACGCGACTGCGCGACTGGATTGCCGAGGCGCGTGCCCGCGGCACGGAAGTGCTGCAATACCTGCCTGCCGGCGAAACCTTGCCGACCGGCGTTGAGATCGTTCCGCCGACCGTGCTGCTCGATCCGCCGTTGGATTGCCAGGCGATGCAGCAGGAAATTTTCGGCCCGGTCCTGCCGGTGATCAGCTACGACTCGCATGACGCGGCGCTCGCTTTCATCCTCGCGCGCGACAAACCGCTGGCGTTCTATCCGTTCGATCGCGACAAGACGCGGCTTGCACGTTCGCTCGACCGCATCAGCGCCGGCACCGTCTGCGTCAACGACGTGATCATCCAGTTCGGCCAGGACGAGTTGCCGGTAGGCGGCGTCGGTGCCAGCGGCATGGGCCATTACCACGGCCATGCCGGCTTTCTGACGTTCAGCAAGTCGATGCCGGTAATGTACCAATCGCGGCTCAACGGCATGTTCCTGTTCGACGCGCCTTACAGCGACCTGGCCCGACGCGCGGTCGCCTGGTTGACCCGTTGAGTCGACGGTGTTGCAGTGTGTCCCCCCGAAAGCAACCAAGGAACGATGACGATGAAAATCCGAACGATGATGTTTCTAAGCCTCTGCGTCGCATCCAGCGCCTGCCTCGGCGCGCCGGCTGGCAAGGCCAAAGCGCACCTGGACTATCGCGACTACGCCGGCGCGGAAGTCAGCGTGGTCAACTACACCAATCTCTACAACTGGCAGCGCACCGGCGACAAGTCGGTCGTGGTCTGGACCAAGCCGAGCACGGCCTATCTGTTGACGCTGAAGAATCGCTGCGATGCGCTCGATAGCCAAGTGAAGATGCAGATCGGCGGCGTCGACGGCATCAGCGGCAAGCTGCGTGCTGGCAGCGACGATGTCGTGATCGGCCAGGTCCGTTGCCGCATCACCACGATCCAGCCGATCGACCTGGTGAAGATGAAACACGACCGGCACGCCTGATCGCATCGCGGGTGTCGCGGAAATTCCCGGCACCCGCGCGACCTGATGATGTCGCGCCAAACGGTTCGACGCGCGTCGGCTTTGCACCGGCGTCGCGTCGGCCGCATCCACCGCAATGGAGCCGGCAATGAAAATCCGATGGATTCCGATGCTTGGCCTGTCCCTGTTGGCGGCGGCCTGCGCCGGCAACGGCCATCGCAGCGACGCTCGGACGGCGACGCGCTACACCGAGCACGCTGGCGCCGAGATCGCCGAATTCAGTTTCGTCACTCTGTACAACTGGGAGAAGGTCGACGACGGCTTGGTGGCGGTCTGGACGCGCCCGGATACCGCCTACCTGCTGCGCCTGCGCAACAACTGCACGAGCCTGGATTTCCAGCGCACGCTCGCTCTCGATGGTTTTGGCGGTCGATTGCGCGCCGGCAGCGGTGATGTCGTCGCCGGGCAGGTGCACTGTCGCGTCATGAGCATCCAGCCGCTCGATCTCGCGGCGATTGGCGGGCACTGAGGGGCATCGTCGCGCTTGAAAAGCCATGTCTTCCCCGCCATCTTGAGGGCATGACCACGACCGCCAACCCCTTGCTCGCCGATGGCGAGCTGCCACCCTTTTCGGCAATCACGCCCGACCAGGTCCTCCCCGCCATCGACTCCGTGCTCGCCGACTATCAGGCCGCGGTCGATGACCTCACCGCCGATGCGCGGGCGCGCGATTTCGCCGCGCTGGTCGCGCCGCTGGAAAGTCTCGAGGAAAAACTCGGCCGCGTGTTCGCGCCGGTATCGCATCTGCATGGCGTGAAAGATTCACCGGCCCTGCGTGAGGCGTACTCGGCCGCGCTGGAAAAGATCACCGAACACAGCAGCGCGCTGGGCCAGAATCACGCGTTGTTCGAGGCGGTGCAGGCGGTGCGCAATGCGCCAGCGTTCGCGAATCTCGAGCGCGCGCAGCAGACTCTGGTCGAGGACAGCCTGCGCGGCTTCCGTCTCGCCGGCGTGGCGCTGGAAGAGCCGGCGCGCACGCGTTTCCGTGACATCCAGAACGAACTGAGCAAGGTCGCGACCGGTTTCGAGGAAGCCGTGCTCGATGCCACCGACGCCTGGACGCGATCCGTCAGCGAAGCCGAGCTCGCCGGATTGTCGGATTCGGTGCGTTCGATGCTCGCACATGCGGCCAAGGACAAACGCGTCGACGGTTGGCTGGCGACGCTCAAGGGTCCTGTGGTGCAGGCGATCCTGACTTTCGCCGATGATCGCGCGTTGCGCGAGGAAATCTACACCGCCTACAACACCCGCGCCTCCGACCAGGGCCCTGGCGACCACGCGTACGACAATTCCGCACGCATCGGCCAGATCCTCGCTTTGCGTCACGAAAGTGCACAGCTGCTCGGTTTCGCCTCGAGCGCGCATCTTTCGCTGGTCGACAAGATGGCCGGAACGCCGGAGCGCGTGCTGAAATTCCTGCACGATCTCGCCGCGAAAGCGCGACCGGTCGCAGCACGCGAACTCGCCGGTCTGCGCGCCTTCGCCGCCAGTGAGCTCGCGATCGCCGACCTGCAACCCTGGGACGTGGCCTACGCCAGCGAGAAACTGCGCGAGCGCCGTTTCGATTTTTCCGAGGAAGACATCAAGCCGTATTTCCCCTTGCCGCAGGTGATGACCGGCCTGTTCGAGCTGACGGAAAAAATATTCGGCGTGCGCATGGTCGAGCGCGCAGGTGTCGATGTCTGGCATCCGGATGTGCAGTTCTTCGATCTCGTCGACGCCGACGGTTCCGTGCGTGCCGGCGTCTATCTCGATCACTACGCGCGCAGCGGCAAGCGCGGCGGCGCCTGGATGGATATCTGCCGCACACCGCTGGGCGAGGGCACGGACGCGCGCAAGCCGGTCGCGTTTCTCACCTGCAACTTTTCGCCGCCCATGGAAGGGCAAGTGCCGCGGGCGCAGGATGCGCAGGAGCGGCCGCCAACGAGCGACGGCAAGCCATCCTTGCTCACGCACAACGAGGTGCTTACGTTGTTCCATGAGTTCGGTCACGGCCTGCATCACCTGCTGACCGACGTGCGCTGGCCCAGCGTCGGCGGCATCAATGGCGTGGAGTGGGACGCGGTCGAGTTGCCCAGCCAGTTCATGGAGAACTACGGCTGGCAGCGCGAGGCGCTCAATGCGTTTGCGCGGCACTGGCAGAGCGGTGAAATCCTACCGGAAGCGCTGTATCAGAAGATGCTCGCGGCCCGGCATTTCCACGCCGGCCTGTTCCTGGTGCGACAGCTGGAATTCGCGCTGTTCGATTTCCGCCTGCATCTGGAATTCGATGCCGCGCGCGGGCCGCGTACGCTGGAAATCCTCGCGCAAGTCCGCGACGAAGTCGCGGTGATCGTGCCGCCGGCCTGGCATCGTTCGCCGCAGGCATTCACGCACATCTTCAGCGGCGGCTATGCGGCTGGCTACTACAGCTATCTGTGGGCGGAAGTGCTCAGCGCCGATGCGTTCGCAGCATTCGAGGAGGCCGGCGTGTTCGATGCCGAAACCGGCGCGCGGTATCGTCGCGAAATCCTCGCCGTCGGCGGCTCGCGACCAGCGCTGGAGAGCTTCGTCGCGTTCCGAGGTCGCGAGCCAGAGCCGGAGGCCTTGCTGCGCAGTCACGGCTTGGCGGCATAAGCGCGGCGCGAATCGCCTTGCATCGTGGCAGCCGCATCGGCGACGCTAGCCGGATGCTGATGTCCCCGATCCGGTTTGTGGCAGGCCTGCGATGAGCCGGAAAATGCTGCTGCCGTTGATCGTCGCCTGCGCGTTGTTCATCGAGAACATGGATTCGACGGTGATCGCGACGTCGCTGCCGGCGATCGCCAGCGATCTGCATGTCGAGGCGATCGCACTCAAGCTCGCGTTGACGACCTATTTGATCAGCCTGGCGATCTTCATTCCGGTCAGTGGCTGGGTCGCCGACCGTTTCGGCGCGCGCAACATCTTCACCGTTGCGATCGCGGTGTTCCTGCTCGGCTCGCTCGCCTGCGCCGGCAGCAATACGCTAGCGCAGATGGTCGCCGCGCGATTTTTGCAAGGCCTCGGCGGCGCGATGATGGTGCCGGTCGGGCGACTGGTATTGCTGCGCACCGTGCCGAAATCGGAACTGGTGCAGGTGATGAGTTACCTGACGATTCCGGCGCTGGTCGGCCCGATGGTCGGGCCGCCGCTGGGCGGTTTCATCACTACGTATTTCGATTGGCGCTGGATCTTCCTGATCAATCTGCCGATGGGCTTGGTCGGCATCGCGCTGGGCCGGCGCTTCATCCCCGATGTGCGCGAGCCGCCACCGCCGCTGGACTGGCTGGGCTTTGCCTATTCCGGGCTTGGTCTGGGCATGACGCTGTTCGGATTTTCCACGCTCGGCCGGCATCTGGTGTCGACGCCGCTATCGGTCGCCTGCCTCTGCGCCGGCCTCGGCGCGCTGGCCGGATATGTATGGCATGCACGCCGGCATCCGCATCCGCTGCTTGATCTCGACTTGTTTCGCCTGCCGACATTTCGCGCCGGCGTGGTCGGCGGCAGCCTGTTCCGGATCGGCATCGGCGCGACGCCATTCCTGTTGCCGTTGATGCTGCAGCTGGGTTTCGGACTCAATCCATTGCAGTCGGGCCTGCTGACTTTCGTGTCCGCGGTCGGCGCGATGTTCATGAAGACGATCGCTACACGCATCCTGCAGCGCTGGGGATTCCGGCGCGTGCTGACGATCAACGCACTGATCGCATCGGCATTGCTGGCGATGTACGGATTGTTCCGCGCCGACACGCCGGCACCGCTGATCATGTCGGTGCTGTTGCTCGGCGGCTGCCTGCGCTCGCTGCAGTTCACCAGCCTCAACGCGATCAGCTATGCAGAAGTGGCATCGCCGCGCATGGGCCACGCCAGCAGCCTGACCGGCATGATGCAGCAGCTGTCGCTGAGTCTGGGCGTGGCGATCGGCGGTTACGCTTTGCAGCTCGCCGGCGATTTCACCGGCACGCGCATCACCGCGCCGACGAACTTCATGATCGCCTTCGTCGTTGTCGCGGCGATCTCGGCAAGTTCCGCCTGGTTGATGTGGCGCTTGCCGCGCGATGCCGGTGCGGAGATGGCGCGTGGCAAATCACGCGAGCCCGAGCCGGAGCCCGGCATCATCTGATTTTCAACCCGGAAAGCTGCGGAACGCGGCGATCGCACGTTGCAGACCGGCGTCGTCGATATCCAGATGCAGCACCAGGCGTTTGCTGGCACCGCCGGGGAAAACGCGAATGCCTTGCGCGGCCAGGTGCGCGTCCAGCGCCGGCATGCGCCCAGCAGCGGGCGTGACGAACACCATGCAGGTATGCGGGCCTTCGACGCTGAAACCGGGAAGCTCGCGCAGGGCATCGGCGAGTTCGCGGGCGCGACGATGATCGTCGGCGAGGCGTGCGACGTGATGATCGAGCGCGTGATTCGCCATCGCCGCGAGTCCGCCGGCCTGTCGCCAGCCGCCGCCGACGACCTTGCGCCAGCGTCGTGCTTTCGCGATCAGGGCTTCGTCGCCGAGCAGCATCGAGCCGATCGGCGCGCCCAGCCCTTTCGAAAAACACACCGACACACTGTCGAAATGCCGGGCGATCTCGCGCGCGTGCACGCCATCGGCGACCGCCGCGTTGAACAGCCGCGCACCGTCGAGATGGATCGCCAGGCCTTTGCTGTGCGCGAGCGCACGCGCTTCGGCGAGATAGCTGCGTGGCAGCACACGACCGCCCCAAGTGTTTTCCAGCGCCAGCAGTTTTGAACGTGCGAAGTGCGGATCACCTATCGGCTTCACCGCCTTCGCGACCAGATCCAATGGCAGCGTGCCATCCGGTGATTGCGGAATCGGCTGCGGCTGGATCGAGCCGAGCACCGCCGCACCGCCGCCTTCGAACTTGAAGGTATGCGCCTCGCTGCCGACGAGGTATTCGTCGCCGCGTTCGCAATGCGCGATCAGCGCGAGCAGGTTCGATTGCGTACCACTGGCGACGAACAGGCCGGCAGCGAAGCCAAGCTCATCCGCAAGACGTTCCTGCAGCGCGTTGACACTGGGATCCTCACCGAAGACATCGTCGCCGACCGGCACGTTTGTGCCTGCTGCCAACATCGTCGCGGTCGGACGGGTGATGGTGTCGCTGCGCAGGTCGATCCAGTTCATGTGCGACGGTCCTCGGTGTGCAGGCGGCCATTGTTGCCTTGTTCTGCGTCGCGGTGAAGCCCGTGATCATGGCCGGTGCCGCAGGTACACTCGCCGGCAAGTCATCGTCGGGCCCTGCCATGAAGATCGCCAGCTGGAACGTCAACTCGCTCAACGTGCGCCTGCCACATCTCGAGGAATGGCTCAAACTGCGCGCCCCCGACGTGGTCGCGTTGCAGGAAACCAAGCTCGAGGACAGCC
>Ga0066869_10000003_pt1 | contig 33492 bp, 34 predicted proteins | sample SoimicmetaGmgHMC_FD_62218 | JGI IMG/M metagenome (GOLD analysis project Ga0066869, IMG submission 62218) | Soil and rhizosphere microbial communities from Laval, Canada - mgHMC | ecosystem: Environmental > Terrestrial > Soil > Agricultural land | place: Laval, Canada | collected 2014-09-23 | reverse complement strand
TTTTATCGCGACTGGGTGAGCGTGGCCGACGACGAGGCGCGGCATCACGCGCTGTTGTCGACACGTCTCAACGAGCTCGGTTTTTCTTACGGCGATTTCGGCGCGCACAACGGTCTGTGGGAAATGGCGGAAAAGAGCGCCGATTCCTGCCTCGCGCGCATGGCGCTGGTGCCGCGCGTGCTCGAGGCGCGTGGCCTGGACGTGACGCCGGGCATGATCCAGCGCCTGCGCGGCCTCGGCGATCATGCCTCCGCCGATATCCTCGAACTCATCCTGAGCGAGGAAGTCCGCCACGTCGCGATCGGCAGCCGATGGTTCGTCTGGTGTTGCGAGCGCGAGGGCCGCGAGCCGGAATCGACCTTCATCGAGTTGATTCGCGATTTCGCCAAGGGCGCGATCCGTGGCCCCTTCAATCTTCCGGCGCGTACCGCCGCCGGTTTTGCCGACAACGAGATGGCGATGCTGTCGGCGCTTTCCGGGAAAGTGAATTCATGAGCCTGAGATTTCTGTTGTTGCTGCTCGCTGCGCTGACGCTGTCGGCCTGTTCGTCGCCGGAAGGCGAAGGCAACGACCTGTCGGCCGCCGACCAGGCCAAGGCACAGAAGCTGCTCGCCGATTATCAAAGCGCCCGCGCCGCACAGAACTGGGAGCTCGCCGAAACCAAGGCCGATGAATTGCGCGGGAAATTTGCCGACAGCGCTGCGGCCTCTGGACTCGACGCCAGTTTGACGGATACGCGAAAGCAGGCGGCTACGGCGCGCGACGGTCATCGCCTGCGCGATCTCTGGGAATACCAGGCGGTCACCGTTGAAGCCGGCGGCGTGCAACGCAGCGCGACGATCTACAGCCGCACGGTGCCGGTTGAAGAAGGCGAGGTTGCACCGGTGGCGGATGCGCGCCTGGTGCTGCGCGATCATCCATCCTGGGGCCGCAGCGTCTATCTGCTGCTCGCGCAGTCGAAATTTTCCTGCGGCAAACCCTGCACGATGCGGATCGGTTTCGACGATGCCGAAGCGGCCAGTTGGACCGGCAAACAAGCCGATTCCGGCAAGGGCCCGGCGCTGTTCGTGGTCGACGAGAAACGTTTCGTCGAACAGATGCAAAAAGCCAAACAGGTACGCATCACCCTGCCCAAGGGCAGCGGCGCGACGCCGTCGCTGTTGTTCGAGGTTGGTGGATTCGATGCGGGGCGGTACGCGAAGCCTTGATCGCCCCCGTTTTCATGCCCCGACGTAGGAGCGACGCAAGTCGCGAATTACCGCACCTTGACGGAAATCGCGACTTGCGTCGCTCCTACAAAGCCAGCATCGCGAGATCGAAACCATCGGCGCTCGCGCGCAGCACCGAGCCCTGCGTGTACCAGTCGCCAAGCACGATGCGCTGGGCGCTGTGTCCGCCGCTGCGCAGGCTGTGGATCGCCGGGCGATGCGTGTGCCCGTGGATCAGTCGGATGACGCCGTAGCGCGTCAGTGTTTCGGTGACGGTATCGGCGCTGACATCGGTGATCGCTTCCAGCGCGTTGCTGGCCTTCAAGCCATCCTGATGCTGCTGGCTGGCGGCACGCGCCTGCGCTGCAAAAGCCTGGCGGGCGGCCAGTGGTTGCGCGAGGAAATTTTCCTGCCAGGCGGGGTCGCGCACCTGGCGACGGAAGGTCTGGTAGGCGAGATCGTCCGAGCACAGCAGGTCGCCATGCATCAGCAGGGTCGGCTCGCCGTGCAGGGTGATCAGGCAGGGATCGGCGAGCAACTGCGCGCCGGTATCGGCGGCGAATTTCGCGCCGACGAGGAAGTCGCGATTGCCGCGCAGAAAATACACCGGTACGCCGGCGGCGATCAGATCGCGCAGGCCTGCACGGACGGCATCGATCAGCGGGCTGCTGTCGTCGTCGCCAACCCAGGCTTCGAACAGGTCGCCGAGGATGTACAGCGCTTCGGCAGCGCGCGCCTCGCTGGCGAGGAAGTCCAGAAACAGCGCGGTGATGTCCGGGCGTTCCGCATCCAGGTGCAGATCGGAAATGAAGAGCGTGCTCACCGGCTTACTCGGACAGGATCTGCGCGCGTTCGATCACCACCGGCGTCACCGGCACGTCGCCGTCGAACGGGGCTTTCGCCGCGGTCGGCACGATGCGGATCTTGTCGACGATTTCCAGTCCATCGATCACCCGGCCGAACACGCAATAGCCGCTGGCATAGGCCGGGCTGTCGGCGCTGTGGTCGAACTGGCGGTTGTCGACGGTGTTGATGAAAAACTGCGCGCCGGCGGAATCCTTCTCGCTGGAGCGACGTGCTGCGGCGATGGTGCCGCGCAGGTTGGACAGGCCGTTGTTGGCCTCGTTGGCGATCGGTGCGCGCTCGGGTTTCTGCTGCAGGTCCGAGGTGAATGCGCCACCTTGGATCAGCAGGTCGGCAATCACCCGGTGGAAGATCGTGCCGTTGTAGTGGCCTTCGCGCACATAGGCGAGAAAGTTCTCGACGGTGTGCGGCGCTTTCGCCGGGTAGAGCTCGATCACGATGCGACCGAGACTGGTATCCAGCGCAACGCGCGGGCCGGATGCGGCCGTGGCGGGCACATCAGCCGGCTTGGCGAGAGCCGTCGTCTCGTTCTGGGCGAGGGCGGGGAAGCTGAGGAATCCGGCGAGGATCAGGGCGAGGGCGGCGAGACGGCGGCGGGTCGGGTTCATGCGCGCATTTTAGCAGCGACTGCGACCATTGGCCGTCCACACCGACATAAGGTTTGCTCGTGTAGCTTGGCCTTGCCCCGGCCCACGGCCGGCAACCATGGAGTCGTTCATGTCGCCGAGAATCCTCAGTGTTTCCCTGCTCGCATTGGCGCTGGTCGGTGCCGCCCTCGCCAGCGATCTGCCGCGCACACCATCGCCGGCGGGCGCGCGGGTCTACTTCGAGAGTCCGCGCAATGGCGCGGTGATCAAGGGCGAGGTCACTGTGCGCTTCGGACTCAGCGGCATGGGTGTGGCGCCGGCGGGCACGATGGCTGCGAATACCGGGCATCACCACCTGATCATCGACTCGCCGCTGCCGCCGACCGACCAGCCCGTGCCCAAGGACGAAAAACACCTGCATTTCGGCATGGGCCAGACCGAAACCGTGCTCAAGCTCGCGCCCGGCAAGCACACGCTGCAATTGCTGCTCGCCGATGCCAATCACATTCCGCACGATCCACCCGTGGTTTCGGAAAAGATCACCATCACGGTGAAATGAGCGCGTCGGCGCGCCGGCTCCGGTAAAATCGCCGGTCCCCGTCACTCCGAGCCCGGCCCGATGACCTGCCGCACCCGTTTCGCTCCCAGCCCTACCGGCTTCCTGCACATTGGCGGCGCCCGCACGGCGCTGTATTGCTATCTGGAAGCGCGTCGCCGCGGCGGCCAGTTCGTGTTGCGGGTCGAGGACACCGATCAGGAGCGATCCACCCAGGAAGCAGTGCAGGCGATCCTCGACGCGATGGCCTGGATGGGTCTGGAGTACGACGAAGGCCCGATCTATCAGACCCAGCGTCTGGATCGCTACCGCGAAGTCGCGGAAAAAATGGTCGCCGACGGCAAGGCTTACTACGCTTACGAAACCCGCGAGGAGCTCGAGGCGATGCGCGAGACGGCGCTCGCCGCGAAAGAAAAGCCACGTTACAACGGCGCCTACCGTGAGGCCAACGCGCCGTTCCGCGACGACCCCAACCGCGTCATCCGCTTCAAGAATCCGCTCACCGGTTCAGTGGTGTTCGAGGACAAGATCAAGGGTCGCATCGAGTGGAGCAATACCGAACTCGACGACCTGGTGATCTTCCGTTCCGACGGCTACCCGACCTACAACTTCGCCGTGGTCGTCGACGACATCGACATGGCGATCAGCGACGTGATCCGCGGCGACGATCACGTCAACAACACGCCGCGCCAGATCAATATCTATGAAGCGCTGGGCGTGCCGGTGCCGCATTTTTCGCACATGCCGATGATCCTCGACCCCGAGGGCAACAAGCTGTCCAAGCGCCACGGCGCTGCCAACGTGATGCAATACCGCGACGACGGCTATCTGCCGCACGCGCTGATGAACTACCTGGTGCGCCTGGGCTGGTCGCATGGCGACCAGGAAATCTTCAGCAAGGCCGAGATGATTTCCCTGTTCCAGATCGAAGACGTCAACTCGAAAGCCTCGCGCCTGGATCCCGACAAACTCGGCTGGCTCAACCAGCATTACCTGAAGACGGACGCGCCGGAAGCGGTCGCCGAGCATCTGCTCTGGCATCTGCAGCAGGCCGGTTACGATCTGGGTAAAGGCCCGAAGCCGGCCGATGTCGTGGTCGCCCTGCGCGATCGCGTGCAGACGCTCAAGGACATGGCCGCACGTGCGGCGATCTGGTATCTGCCACTGGAAAATTACGACGAAGCCGCGGTGGCGAAACACCTCGTCGCCGCTGCCGAAGCGCCGTTGACTGCAGTGCGCGCGCAGCTTGCGGCGCTGGGGCAGTGGTCGCCCGAATCCGTGCACGAAGCCCTGGCGGCGACCGGCGCGGCGCTGAACGTCGGCCTGGGCAAGATCGCGCAGCCGCTGCGCGTGGCGATCACCGGCACGCAGGTGTCGCCGTCGATCGAACACACGGTGTTCCTGGCCGGCCAAACCGAGGCGTTGGCGCGCATCGATGCCGCGCTGGCGCTGATCGCCAAAGCCAGCGCTTGAAAGATGCCGGGCGCGCGCCCACCCTAATGCCATGAGCAAGCACGATCACTCGCATGCCTGCACCGATCCCGGCCATCACGTGCACGATGCCCGCGGTTTCGTCAGCGCCGTCGAGCAGGCCTGCGAAACCCGCGGCCTGCGCCTGACGCCGTTGCGTGCGCAGGTGCTGGGCCTGGTGGCTGCGGCGGGCAAGCCGATCAAGGCCTACGATCTGCTGGATTTGATGAAGTCGGCATCGGCCGGCAGCGTCGCGCCACCGACCGTTTACCGCGCTCTGGATTTCCTGCTCGAGCAGGGCTTCATCCATCGCCTCGCTTCGATCAACGCTTTCGTCAGTTGCCACCATCCGCAGGTCGCGCATTCGGTGCCGTTCCTGATCTGCGACAACTGCCAGAACGCGATCGAGCTCGAAGACGAGCGCATCACCAACCTGCTCGATACGCAGGCCCGCAAGCTCGGTTTCATGCCGCGCGCGCAGACGCTGGAAGTGCACGGCCTGTGCGCGAACTGCAAGACGGCCTAGCTCGGTCGTAGGAGCGGCGTGAGCCGCGATTTCTTCAGGTCGCGTCGCGGAGCAGAGAAATCGCGGCTCACGCCGCTCCTGCGAATCGAACCAACGCACATCGCATCGAAGAAAAATGCCACCGGTCCGGGGACGCGCCGGTGGCGAAGATCGTTGACCCGATCAGTGCCTGATTCCGCTTCCGGAGACCGGAGCGGCTTTGATGAATCTGTCCGGGCCCGGTCTTCTGCCTTGTCCGGTACGAACGAGAATGTTATATTGTTTCAAATGCATTGCCTCTGCCATAAGTCATGACCCAGCCAACGCCGCGCAAACGCTGGTTTTTTTCCGCCTGGGTCGACTCCCTGGGCACGGCCGGTGCGCTGATCTGCGCGATCCATTGCGCTTTGCTTCCCTTCGTCCTCGCGGTGCTGCCGGCCCTGGGCCTGGGCATCCTGGCCTCCTCGGGTTTCGAGTACGGCTACGTCGCGTTCGCTTCGGTGCTGGCTCTGGCCAGCCTGTGGCAGGGCTATCGCCGCCATCGCGTGTATCGCGCGCTGGCTTTTCTGGTGCCGGGTCTGGTTGCGGTCTGGGCCGGTGTGTTGATGCCGTCGCTGCATGAAAACGTGATTGCGCACGCGGTGACGATGACCTTCGGCGGCACCCTGATCGCGGTCGCGCACCTGATCAACCTGCGCCTCACGCACGGCCATGTCCACGACGCCGGCTGCGCCCACAGCCATTGAGTTTGGTGGCCCGTGGCCGCGGGTGTTAGGCTACGCGCCTCGGAATGACCACTAAAGGAAATCACCATGGGTAAGGGCGACCGCAAGACCGCCAAGGGCAAGCGCAACATTTCCAGCTATGGCAATGCGCGCACCAACACCACAACCAAGCAGGTCGTGACCAAGGCTGCCGTCGCTGCACCCAAGGCCGCTCCGGCAGCCAAGAAAGCACCGGCCAAGAAAGCCGCTGCCAAGTAAGACCTTCGCGATCATCGCGAAAGAACGAAGCCCCGCATTGCGGGGCTTCTTCGTTCTGGTGCCGATAACCGCGAAGTGCCGCGAATCACACCAGCGTTTTTCCACCGATCCACAGGCGCTGCAGCGGATTGCCGCCCAGCCAGTAGGCGAGTTCCGAAGGATGGCCGATATCCCATTCGGCGACATCCGCGCGTTGGCCGACGACGAGCATGCCGCGATCTTCCAGGCCCAGGGCTTTTGCCGCATGCATGGTCGCGCCGCGCAGCGCTTCTTCCGGCGTCAGGCGGAAATGCGTGCAGGCCATCGACATCGCCAGACGCAACGACTGCAGCGGCGACGTGCCCGGATTGAGATCGGTCGCGACCGCCATCGCCACGCCATGCGCGCGCAGCTCCGCGATTGGCGGCAGTTTCGTTTCCCGCAATACATGAAATGCGCCAGGCAGCAGCACGGCAACGGTGCCATGCTTCGCCATCGCGCGGACCGCGTCCTCGCTGCTGTATTCGAGATGATCGGCGGACAGCCCGTCGAACTCCGCGCAAAGCGCGGCACCGCCGAGATCGCTGAGCTGGTCGGCATGCAGTTTCACCGGCAGGCCGAGTTCGCGCGCGGTTTTGAACATGCGCCGTGTCTGCGCCACGCTGAAACCGATGCCTTCGCAGAACGCATCGACGGCGTCGACCAGACCTTCGCCGTGCAGTTCGCGCAGCCAGCCGCAGGCCGCATCGACGTAGCCGTCGGCATTACCGGCGAATTCCGGTGGCAATGCATGTGCGCCGAGGTAGGTCGTACGCACGGTGATGCCGAGTTCGCGGCCGATCCGGCGCGCGACCGTCAACATGCGGCGTTCGCTTTCCAGATCCAGTCCGTAACCGGACTTGATCTCGACCGTGGTCACGCCGTCGGCACGCAACGCGGCGGCGCGCGGCAGCGAATCGCCGAACAATTCGTCGGGATAGCGCGCACGCGTCGCTCTTACCGTCGAAAGAATGCCGCCGCCTTCGCGGGCGATCTGTTCGTAGCTCGCGCCCTGCAGGCGTCGCTCGAATTCCTGGGCGCGATTGCCGGCGAACACCAGATGCGTGTGGCAATCGACGAGTCCCGGCGTGAGCCAATGGCCATGCGCGGAATCAATGTGATCGGCGAGCATTTCCGGCGCATCCGGTAGATCCGCCTGCGCACCGGCGTAGACGATCACGCCGTCCTTGAAGGCGATTGCGCCGGCCTCGATCGCGCCGTACGCGCCCAGGTCGGAACGCAGGGTGGCTAGACGCGCATCGAGAATCAGTCGGTCCCAACGGCTCATCGGATCGCTCCATTCGCGCGCAGCACTGCGGGGTCGAGACCATAGTGGCGTGCGATCTCGTCGCTGTGCTCGCCCAGATGCGGCGGCGGGCGCTGGTAATGCACCGGCGTCGCGGAAAGATTCAGCGGGCTGCCGATCATCGGCACGCCGGCGAGTTCGATGCGCAGCCCACGCGCCTGCGCGACCGGATGCGCCAATGCCTGCTTGACCGAATTGATCGGCGCCACCGGCACGCCAGCGGCATCGAACAAGGCCAGCCAGTGCGCGACATCCTGCGTCAGGAACAGGCTGTCCATCTCCAGGCACAGGGCTTCGCGATGCGTCACACGCGCGGCATTGTTGCCGTAGCGCGCATCGCGCAGCCAGTCTTCGTGATCGAGTGCCATGCAGGTCTGCACCCACAATTTTTCGCTGGCCACCGCGAGCACGAATTCGCCGTCGCGGGCATGGAAGGCCTGGTAGGGCACGATGCTTGGATGTTCGTTGCCGCAACGCGGCGCGTCTTCGCCGGTGAACAGCACGTTGCTGCCGACGTTCGCCAGCCAGCTCAATTGCGTGTCGAACAGCGAGACATCGATGCGCTGGCCGCGACCGCTGGTGTGGCGATGGAACAGCGCGGCGAGGATCGCCGTCGTCGCGTTCTGGCCAGTGGCGAGATCGGCGACCGCGACGCCGACCTTGTGCGGTTCGCCATCGATCGCACCGGTGATCGACATCAATCCGGCTTCGGCCTGCACCACGTAGTCGTAACCTGGCCGCGTCGCATCCGGGCCAGTGCGGCCGTATCCGGAGATCGAGCAATAGATCAGGCGCGGATTGATCGCCGCGAGTTCCTCGTAACCGACGCCAAGTGTCTCCGCCGTACCAGTCCGATAGTTTTCGATCAGCACATCCGCCTCGCGCACCAGCGCTTCCAGCAACGGCCGCGCGCCGGGCGCGCGCAGGTCGATGGCGAGCGAACGCTTGTTGCGATTGCAGCAGGCGAAATACGCCGAGAGGCCATCCTTGAACGGCGGGCCAAGACCGCGGGTATCGTCGCCTTCGAACGGCTCAAGCTTGATCACGTCGGCGCCGAGATCGGCCAGTTGCATGCCGCACCACGGTCCCGCCAGCACGCGGGAAAGTTCCAGGACGACGATGCCGGAGAGAGAAGACATGGCCGCATTGTAAGCGGCTAGAATCGGCAAATGCGCGATCTCGTCCTCCCTGGCATCCCCAATATCCATTCGCATGCGTTCCAGCGCGCGATGGCTGGCCTCGCCGAACGCCAGCTCAATCCCGCCGACAGCTTCTGGACCTGGCGCGAACTGATGTATCGCTTCGCCGGCCGCATCGATCCGGAAGCGCAGTACGACATCGCCGCGCAGTTGTACGTCGAGATGCTCGAAGCCGGCTACACCAGCGTCTGCGAATTTCATTACCTGCATCACCAGCCCGATGGCCGGCCTTACGCCGATCCCGCGGCGATGTCGCGCGCGATCATCGCCGCCGCACGCGACACCGGCATCCGCCTGACCTTGTTGCCGGTGCTGTACATGAGTGGCGGCTTCGATGGTCGCGCGCTATCCGAACGCCAGCGCCGTTTCGGCCATTCCGTCGATGCCTATCTTTCATTGCTGTCGACGCTGCGCGCCGAACAACACGAAAGTCTGCGTGTCGGCATCGCCTTGCACAGCCTGCGCGCCGTGCCTGCCGACGCGCTCGCGGAAGTGCTGTCGGCGATCGGCGATGCCGTCATGCCGATCCATATCCATATCGCCGAACAGACTGCGGAAGTCGACGACTGCATCGCGGTGCGCGGTGCGCGCCCGGTCGAATGGCTGCTGGCGAATGCACCGGTGGATGCACGCTGGACGCTGGTGCACGCCACGCATCTGAGCGATTCGGAAATGCGTGGAATCGCGGCATCGAAAGCCGTCGTGGCCTTATGCCCGACCACCGAGGCCAATCTCGGCGACGGCCTGTTCCCGCTGCGCGAATTCCTCGCGCTCGGCGGCCGCATCGGCATCGGTTCCGATTCCAATGTCTCGGTATCACCGGTTGAGGAATTGCGCTGGCTCGAATACGGCCAGCGCCTGATCACCCGGCAGCGCAATGTCGGCAGCTCCGCCGCGCAGCCCAGCGCCGGCCAGAACCTGTTCGAACTCGCGATCGCCGGCGGACTGCAGTCCTGCCAGCAGGAAGGTGCGGCGCGCGATCACCTCGTGCTCGATGCCGATGCGCCGGCACTGGCGGGCGTCACGCCCGAGACTTTGCACGATCGATTCGTGTTTGCGGGAAATCGTCCCTTGCTACGCAGCGTGAGTGTCGCTGGGCGCGTGGTGGTCGAGAACGGCCGGCATGCGCAGGCGGAAGCGATTGCGCGGCGTTATCGCGGGCGCTTGCAGGCCTTGCTCACCGATAGTTGAGCGGGTCGTGATTCCGAACATCCCCGCGAAGGCGGAGATAACGGCGGCGAGTTCCTAAATTCCCAGCGCCAACTGTCCCCGACGCACGCCCTCATGCTCAAGCAAAAATTGCTTGATCGGCAAGCCACCACCAAATCCAGTAAGACTGCCATCGCTGCCGATCACGCGGTGACAGGGCAGGATGATGGGCAGCGGGTTGCGGCCGTTCGCGGCACCGACGGCGCGCACGGCTTTGGCGTCGCCGACGCGGCGCGCGACGTCGCCGTAACTCCAGGTGCTGCCGAATTCTATTTCCGCGAGCGTCCGCCAGACCTTGCACTGGAACGGCGTGCCGACCGGGGCGAGGGCGAGATCGAACCGCCGGCGCCCGCCGGCGAAATATTCCAGCAATTGTTCGCGCGCCTCGCGCAAAGCGGACGCATCGCGCTTCCAGCCGGTGCGTTCGCCGATGTCATGCCTGTTCGTCTCGAACAGGATATGGCGCAGGCCTTCAGTTTCTGACGCAATGGTGAGTTTGCCGATCGGCGTCGCGAACTCGTCGTACCACATCAGCGCTTCTCCTTCGCCAAGTCGCCCGACAGATGCCACAGGTGCAGCACGGCATACGCACGCCACGGCCGCCAGGCCTGCGAGCGCGCCTCGGTCGCTCGCTCGCTCAGGCGTTGCCCGTCACCCAGCACCTGCTGCAGCACCAGATCGCCGGCTGGAAACGCATCGGGATGGCTGAGCGCACGCATCGCCGCGTAGTGCGCGGTCCACGGGCCGATGCCAGGGAGTGCGACGAACGCATCGATGAAATCCTGCAGGCGTTGCCCTGCACCGAAATGAATCCGTTGCTCGAGCACGGTCGCGGACAGCGAACGCAGCGTCGCCGCGCGTGATTTCGGCAGGCCGATTTTTTCCAGCGGCGCATCGAGCAATTGTGCCGGCGTCGGAAACACGCGATCCAGTCCGGCGCGGGCGCTCGCGCGATGTTCGCCGTAGGTATCGACCAGCCGCCGCGCCAGCGTCGTTGCGCCGGCAACGCTGACCTGCTGGCCGAGCACTGCGCGCACCGCGACTTCGAAGCCGTCCCAGCCGCCGGGAACCCGCAGGCCCGGACGTTTCCGCGCCGCTTTCGCCAGCAGCGCATCACCGGCGAACGCCGCGTGGACCTGCGCGAGATCGGCATCGAGATCGAAAATTCGCCGCACGCGCCGGACGATATCCGGAATCGCGCGCGGATCGCCGCCGGAAATTTCCAGGCGCAGCTCCGGCTTTTTTTCATCGGCGGTGACGCGGATCCAGATCGACGCATCGGCCGTGCCGATCACGCGCTCGTAGCTGTCGGCATCGATGCGCTCGATGCCGGGAATGGCGCGTTTGCCGAGAAACGCGAGCATCGCCGGGAAATCCAGCGGCGGTCGATAGCCAAGGCGCAGGCTCAATACGCCGGCCGGCGTTTCGATGCGCTGGCGTCGGATCGCCGTTGGCGCCATGCCGCAGCCATCGAGAAACGCCGCATTGAATCGGCGCAGGCTGTTGAAGCCTGCGGCCAGCGCGACCTGCGTTACCGGCAACGCGGTTTCAGTCAGCAATTGTTTCGCCAGCAACAAGCGTCGCGTCGTGTGCACGGCGATCGGCGTGGCACCGGCCTGGCTCAGGAACACACGGCGCAATTGCCGGCTGCCGATGCCGACCTGCGTGGCCAGCGTCTCGATCGATCCGTCCTGCAACGCGCCTTCGGCGATCAATGCCAGCGCGCGTTGCACGGCGTCTTCGTTGTCGCGCGCATGCGTACCGGGCGACAGCTCCGGCCGGCAACGCAGGCAGGGCCGATAGCCCGCCGCCGCCGCGGCCGCCGCGCTCGGGTAATACGAGATGTTCTGTCGCTTCGGCGTCGGTGCCGGGCAAACCGGCCGGCAATAGATTCCCGTGCTGCGCACCGCCGTGAAGAACAGCCCGTCGAAACGCGCGTCCTTCGCGGCGCGGGCGCGGTCGCAGATAGTGGGCGAGGGCATGGTGTGGATCGACATGGCCGCATCCTAACGCCATCACCAGCGGCAGACTCGCCGTTTTCGGACATCAATGCCCCGCCCGTGGGAGCCAGCTCGCTGGCGACATCCCGACAAAAAACACCCCGCCCGTAGGAGCCAGCTTGCTGGCGACATCCCGATGAAATGCAGACTCTGTCCTCGCAAGCAGGGGAGTTCGGGGGGTGCAGTCGAGACATGCTTGTCGTCAGCAAGCTGGCTCCTGCGATGCGGGGATGTCGCCAGCGAGCTGGCTCCTGCAGGGACGGGAGAGAGGCGCGGCTATAATTGCCGCCTCGCCTACGGAGCCTACGCATGTCCGCCAACCGCAAAGACCCGACCCGCAAGATCCGCTCGCCGCGCGGCAGCACGCTCAATTGCAAGAGCTGGCTCACCGAGGCCGCGTACCGGATGCTGCAGAACAACCTCGACGACGAAGTCGCTGAGAATCCGCAGGAACTGGTTGTCTACGGCGGCATCGGCCGCGCCGCGCGCGATTGGGCGAGCTACGACAGGATCCTGGAAACCCTGCGCACGCTCGAGGACGACGAAACCCTGCTCGTGCAATCGGGCAAGCCGGTCGGCGTGTTCCCCTCGCACCCGGATGCGCCGCGCGTGTTGATCGCCAACTCCAACCTCGTGCCGCACTGGGCGACCTGGGAACACTTCAACGAACTCGATAAGAAGGGTTTGATGATGTACGGCCAGATGACCGCCGGCAGCTGGATCTACATCGGTTCGCAGGGCATCGTGCAGGGCACGTACGAAACCTTCGTCGAGATGGGCCGCCAGCACTACAACGGCGATCTCACCGGCAAATGGATCCTCACCGCCGGTCTCGGCGGCATGGGCGGCGCGCAGCCGCTTGCGGCATCGCTCGCCGGCGCGTCGTCGCTGAACATCGAATGCCAGCAGAGCCGCATCGACATGCGCATCAAGACGCGCTATGTCGACGAACAGGCCAGCGATCTCGATGATGCACTCGCGCGCCTGGATAAATATCGCGTTGAAGGCAAGGCACGTTCGATCGCGCTGCTTGGCAATGCCGCGGAAATCCTGCCCGAACTCGTGCGCCGCGGCGTGCGTCCCGATGCCGTCACCGACCAGACCTCGGCGCACGATCCCGTGCACGGCTACCTGCCGATCGGCTGGACGTTGGAACAATGGTGGGACAAGCAGAAGACCGCGCCGGAAGAAGTGCGCGACGCCGCCAAACAATCGATGCGCGTGCACGTCGAGGCGATGTTGCAGTTCGAGAAGCAGGGCATCCCGACTTTCGACTACGGCAACAACATCCGGCAGATGGCGAAGGACGTCGGCTGCACGAATGCTTTCGACTTCCCCGGCTTCGTGCCCGCGTACGTGCGTCCGCTGTTCTGCCGCGGCGTCGGCCCGTTCCGTTGGGTCGCGCTGTCCGGCGATCCGGAAGACATCTACAAGACCGATGAAAAAGTGAAAGAGCTGCTGCCCGACAACAAGCATCTGCATCGCTGGCTGGACATGGCCAAGGAACGCATCAGTTTCCAGGGCCTGCCCGCGCGCATCTGCTGGGTTGGCCTCGGCGATCGCCACCGCCTCGCGCTCGCGTTCAACGAAATGGTGCGCACCGGCGAAGTCAGCGCGCCGATCGTGATCGGTCGTGATCATCTCGATTCCGGATCGGTCGCATCGCCGAATCGCGAAACCGAAGCAATGCTGGACGGCAGCGATGCGGTTTCCGACTGGCCGCTGCTCAACGCGATGCTCAACGTCGCCGGCGGCGCGACCTGGGTGTCATTGCACCATGGCGGTGGCGTCGGCATGGGCTACAGCCAGCACAGCGGCGTGGTTATCGTTGCCGATGGCAGCGATGCCGCCGACAAGCGCCTCGCGCGCGTGCTCTGGAACGATCCCGGCACCGGCGTGATGCGCCATGCCGATGCCGGTTACGACATCGCCAAGGCCTGCGCGAAAGAGCAGGGCCTGAAGCTGCCGATGATCGGATAAGCCTTCGGCAACGCTGACGATGAGCGCGCATCCTCTCGACAATCCGGTCTGGGCATCGCTCAACAGCGCGCACGCGGCTTTGGCGCGCAAGTCGGGTAACGCTGCGCGCTATCCGTCGGATGCGGCGCCCTTCGTCGCGGTGGGCTCGGACGATGTGCAGGCAGGAGAACGGGCTGCGAGTCTGGTGGCTGCCGGTGAGTCGGTCTGTTTCGTCGGCCTGGCGCCGCCGCTATCCGATGCCTGGAGTGCCAAGCCTTCGCTGCTGATCGCACAGATGATCTGTCATTCGCCGGTCAGCGTTGTCGATGGCCCGGAGATCGTCGAGATGTCGTCGGCGCAGGTCGCGGACATGCTCGCGTTGACGGCCCTGGTGTATCCGTATTATTTCCGGCCGCGCACGATCGCAATGGGCCGCTATTTCGGGATCTACGATGGCGATACGCTCGTGGCTATGGCCGGCGAGCGCATGCGCTTCGATGGCCATCAGGAAATCAGCGCCGTCTGCACGCACCCCGATCACACCGGCCGCGGCTATGCGCAACGCCTGGTGGCGATGCTTGGCAACGACATCCTCGACAGCGGGCGCGTTCCGTTCCTGCACGTGAGTCATGAAAACACCCGCGCGAAATCTCTATACGAACGCATGGGCTACACGTTCCGCGCCGATATTCCTTTGTTGGCGGTGAAGCGCTTGGCAGTCAGCGAATAGCGCCAGTTTCCGATCACTGGCCGGTCGCTGCGGTTACAGTCGCGTCGACAAAGCCATCGCCGCCGCGGGATTGCGTTCTTTGGCGCTGCTGATGAAATAGACGAAGACGTCGCGTGCTGTTTTTGTCGCTGTCGTTTCCTGCACTGTCGGAAGATCCTCCGGAATTCCACCTTCCGCCCATAGCCGTGTTCGTGCCGCCCAGGCATCGAGGTCGGCGGGCGCATAGCCGGTCGAGATGTCGGATCGGCTGCGCATCAGCCGCGCGTAGACGAAATCGCCGGTGACGTCGGCGAACGATGGATAGTCGGGTGAATCGGTGAAGACCGAAGCGCGGCCGCGGCCGCGCATCAGCTCGATGTAGGCATCGCTGCGGAAACTGTCGTGGCGCACTTCCAGCACATGGCGCAGCGGCTGTCCGTCGAGCTGTTGCGGCAGCAAGTCAAGGAATGCGGCGATATCGTCGGCGTCGAAAGGACGATGCGGCCCGAGTTGCCAGAGCAGCGGTCCCAGGCGGTCGCCGAATTCGGCGAGACCGCCGGATACAAATCCTTCGACCAGCTTGCGTGTGCCGGCGAGCTTGCGCATTTCCACGATGATGCGCGGTGCCTTCAGCGAGAATACGAAACCTTCCGGCGTCTCGTTGCGCCACTTCGCGTAGGTCGCCGGTTTCTGCGCGCCGTAATAAGTGCCGTTGATTTCGATGGTCGCGAGTTGGCGACTCGCGTATTCGAGTTCGCGTTTTTGCACCAACCCGGCCGGATAGAAATTATTCCGCCAGGGTGCGAACACCCAGCCGCCGATGCCGGTGCGGATCGAGGGATGGCGCGCAGATGCCGTAGCGAAAAGATCATCGCCCGGAATTTTTCCGGTCATCGCCGCGTCCTCGCCGTTGTCGATGCCCTGATCCTAGCGCGCTGCCACCGCCAACAAAAAGCCCCGCGATGCGGGGCCTTTTGTCGACCGATGGAAACGAAGCTCAGCCGGCCATCTTGCGTACGCTGTTGCGCAGCTGACTTTTCAGCACTTCGGTGGCACCGATGTATTGCTTGGCGTAGACGCGGACGATGAAGTCGTTGCTGCGGTCGAACACCACTTGGTTGAGCGAGTGCTGCAACGAGCTTTCGCTTTTCTCAAGGGCGGTGATGCAGGCCGGGCTCACCGACTTGAACTTGCCGCGGGCATCGGCATAGGCGCTGGAAAACTGCCCGATGTCGGCCATCACGTGCGTTTTGGATTTCTTGGCCTTGACCCCGGTGGACAGGTTCTCGATCAGGTCCTGCTTGGCCTTGGCCAGTTTCGAGAAAACGCCGCTGAGTGTTTTGTCAGTGACCGCTTTTGCGGCCTCTTCGTAGAATTCCGCACCCTCGTGGCTGACCTCGACGATGTCCTGGATAAGCAGTGTGGTTTCGCTCATGAATCCTCCTTGACGGATTTCGGAACACGGACGAACGACCGCGGCAAACCCTGAGCGGGGTTCGCTGACGCCGGAACGGCGGTGGGAGAGCGCGGATACGTGCGATAAGTGGCGCTACTTCGCCACTGCGAAGCAAGATAGCAAACGGGGCATGAAATTATCGTTATTGCCGGGGTTTCAGCGGTCCAGGCGGATTCCGGGCGGTAAATCAGCTGGTTTGAGGGGCGGGCTTCAGGCAAACCAGCGTTTGAAACGGATGCTGAAACGTTGTTGGCGCTGCCGGGGAAACCAACCGATTTCAGTGAACGCGAGCCTGCGGTGACCTGCGTGCCATGGATACACGATGCGTCGCGATGGCTCTCACACCACCCGCAAGTGATACATCCGCAGCGTGCCGAAATTTTTCGCGGCCGGCACCTGCCCGACGTAATCGCAGGCGAAGCCGTCCGGAGCGAGGGCGAGGCGGGCGGCGAATTGTTCGGTGACGTAGACCTCGCCCGGTGGCGTCACCGGCTCGATGCGTGCGGTGCGGCTGACATGCGCGCCGAAATAGTTGGTCAGGCCTAGCACCGGGTCGATCGCTTCGAATACCGGGCCGAAGTGACCGCCGAGACGCAGGGCCAGTGTTTCCGGAAGACCGCAGGCGCGCAGGTCGATCGCCTTCATCGCTGCTTGCAGGTCGAGAGCACAGCGCGCCGCTGCGGCGACATCGCCAAGCACGAGGAACAAGCCATCACCCCAAGTGTTGCGATAACTCAGTTGCGCGCCGTAACGTGCGAGCACCGTGCCGATCGCGCCAAGAACGTTTTCCACGAACGCGGGGATCTGCGCTTCCTGCAGTTTGCTGAAGCCTTTCACGTCGCCGAACAGCATCGCCTTGAGCTGACGTTCCGATGCCGTCGGCAAAGTGGATCGCGCATTCGTCGCCGCCGCATTGCCCTGGCTGGCGATGATCGTCGTTTCTCGGCCGGCGTCACGCCAGGTGCGGATATCGAAACTCGTGCCGGCCACGCCGCCGGTATCGACGCCGTCCCAGACTGCGATTTGCTGAACGCTGGCGTCGAGGAAACGCGCGCGCAATATCGCCAGGCCCATCGCCACGAACGAACCATAGGAAAAAATCCAGTCGTGGCCGAGATGGCGATCGTCGGTTGCGAAGGTGATCGAATGCGCCTGCTGCAGGCAGCGTTCGAAGCGCAGCAGCCAATCGCCGCCGGCGGGCGCGACGGAAGTGGCGGTGAATTCGTCGCGCGCGAATGGCAGCACGATGTGCAGTTCGGCATCACGCGCGAGCAGGGCTTCGGCGAACAGGATGTCGGCACCGGAGGCGAGCCCGCCGTAGCCGAAACCGACACGCAGCGCATCGAGATCGTTCTTGATCGCGGCGGCAATGGCACCTTCCTGGTCGGCAGGAAAGCGACCGTTCGCGCCGGGGCTGGCGATCATGTGGCCGGTGTAATGAATCACGGCCGGCGGTGCCAGCGCCGCCAGCACGATGTCGTCGATACCGCGCTGTTCGCAAACCAATCGAAGCTGTCGGCGCGTGGCCGCGCGTGCGGCGAGGTCCTCGCCCTGTACGGCGGCGTTCGCCAGCGCTCGCGATGCCGATTCGACATCGGCGAGCACCAGCGCGGCTTCGGCTTCCGATGCCGCGCGATAGTAGTTTTCTTCGACGCTCTCGCCGGGCACTCGGCACAGGGGCAACACTTCCCGCGCGATACGTTCGGCGGTGCGCGTTTCGCCGGCGAGCAGGCGCAGCGTGGCGACGTTGATGCCCGGGTAGTAACCGCCGCCGCCGCGATAGATCGCTTCGTAGCGATCCGCCGCCAGCGTCAGCAACGCGATGCGCTCCGCGCCCGTGCTGGCGAGCGCGTGATCCTTGGCGATGCGCGCACCCAGCGCGGCGATGTCGACATCCTTCGAGGCATCCAGGCCTAGCCGCAGGAACTCCGCTTCCGCCTGCGTGGTGGCGCCGGCCTTGGCAAGATTGAGGACGGCGCGATGGCCGAGGCGCAGATGTCCGGGATGCGCATCCAGCGCCTGCAACGCGGTGTCGTAGGCGAGCAGCAGTTCGCCGCGGGCCTCGAGTTGGCGGACGCGCGCCAGCCAGTCCTCGGGGCCGTTCATGGGCCCGGCTTACTGCGCGGCGCAGCGGATGCGGATGATCGAACCATCCTGCACTTCGCCTTTCACGCGGGTGAGTTTCATCATCTTGTCGTCGACGATGTCCAGGTGAAAACTGTCGCTCTGATCGGCGTCGTCGGCGGTTGGCAGAAAATCGAAACCACCGCCGGTCGCGACCGCGCGCGAGGCGACATCCCAGTTTTCCGCCTGCGGATGATTGACGCGCGTGAGGACGGTATCGGGGCCGGTGCGGATGATTTCGTAGCGGATGGTCATGCCGTTGTACGGCTGGCACCAGAAGCCGAGCAGGAAGTCGATGCTGTTGCGTTTTGGTGTGTGCGCGACCGGCGCGACGGGCGCAGCGACGGCAGGTGCAACCGCAGGCGCAGGTGCGGCGACAGGCGCGGGTGTGTTTGTGGCGACGGCAGCAACCGGTGTTGTGACGGCGGGTGCTGCGACGGCGGCGTTCACGGGCGCAGGCGCGCTCACAGTCGATGCCGGAGCCGGTGCATTTGCCGCCGGAACCGTCGTTGCGATGTTGGTCGCGGCGGGACGTTGGCTGTAGATCCATGTTCCCGCGATCGCCAGGGCAATCGCTGCCACGGCCAACAGGCCGAGCAATACCGGCGAATGCGAACGCGCAGGTGTGGGTATCGGCATCGGCGCCGGAATCGACGACCGCACCGGTGCCGCGCCCGGCACCGACATCGCCTTGATCGCCGCGACCAGCGGCATCAGGTGCTGCTCCATCGGCGATTTCCAGGCATCGACCCACTGCGCCGAGGAAATATAGAACTCCAGCGCGCCGGAGGGATTCACTTCGCGGATGCGTACCGGTAGCACCGGTTTGGTCTTGCTGACCGCGCGTTCGACTTCCTTGCGCACGAATTGCGAATCGTTGGACTGGTCCGAGAGCACCAGCACCAGCGCGCGCGCTTGTTCGATCGCATCGATGATCGCCTGGCCGTATTCCACGCCCGGCGACACGTCGCGCGGCGCCACCCAGCAGCTGATGCCTTGCCCTTCGAGAAATCCGACGATGCGGAACGCGATATCGCGGTCGGCGCTGGCATAACTGACGAAGATATCGGGCATCGTCCGCCTCGGCCGGTCAGGAGGGTAGGGGGCAGTCTAGCAGCAGCCCGCGCGGGGCCGGCAAGCCCGCGTCATGGGGCGATCATGAGCGTGTTGCCTGGCGATTCGCAGCCGCGAGATCCATCCGGGCGTGATGCAATCGTTGCGGCGCGGCGAATTGCTGTCGGCTCTATGATGGTTCCCGCGGCAGTCCGATCGTCGCCCGCGGCTATACGATTCCGGCACATCGTTACTCACGAGGCTCGAATGAATTGGCGAACGCTTGATCGAAAACCGCCCTGCATCATCGCTCACCGCGGCGCCAGTGGCTTGCGTCCGGAACATACATTGCAGGGTTATGCATTGGCCCTGACGCAGGGCGCCGATGTGATCGAACCGGATCTGGTTCCAAGTGGCGATGGCATCCTGTTTGCGCGACATGAGCCGGCGCTGGCGCGCAGCACGGATATCGCAATGCATGCGGAGTTCGAGCAGCGTCGGCGCGATGGTGATTGGCGTGCGGATGATTTTCTCGCGATCGAACTGGACAGGCTGCGAGCGACGCAACCGTTTCCGGGGCGTGCGCGCGACAACGATGGAAAATTTTCCCTGCCGCGCTGGTCGGCGATCCTCGATTGGGCTGCAGGTGCTGCGCAAGAACGCGGCTGCGATGTCGTTCTTTATCCCGAGATCAAGCATCCGACGCAGCTTGCGGCGCGCGGCGTCGATCCGGTGCCCGCCTTCATCGCCAGTGTGGCGCCGCTGTCGGAAGTTGTTGAAGTCAGGGTGCAATGCTTCGAGGTGGAGGCGCTGCGGCGTATCCATCGCGAAACCGGTTTGCCCTGTGCGCTGCTGCTCGACGCGGATGCCGATTGGTCCGCAGCCATTGCGATGCATGGTGACTGGCTGCAGCGCCTGGGCGTGCACAAGCGGCTTCTTTATCGCGACGGTGACGATTCCGGACTCGTGGCTGCCGCGCACGCCGCCGGATTGTGCGTGGATGCGTGGACGTTTCGCGATGATGCCGTTGGCGAAGGACACGCCGATATCCATTCGGAAATGGCGGCGGCGATGCGATTGGGCGTGGACGGATTGTTCTGCGATTTTCCGGCGACGGGAATTTCAGTGCGAGGAGGGCTGGCCGATTCGTGAATCGTCATCCTGGCGAACGCCGGGATGACGGGACCGAAGCGTGGTGATGACGCCGACCAACGCTTCCGATCGCTGGCATCAACGTCCGTTGACGCTGTATTTTCCCGGTCCGAGCAAGCTCAGGGCGATCGCGGTGAGCAGGAACATGCCCTGCAATTCCAGCGCCCAGCCGCCTTGTTCGTTGAGACCGGTGAGCTGGCCCATGTGCGCGAGGAAGAACGCCATCGCCATGTTGACGGCGATCAGCGCGGCACCGGCGCGCGCATAAAAACCGGCGATCAACAACACCGGCCCAAGCACTTCGCCAATCAGCGCGCCCCAGGCCAACTGCGGCGGCAGGCCATGCGCCTGCAGCATGTGTTCGATGCCGCCGACGCCACCTTTGATCTTGGCAATGCCGTGCAGCAGGATCAGCGCGCCTAGCGCGATGCGCAGGATGAGTTTGCCGGCGTCTTGTTGGGAGTTCTGGGCCATGGGGTTCTCGGGAGGAAGTGAGTGGTGAGTGGTGAGCGGAAAGAGCTTATGGGATTTTGTCTTCCCCGCGAAGGCGGGAAGCGCTTCTCAACGGCGAAGCCGGGCATCCAGTGACTTGGCTTCTCAATGGGTCTTGCGGAAACAACAAGGACACCGTCAGTTCAACGCTCGTCGCGGGTTTCTTCCAGCAACCAATCGGCGAAGGCCTGGGCTGCCGGTCGCAGTCGGCGATGCGCTGGATAGACGATCGAATAGCCCCAGCGTGCCGGCATGGTCGGCCCGGGCAGGCGCACCAGGCGACCGCTGGCGAGGTAGGGCGCGACGATGCGTTCGCGCGCGAGTGCAGCGCCAAGTCCGAACGCCGCGGCATTGAGCGCATCGGTGGTGTCGCTGAAGTTATAGCGCTCGTTGATTTTCGCGCCATGCACGTCGGCAGCGCGCAGCCAGTCGTGCCAGCCCTGGCGGGCGTTGTCGGAAATCAACGGCAACTTCGCGACATCGGCGGCGCTGCGGATCTTCGCGAGGCCGGGCAGGGTCGGTGCGGCGACGGGAAACAAGGCATCGGCCATCAGCAGATGCGCGGTCAAGCCGGGCCAGTGGCCGGGTCCGTGGCGGATGCCGAGGTCATGGCCGCCTTCGTCGAAACGCGAGAGCCCGATTTCGGTATCGATGGTGAGGCGGATTTTCGGATGCGCAGCCGCGAATCCCGGCAGGCGCGGGATCAGCCAGGTGTAGGAGAGCGAATGCAGGGTAGTGAGGCGGACGCGATCGGTCTCGTCCTTGGCGATGCGCAGCGCGCGCACGACACCATCGAGATCGGCCATGGCGCTACTCGCGGAATCGGCGAGCTGCCGGCCTTCGAAAGTCAGCGAGACGCCACGGGCATGACGCTGGAACAGGCTCACGCCCAGCCGCGATTCCAGCCGGCGCACGTGATGGCTGACTGCGCTGGCGGTGAGGTGAAGCTCTTCGGCGGCATGGGCGAAGTTCTGGTGGCGAGCCGCCGATTCGAACGCCGCCAATGCCGGTAACAGGTCTGCGCGCAGGGCCATATCGAGCCTCAAATATGATTTGTGTCTGGCAGCGAAAGTATGCGCTTGTTGGCCGATTGCCGGCGAGGACAATGGCAGTCAGCCACGAATAGAGCTTGCGCCAAGATGAAGAACCCGACCGTTGACCTCGCTAATATCCCGCTTGCCGGTGACCGCGCCTGGCTGACCCCGATCGAACTCGGCGTACTTGCTGCGATCTGGGGCGCGTCCTTCCTGTTCATGCGCATCGCCGCCAAGGATTTCGGCGCGCTGGCCCTGGTCGAGATCCGGCTCGGACTGGGCTCGCTGATCCTGCTGCCGTTCCTGTGGCGCGAACGTGCGAAATTCACCGGCGCGCTCTGGCTGAAACTCGCGATCATCGGTGCGATCAATTCAGCGGTGCCGTTCGCGCTCTTCGCCTGGTCGGCGCAGCGCGCGCCTGCAGGCATTGGCGCGATCACCAATTCGATGGCGGTATTGTTCACAGCCCTGGTCGCCTTTCTTTTCTATGGCGAAAAGATTGGGCTGCGTCGTACCGTCGCCTTGTTCGCGGGCTTCGCCGGCGTGGTGGTTCTGGCCAGCAGCAAGACCGCCGGTGCGAGTGTCGGCGGCGCGGTTGCCGCAGGCACGACGGCGGCATTTCTTTACGGCATCGGCGCCAACCTGGTGAAAAAACATTTGACCGGGTTGCCGCCGGCCGCCGTCGCGGCGGCGACACTGCTGTGCTCGGCCCTCGTCGTCGCGCCGTTCGCGATCGCCTATTGGCCGACGCAGACGATTCCGCCGCGCTCATGGTTCGCCGCCGGAATGCTCGGCGTGTTCTGCACCGGTATTGCCTATGCGTTGTACTACCGCCTGATCCAACGCGTCGGTGCCGGCCGCGCCGTGACAGTCACCTATCTCGTGCCCCTGTTCGCGGTGGCCTGGGCCTGGCTGCTGCTCGGTGAGCCGCTGACGCTGCCGATGCTGATCGCCGGCGCACTGATTCTCGGCAGCGTGGCGCTGAGCCAGCGCGCGGCTGCGAGCGGCGCGCGGTGAACGCAGCCGCAAATTCCGGTGTGGCGATGATCGCCGTGGATCATCGCGTGCAGTTCGATTTCGAAATCGAGTTCAGCAACGGCGGCAGTCTTGAAGGGCGTGATTTCCGCCTCGATATCGACGGCGACGACATCGACGACCGCGAGCTCGCCGATTACCTCGTTCGTGACCTGCGCCTGCTGATGGTGCGCAGTGTGCGTTTCCGCAACAAGAAAATCATCGTCGAGGCGCACAAACGCGTTGTTGCGAAAACTCCGGCGCCGCTGTTGACGATGGCCGAAAGCGGCAAGAGCGACGAAGCGTGCCCGCCAATGTCGGCGTTGTCCGTGGATGTTGCCGCGGTTGTAGACGTCGGCCCCGGCGCGACGCGGCGCGATTTGCCCAGCAACGACGGCGTGCGCGTCTGGATTGTCGATATCGCGCCGGGCCAGCAATGGCCGCATGTCGATACGCATCCGCACGGTGAGCAGTACTACGTGCTCAGCGGCGAGATCATCGAGGGCGAGCAGCGCTTCGGGGCCGGCACGCACGTGCTGTTTCCGCCCGGCAGCAGCCATCAACCACGCAGCGAGAAAGGCGTGCGCTTGCTCGGACTGAACCTCGAACCGTGACGTGATGCGCATCGGATCACCGCGGGTATCGCGGTGAATTCTGCGCACCCGAGGCGATTGACGAAGGCGATGGTCTGCGAGGGGCGCTAACGAAACCGCCAGCCGACAGCCGGGCGCTCATCAACATTGAGGATTTGCGACAAAACAAGCGCTTGAATTTGCTAATGCGTGGCCGGCGCCGGAGAATGAGTTTCCCTGCCGGAGTCGTGCATTGAACCCTGTCGCCAAACCCTCGTCCGCCTCCGTCAATCTTCGGCAATTGTGTGCAGGTTTCGCCAAGCCGCATCTCGGCCGCGCGATCTGGCAAGTCATCAACACCCTGCCGCCGTTTCTTGCACTCTGGGCACTGATGGCCTGGAGCCTGCACTCGAACTGGAATTATCTCTGGACCCTGCTGCTGGCTTTGCCGACCGCCGGTTTGTACGTGCGCATTTTCATCATCCAGCATGACTGCGGCCATGGTTCGTATTTCGCCAGCGCCCGCGCCAACAATGCCGTCGGCGCCTGTCTCGGCCTGATCACGCTGTTCCCGTTCGGCTACTGGAAAAAAACCCACGCGATCCATCACGGCACCTCCGGCAATCTCGATCGTCGCGAGCTCGGCGATGTCGAAACGTTGACGGTCGCCGAATACCAGGCGCGTTCGTGGTTCGGTCGCCTGAGCTACCGCTTCTATCGCAGCACGCCGGTGCTGCTGGGCATCGGCCCGATCTGGCAGTTCGTGATCAAGCATCGTTTCCCGTTCGACCTGCCGTTCTCCTGGAAGAAGGAATGGGCGAGCGTGTTGATCAACAACGTGATGCTGCTGCTGGTCGGCGGCGCGCTGGGTTTCGCGATCGGCTGGCACGTCGTGTTGCTGGTGCACCTGCCGATCATCCTGATCGCCGGTGCGCTTGGCGTCTGGCTGTTCTACGTCCAGCACACCTTCGAGCAGACCTATTGGACGCGCAAGGAAGATTGGGATTCCAACCAGGCAGCGATTGCCGGCAGTTCCTATTACGACCTGCCGCGGGTGATCCACTGGTTCACCGGCAACATCGGCTACCACCACATCCATCACCTCGCCAGCCGCATTCCGAATTACCGCCTGCGCGAGGCGTTCGAATCCAGCCCATTGCTGCAGGCCGCGCCGCGCCTGACCTTGTGGACGAGCCTGCAATGCGCACGATTGAAATTGTGGGATGAAGAACTGCAGCGCATGGTCGGTTTTCCGAAGCGCGCGCGGGCATGATTCCGCAGGAACGGTCCTGGCTGCGACCATCCCGCGATGCAATCTGAGGAAGTTGCGCTCCTGACGGCCTTTGCGAAGTCGATGATGGCAAACACCGGAGAAAAACGATGATCGGATATGTGACGCTGGGCACCAACGATTTCGATCGCGCGGCCAAGTTCTACGATGCGCTGCTCGCGGAAATCGGCGCGAGCCGTTTCATGGAATCGGACCAGTTCATCGCCTGGGCGGTTTCGCCCACGCAGCCCAGCCTGGGCATCATCAAGCCGCACGACGGCAAAGCCGCGACGATCGGCAATGGCGTGATGGTCGCGCTGGTGGTCGACAAGCCGGAGAAAGTCGACCGCCTCTACAAGAAGGCGCTGGAACTCGGCGGCACCGACGAAGGTCCGGCCGGCCCACGCGGCGACAGTTTTTATGCCGGCTATTTCCGTGATCTCGATGGCAACAAGCTCAATGCCTTTTGCATGATTTGATGCGTCTTGCTGGAAGGGTCATGACCGCGACGATTCTCGTCGCGGCTTGAAGAAATCGCGGTCATGCCCGCTCCCACGTGCCCGCTCCTACGGCTTGTAAAGCTCCGGAAGCAGCTGCTTGAGGTGCGCGACTTTCGGGGCATCGTTGTAGACGATGTACGGGTTGTCCGGATGCAGGCGCGCGTAGTCCTGGTGGTAGGCCTCGGCAGGGTAGAAGGCTTTCAGCGGCGTGACCTGGGTGACGATCGGTGCCTTGAATGATTTCGCCGTCGTCAGCTGCGCGATGTAGGCGTTGGCGATGCGTTTTTGTTCCTCGTTGCCATAGAAGATCGCCGAGCGGTATTGCGTGCCGGTGTCGGGGCCCTGGCGATTGAGCTGGGTCGGATCGTGCGCGACCGAGAAATACACCTTGAGCAGTTGTCCGTAGCTGATCTTTGCCGGATCGAACTGCACCTTCACCGATTCCGCGTGGCCACTGCTGCCTTCGCTCACTGTTTCGTAGTCGGGGCTGACAGCATTGCCACCGGCGTATCCCGACGACGCCTGTTTCACGCCCTTGACGTGTTCGAACACAGCTTCGATACCCCAGAAGCAACCACCGGCGAATACCGCGGTCTGTTCTCCCTTGCTGGCGGCCAATGGCGCATCGAGTTTCGGATTCGGCAGTGCGATACCTTCGCCGGCGCTGGCGAAACCGCAGGCCGCTAGCGCCGAGACGATCAGCAGAGTGAGGGTGGTTTTCAGTGGCGACGGGGTTTTCGTGGTCATGGTCTTGCTCCGATGATTCATGGTGATGCGATCCTGGCGGTTAGTTGGCGTGCGCGAAGCGCAGGGCGACGGAATTCATGCAATAGCGCAGACCGGTCGGCGGCGGACCATCGTCGAAGACGTGACCAAGGTGCGCATCGCAGCGACGGCAGGAAATCGCCGTGCGTTCCATGCCGATCAGATAGTCGCTGGTGGCGACGATGTTTTCCTTGGCGATCGGCTGCCAGAAACTCGGCCAGCCGGTGCCGGAGTCGAACTTGGTCGCGGAATCGAACAGCGCGGTGTCGCAGCAGATGCAGCGATAGACGCCGCGATCGTGCAGGTTCCAGTATTCGCCGGTGAACGCGCGCTCGGTGCCGGCTTCGCGGGTGACGTAATACGCGCTCGGCGACAATTGTTTTCGCCATTCGGCTTCGCTCTTGGCCACTTTCAGCGCCTGTTCGCTGCCCAGCTTCTTACCGCTGTCGGAAAAGCGGATCAGCAGCACGCTGCCGGCGTTGGCCATGGGTTTCGCGGCGGTCGCTTCGCCGGCGCGACAGGCGCTGATGGCGATGCCGGCGACGGCGATGGTCGCGGTGGCGATGAAGCTGCGGCGCGTGAACGCACGCACCGGTGGCGGGATATTGGCGGGGGAATCCGGGTCGCGCATGGGGTATCTCCTTGGCTGGCCCGAGCCTAGGCGTGCGGGCCTGAATGTTTTGTCACGACAGGGCGGCCCGATGAGGGCAGGTCGCGATTCCTGTCCGGTCCGGCGAATGCCGATCCTTGGCCATAAGAGGCAAGGGCCGGCAAAAGGATGCGCGCAGCGTGGCGTGGCGGGCGGTCGCGTTGCGCGGGGTTCAGTTGCGCGGCCAGCGCATGCCCTGCGAGGCACTCAGCCTGCGTCGGCGACCCAGGGATCGTAGTCGCCGAAGTTCCAGATGTGGCCCTCGGGATCGCGGCAGCCGTAGCTGCTGCCGCCATAGTCGCGGGCAGCGAGTGCGTCGATGATTTCCGCGCCGGCAGCGATGGCCTGCGCGTAATGCGCGGCGGGGTTCGCGACGATCACGCAGGCGAGCTGGCTTTCGCGGCCGCCGATGTCGGCGGGCTGCGCCATGAGTCGTCCCCACTGCGTGTCGGAGACGGAGCTGAGCATGATCATGCCGTTGCCGAAGCGCAGCTGCGCATGCGCGATGCCACCCTTGCCGTCTTCGTACACCGCGTGTTTTTCGAAACCGAAGGCGCGGCACAGCCATTCGATCATCGCCGGCGCATCGCGGTAATGCAGGCTGGGGATGATGGTGGCGACAGTGTTTTTGGCAGTGGTCATCGCGATCTCCTCGATTCTTCGGGCGTCGGATTTTCTACGGTGTCAGGAAAGACTCAGCGGTGGCTCGCGCAGGATAGCCAGTTGCTCCTGCACTTGCGTGATCACGCCTTCCCAGTGCCGCGGCGATTCGAACCACGGGAATGCTGCCGGAAATGCCGGGTCATGCCAGCGCCGCGCGATCCACGCGTGATAGTGCAGCAGGCGCATCGCGCGCAAGGCTTCGATCAGGTGCAGCTCGCGGCGATCGAAGGGGCGGAATATCTCGTAACCTTCCAACAACCATTCCAACTGTGTGCGCTGCGCCTCGCGATCACCGGAAATCAGCATCCACAGATCCTGCATCGCCGGGCCGGTGAGGCAGTCGTCGAGATCGACGAAATGCGCGGCGTCGTCGCGCCAGAGAATGTTGCCGGGATGGCAGTCGCCGTGCAGACGCAGCAGCGCGACGCTGCCGGCGCGCTCCCAGGCGTCCTCGATCTCGTCGATAAGCAGGTTGGCGATCGCCTCGAAATTCGCTTCCAGCGATGGCGGCAACCAGCCGGCCTCGAGCAGGTAGCGCACCGGCGCGATCGCCTGCAGCTCGATGCTCTGGGTGGTGCGATGCGCGAAGGTTTCGCTGGCGCCGACGGCGTGCATTCTTCCCAAGGTGCGGCCGATCTGGCGCAGTGTGTCGCGATCGCCGGGCTCCGGCGCGTGCCCGCCCTGCATCGGAAACAGCGCGAAGCGAAAACCGTCAGCGTCATGCAGCGTTCGTTCGTGGATACGGAGCGGCGCGACCACCGACAGATCGGCAGCGCGCAGTTGCGCGGCGAATTCGTGTTCTTCGATGATGGCGGCATCGCTCCAGCGGTCGGGGCGATAGAACTTGGCGACCAGCGCCGGCGCGTCTTCGCAGCCGACGCGGTAGACACGATTTTCGTAACTGTTGAGCGCGAGTACGCGGCCATCGCAGATCACGCCGACGCTCTCTATCGCCGCGATGATGCGGTCGGGATCGAGGCCGGCGAACGGAGCGGCGGGCAGATCGGACATGGATGCTCGGTCACGGCAGGGGCACCATCCTAACGGTTTGTCGCTGCGCGATCCGGACGTGTCGTCGGTTTTGGCGGTCGCCGAAATAAAAATCGCCGCAAAAGAAAACGGGGCCGGCCCTCATTGCGAGAAGCCGGCCCCGTCGTTGCAGGCAGATCAGGAAGCCTTGACCACGCTGGTCAGGGCATACAGGCGTGCACTGCGGGTCCAGGCGTTGACGCTGACGATCAACTGCGTCACCACGAAGGCGAGCAGGAAACCACCGCCGCTGGCATGCGGCATCTTGATCCGCCAGATTCCGAGCACGGCCGCGATGACCAGTCCGATCGCGGTGACGACCAGATAGAAACCCAGCGTCGCGAATGGCCGGCGCAGCACCAGCTTGAAGCCGCGCCACCAGGCGCGGATCGCCGAACGCAGGTTGGCGTCGGCCGCGAACTGCGCGCGTCCAGCCTCGACCGTGGCATGCGCGAACACGAACAACACCGCCATCGCGAACATCGCCAGATTGCCGATGGTGGCGACGTCGTCCGTGGTGATCGCTTTTTCCGTGCGATCGGCAACCGCCGAGAAACCGACGCTGCCCAGGGCGATCGCGATGCCGAATGGCACGATCGACCAAAGCATCATCCGGAACAGGCGGCCGTATTCGGCCATGCCGCCCTGCGCCAGTTCACTCAGTCCCAGCGTGCGCGGCGAACGGATCGCGGTGAGCGTCATGCCGGTAAGCAGCGGCGAGAGCAGCAGCGTAACCAGGATGCTGGCCGCCATCGCGCCACTCAATGCGACGTTGTTGTTGAACACGTCGGCGAGGTCGTTGAAAGCATCGGCGCTGAAGGTGCGGGCGAGTTCGCCGGCATGCACGGAAAGATCCAGCTGCGCGCCGAGCGCCATCGAGTACGGCAGCGCCACGATCAGCGTGGGCAGCAGCAGGCCGAGGATCCACAGCAGCAGCAGCCGCCATTGCAGGGCGGCACCGAAGGCGCGGAAAACCGCGCCAAGGCCGAGTCGCTTGTTGTCGTAGCTCATAGGGTCACCAGGAAAGAGTAGATCGTCTGAAAGACCGCGGCGATGTCGCTGGACCAGCGGCGCGATGCCGACTTGTCCGCCTTGAGCGTGCGGCTGTCATTGAGTTTGTTGGAGTCGAGCATGTTGTCTCCCTGCGGATCGAGTTCCGCCGAGACCGCCTTGGCCGGCTTGGTCCAGGAGAAACGCGCCCAGGCGCGATCCTCGTTCCACTTCACCGTCTCGGACGTGCCGTCGGCGAATTTCACCACCAGCGTCTGCGGCACCGCGGCGCCGTTGCGACGCACGATCACCGAAGTGAAGTAGGGGAACGGGCCTTCGAAGTCCTTCGCCTTGGGATGGGCTTTTTTCCAGGCCGTGCGCTGGTCATCGGTGAGCTTGTCGGCCTGTTCCTGGGTCACTTCCACCCATTTGCCGTTGACCATCGAGGTCCCCGGCAACGGATGCTGTTCTTCGCTGGTCAGGCTGCTGACGCGGTCGTCGACCTTGCGCGTGCCGTAAACCTGCTGTGCGAAATACGCTTCGACCAGAGCGCGCTGGCCGGACACTTCCGCGATCGTCTCGCGCAGGTCGGCCACGCTCGGATGGCGGAATTTCCAGCGTGCGTAGTATTCCTTGTAGGCGCGCTCGGTGGTGGCCTTGCCCAGGTGCTGCTCGAGGTCGCGCATCGTGATTGCGGTGCGCGAATACACGCTGCCGTAGCTGCCGCTGGACAGGCGATCCCAGGAGTTGAAGCCGACCGGATCTGCCGGCTCGCGTATCGAGGCACCGAGACGTTCAAACTGGAACACCTTGACGACCGGCGCGATGCCGATCTTGCTCAGGAACGACGAGGTCAGGTGGATGTCCTGGCCGCGCTCGCGCAGCATGCGTTGGTCCCAGTACTCGTTGAGGCCCTCGTCGAGCATCGGCTCTTCGAATTCGTTCGAAGCGAGCAGGCCCATGAAATAACCGTGGCCGAACTCATGGATGGTGACGAAGTCGAGCTCGTACTGGTTCAGCGTGTTCGGCTTGACCTCGGAATAACCTTCCGCGGTGAAGAACGTCGGGTACTCCATGCCGCCGGCTTCTTCGGCATTGAGCGGCGGGATCACCACGGTGACGGTCTTGTACGGATACGGACCGAGCGTGTTGGAGAAATAGGTCAGCGAATCCTGCGTCGCCTTCAGTGCCGGCGCGGCGCTGGCAGCGTATTCGGGCGGATACAACACGGTGATCTTGACGTTCGGGCTGCCCGGGTTGGTCCAGTTGCCCACCAGCGGTTTCGCAGTGCGCTTGTCGGCGGTCCAGGCGAAATCGACCACGTCGCCCTGCACGAAACGGTGCGTGACCATGCCGTTTTTCTCGACCGGCGCGCCCTGTTCTTCACCGGTGGCGCCAATGACGTAATCCTTGGGTGCTGTCAGGCGTACGTCATAGCTGCCGAAGTCGGCATAGAACTCGCTGTGTGCGTGGAGTTCGTGCGCATTCCAGCGCGGTTCGGTGGCGCCGCGTTCGCCGGGCAGTTCCAGCACGGCGATTTTCGGGAACCACTGGCCAACCAGATGGAAGGTGCCGAAGTAGCCGGTGCGTGCGACGACGCGCGGCAGCTGGTCATGGAAATCGATGTCGATGGTGGTGCTGGCACCGGCAGCGACTGGCGTCGGCAGGTCGAAACGGACGACGGTTTCGTCGGTCTTCGGACCTTCGTCGGGCTGCACGAAGCTCCAGCGCACGGCGACGCCGTTCTGCATCACTTTCTTGAGTTCGATATGGCCCCAGTCGCCGTCCTTGACCGGCACGTCGCTGCGGAAGCCGAAACCGCGCTCGCGCTGCTCGGTGTAGAAAGTGCTGCCTGGACCGGAGAAGCCGTTGAGGTACATGTGCAGGTAGACCGAACGCACTTCGCGATCGCTGCGATTGCGCCAGGTGAGTTTCTGCTTGCCTTCGACGGTGTGCTTGACCGGATCGAGCGTGGCGTCGATGTCGTAATTGGTGACGCGGTCGGAAAGCGTGGCTTCATTGCCGGTGCGCGGACCGCCCCAGGCATTGGCGGCGCTGGCTTCGGATACCGCAGCGGCGTGCGGCGATGCGAAGGGGATGTCGGCGTTGCCTGCCATCATGGGAACAGCGGCGGGTAGTGCGGCGGGCTTGGCGGAAGGCCGGACATCGGCCTGCGTCGCTGCGCCCATGACCAGGAGCGCCATCGCCCCGATCCATTTGATGTTGCCCAAATCGCGTCTCATGCATGGCCCCTGCAGTGGTTAAGCGGCCGACACTATCGCAGGAAGCGCTCGGGCGGGCAGTGCCCATGGTCATGGCAGCAGCTGCAGCGAAATCTCCTGCCAGCGCTGGCGCTCGGAACGGCAATACGGCCCGGCCATGGCGAAGCGCCGGCAGGTATCGGGGCGGGTGTCGTAGATCGAGCAGCGCATGGTTTGCCGATCCAGCGCCAGGCACCAGCCGTCGGCGCCCTTGGCCAGCACCGCGACGCCGTTTTCGTTGCGGTCGCGCAGATGTTCCGCGACATCGTCCTCGGGCATCAGCACCACGGTCAGCCGGCAGCACACGGCCTGGCAATGGTCGCAATCGACAACCTCGGTGCCACTGGCCGGACCGGGTGCGTGCATGGGCCAGTGTCCCACGGATGGGGGTTGGCGGGGTGTTGCTGGGGGTAAGCTGGAGCAGTGGCTCTAGGTATGCCGGCCTTGCCAGCTTGAATTCCACTAGGACGTCAGGGTTTGCATGAATTTTTCTGAAGTCATGATTGGCGCGTATCACAAATTGCAAGAGGCAATTGCAAATGAAAGTGTGCCGCATCCGATTGGATTCTTGAAATACGAGCACACAAAGGGCGAGTCCGACTTCGTTTACGACTGGCAAGAGTCTGACTTCACACGCGAGCTCGTAAATACTTTTAATAAGTATGCCTATTGGCTGACGCGCGCTCAGTTATGGGAACGCATTCTCGAGGATTATTCGGAAGATGAGGCTCTTGAAATAAGATACGAGTTCACTGATTTGCAATTGGACTGGTGTCTCCACTTTCCGTACAAATTCAAGTCAAAAATAATTTTCTGTGCGACACAGCTCTGTTATGTCAAAGCTATCGCGGGAAAGCTGATTTCTAGGGAATCTGTTAAGGGGGATGACCAAATCACCCTTGGCGTTCTTTCAGAAGTTGCAACGCACTGGATTTCTGGTGCGGTTCTTATCAAAGCTCTGCGAGACATCGACGGAGAAGTCTTTCGCGATGCAACAGACCAGTATAGAAACAAGGCCCAGCATCGAAATGCTCGAAGGCTGGACTTCGGGCATATATCAAATATCGTCCGCAGCTTTCCAAAAGGCTCCGTGGTGCGCTACGGGCTAGGCGATTCTCCACCCATACTTACCCGTGATGTTTTGCCGGCACTTATCGCGGAGGCCGAAAAATTGAGGTTTGCATTCAACGCGTATCGAGAACTTGTTGATGATCATGTCGCCAATGGGAGGGAAACCTAGAGACGCTCTCCGGTGAAATAGCGTGATCAGCAGCAGCGCTATCCCTAAATCCAAGTGACTGGCGACTCATGCCGCTTCCCGTGATCGCGGCTGCCGTTGCCCGACCCCGCCACTCACCCCTGCGCTTCCGGCTCCGCATCCTGCGCCTGCAGGCTGGGACGGCGCGGCATCAGGTCGGCGTCGAGCAGGCGCTCGATGCGCGCGAACACTTCCGCGCGCGCGAAGGGTTTTTTCATGAAATCGTCGGCGCCGATGCGGTGCGCGTAGAACTGCTCGGTGGCCTGCTCGTTGCCGCTGATCATGATGATCGGTATGTCCTTGGTCAGCGGATCGCGGCGCAGGCGGCGCAGCGCCTCGAAACCGTTCATGCCGGGCAGGACGATGTCGAGAAAGATCAGGCCGGGGCGATGTTCGCGGGCCAGCTCGATGCCGCTTTCGGCATCCTCGGCTTCGAAGGTTTCGTAGCTGTTCTGTTTCATCATCCGGCGCAGCAGCGCGACGATGGTCGCGGAGTCGTCGATGATCAGCACGCTGGTGCCGGGGCGGGCGTTGACGCGGGATTTGACCCGGCGCTCGTCAATGTTGCTGACGGGAGTCAACACGACGGCGGGTGCTTCGCTGTCGTTGGGTCTTTCGGAATCGGGAACCGGCACCG
>Ga0066869_10000002_pt1 | contig 34934 bp, 30 predicted proteins | sample SoimicmetaGmgHMC_FD_62218 | JGI IMG/M metagenome (GOLD analysis project Ga0066869, IMG submission 62218) | Soil and rhizosphere microbial communities from Laval, Canada - mgHMC | ecosystem: Environmental > Terrestrial > Soil > Agricultural land | place: Laval, Canada | collected 2014-09-23 | reverse complement strand
GACAGCATCGACATCGTCGTGCTGTCCGATGCGCCCGACGCAGTCGCCGCGCAGGCCGCGCAGATCGCCGGCGTCGGCAAAGTGATCACGCTGGCGAACGCCGCGAACGCGCATCCGCTCGCGCAGGTGCAGGCACCGCAAGTCGCCAAGCTCGCCGCCGGCTACACGCATGTGTTCGGTCCCTCGACCACCTTCGGCAAGGACCTGATGCCCTGCATTGCTGCGCTGCTGGGCGTGGCGCAGGTCAGCGACGTGATGGCGGTCGACGGCGCGCATACGTTCAAGCGCCCGATCTACGCCGGCAACGCGATCATCACCGTCGCCGCCCCAACCGACCAAACTGTCGTCGCGACCGTGCGTACCGCTTCCTGGCCGGCCACCGGCAACGGCGGCAACGCGGCGATCGAAGCGGGCAGCGTCGATGCCGCACTGCCGACGCATACCCGCTTCGTCAACCTGCAGCAGGGCAAGAGCGATCGCCCCGATCTGCAGAGCGCATCCAAGGTCGTCAGCGGCGGTCGTGCGCTGGGTTCCGCCGATGCGTTCTCGATCATCTATTCGCTGGCCGACAAGATGGGCGCGGCGGTCGGTGCCTCGCGTGCTGCCGTCGATGCCGGTTACGTACCCAACGAATTGCAGGTCGGCCAGACCGGCAAGATCATCTCGCCCGAGCTGTACATCGCCATCGGCATCAGCGGCGCGATCCAGCATCTGACCGGCATCAAGGACGCGGGTACGATCGTCGCGATCAACAAGGACGGCGACGCGCCGATTTTCGAAATCGCCGATTACGGTCTGGTCGGCGACCTGTTCCAGATCGTGCCGGAGCTTGAGCGCGCGTTGTAGTTCCGGAACATCAAGTCGGCGATTGCCGGCGTATTCGTCGCGCAACAAAAAAAACCAGCCCGAAGGCTGGTTTTTTTGTACCTGCGCCGACCGCAGAAGCGGCGGGCGATTTGTTTTCCGCTGGACTCAGCGCCCGGTGACGGTCGAGTTCGGGCTGCCGTCGACATCGTTGCCGACCACCGTGTTGCTGCCCAGCGACACCAGATTGCCGCCGCTCTGCGAGCGGAAACCGGTCGGGTTGTCGGTGATCATGTTGCCGGAAGCCCAGGCGATTGCCTGCGGCCCTTCCACGGAAAGGCCCGCTGCCGTGGGGGTCGTCAAACCATTGCTGATCAGATCGCTGCGGTCGAGGTTGAACTGGCTGTAGGCGGTGGTGCCGGAGACCACGATGCCGTTGCTGGTGTTATGGCTGACCACCGAGTTGTGCATGCTGACGATGCTGCGATCGTTCGCGCGCAGGCCGTTGATGTTTCCGGAAAGCGTCGCGTCCGCGATTTCCACCGTGGCGGAACCGGCAGCACCGCCCGAAATCAGGATGCCGCCCACGCAGTTGTGCACGTTGAGGTGGCTGATGTTCAACTTGCTGGCGGCGCTGGGTGCGAAATAGATGCCGCGACCGTTGTTCGTATCGCCGCTGGCGTTGAAGCCTTCAATGACGACGTTGATGACGTTCAAGGTGCCGCCGGTATTGAACTTGATGCCGTTGATGCCGGTGTTGGCGCCGTCAAGAGTCAAATTGGTGATGGTGACCACATCGGTGGCGCCGGCGTTGACATTGATGCCTGTGGTTCCGGAACCGAGGATGCCGCCGTTGGCGACGCCACCGCCATCGATGGTGATCGACTTGGTGATCGTGACCGCGCCGAAACCACCCGGATCCAGTGCGTTGATGATGCCGCCGGGAGCGGTCTTGGAAATGGCGCCGGCAAAGGTCTTGCAAGGTGCGGTGCGGCTGCAGGGATTGGCGTCATCGCCGACACCGGAAACCCAGGTGCGCGTCGCCTGCGCGAACGCCGCGGTGCTCATCAACATCGCCAACAAAAAAATCGACGCTGTTGCCACAAACTGTTTCTTGCTGCTGATCATTTTCTTTCCCCTGGTGGACGTTGCTCAACGGATCGGCCCGGATGCGGCGTTCGCCGCGGCTCCTTCGCCGCATTCATCTGGTACATACGCAAAGTCACCGGCATTGCGGCAACACCTCCCTCTCCCCAGGAGGCTTGCGCCAGCGTGCGCTCGGGAAGCCTAGCACCGCCGGTCATTCAGGCCGCGCGAACGCAGCCGTTCGTAGCCGTATGCCAATTCGGGGCAGGTGTCGACATTCGTGAACGAAACGGCGATTCGTTCAGTAATCATCACAGCGCAAATCTCGAGCCGTGTGCCCGGCTCAAGCCTGCAGCGGATGCGTCACCGTCACATCGACGACGCCGAGGCCGAAAGCGCGGTCATCGATCACCGCATACGCGCGGATTTTTTGCCGGCCCGGCAGCAAGGTCGCGGTGCTGATGGTCGTGCACCAGCCCGCGCCCAGCGCCGCCGCATCGTCGAAGGTCGCGGCGACATCCGGGCGTTCGCGACCCACTTCCGTTTGTGCCAGCAACCTGCCATCGGCATCAAGCAACACGATGCGCTCGACGCCGGGCGACGTCTCGCGATCGAAGGCCCAGCCATGCAATTGCCATAGATGCGCGGACACCGGCCCCGCGCCATCGAAATTTCCGATCACACGGTCACTGCCATCGATGAACTGCAGACCGGTCAACGGTGAGCCGTCGTAGATCAATGCCCAGCGCAGACCGTTCGGATGTGGCCAGTCGATCGGCCGATGCACCAGACCTTCGGCCATCGCCAACGCATTCAGATCGTCGCAGGAATACGCGACCATGCCCGGATACACCCATTCGTCGCCGGCATACGACACCGGGCCCTCGACGTAATTGACGACGAACAACCCACCGGGCTTCAACACGCGCCTGACGCCGGCGAGACAGGTCTTGATCTGCTTCGCCGAGGCGTGGGTGAAAATGGACTGCGCGAGAATGAAGTCGAAAGTCTGCGCGAATCCGCTGAAATCGAAATCGTCGACGCCGGAAAACGTCGGCGCCTTGATCCGCAGCATGTCCTGGCCGAGGTGATGGTCGATGCCGGCATCGAGCAACCAGCGATTGGGCTCGACGCCGAAATAGTGACCGGCCAGCAAATAGGGAATGAACAGGCGGCCGGCGCGCAGCGAGCCGCAGCCGATGTCGAGCAGACGATGCGACTCGCGCAGGCCAAGCGCGGTCAGCAGATTGAATTGCATTGCGCCGATGAGGTCGTACTTGTCCTCGGAGCCGACGTAGTTGCGGTAGTTGTCGAAATTCTGGCCAGCGCTCATCGGCATCTTCGTCTGCGGTCGGGGTTTCACGGACGACGGGGAAAATCATCATTGCGCAAGCAGCGCAATACTCGTCTCGTGACGCTGGCGATATCCTAACCGAGGAGGGCCTGCAGGAAATACCGCCCGCCGACGCGACTCATCGATAGATCCAGTATTTCGACGCGAGAAAACCCAGTACGGCCAGCATCGCATCGATCACCGGCTTCGCCAGCCAGACCATCCACAGCCAGTGCGATTTCGCCAGCGTGGTGACCGCGAGCGTGCTCAACATCGTGATGAAGATCCATGCGACACAGAACTTGAGCAGATGCCGGCGTCCCAACGCGCTGCCGGCTTCTTCGGAAAAGGTGTAACGACCGTTCAACCAGAAGCCCAGCGTGGCGCCGCTCACGCGCCCGGCGATGTTCGCCACCGGCACGCGCACGCCCAGCCAGGTCAGCAGCACGAAACATCCCCAGTCGATCAGCAACTGCAGCAGGCCGACTACGAGGAAGGACAGGCCCTGCGAGAGCATGGCACGGCGCACGGAGCGTTCGTCTTTCGATGGCGATGGCGATGATGGCGGCAGCGGCGTATCGGCAGTCACGGGGAAATGCCCTGCGGTATTTGCGTCCGCGAAGTACCCGGCCAACGCCAGCGCAGGCCACCCGCAAGCAGCACCAGCCAAAGCATGGTGATCAACGGAATCGCGCCGTAGAGATATCTGAAATCGCAGGCAATGGACGTCGGCAGATACGAAAGATAAAAAGCCGCAGTCGCAAACGCCAGGACCAGGCACATGCCCTTGAGTCTGGCCGGCATCACCGTCAGCAGCGTCGTCGCCACCGCGGCCAGCAACACCAGCGCATAAAACCAGTGCCGGAATAGCGGCCAATCGAAAAACCACTCCGCGAAGGCATACAGGCCGATGGCACGGGCATTGCTGCCCTCGGCAATTCCCTCGGCGCGCAGGTAATCGGCATTGCCGCTGACACCCACATGCATCGGCAGGCAGCCGTCGATGCCGTTGACATCGAGCAAGGCAAGGAAGACGAACCACTTGTGTTCGAGAAAGGCGGTCGGTTCGCGCCGGATGAACTTCCGCCAGACCCGCGCACGCTGGTTGTCGGGAATGCTGTCCAGCCAGACCATGGCTTCACGGCTGCCGATCAGGTAGTCGATGCGTTCGCTGGAATAAGCACTGCGCACTGCCTCGCGTTGTTGCGGGGTGATCGCCACCGGCAGCGCCGCGGTCGGTGTGCCGGAGCGCGCCACGATGCCGGCGATGTCGTACAGCATGATGTTCCTGAAGCCAACCGAATGGCTCTTGTCGCCGCTGTTGGCGATCGACTGCGCAACGAGAGCCTGCGTGACCAGCAGCGACAACACGAACGTAGCCACCAAGATCGACGCCGCGCCGATCCGCCGCGCGCGCGCGCCCTGCCTGCCCGCCGCCACCGCGAGAATCGGCAGCCCCAGCAGTAAAGGCGCCATGAAGATTCCCTGCTGACGGATCTGCAAGGCCATCGCCAGCAACGCAGCCGCCATCGCCGCCCAGGCAAGCGCGCGTCGACCTTCGGCGGCGGCAGCGGCGAAACTCAGCGCAACCGCTGCGGACATCGCCGAAGAAAACAGCACGTCCTTCCACACGATCCCGACATAGATCAGCAGCACCGGATTGAGCAGCAGCAAGACGCAGGCGGTCACTCGCAAGATCGACAAGCGCGCCTGCCCTGCCGCTGCGCGCAGGCGCAACGCGCTGTTGGCCACCATGGCCAACGACAGATACGTCAGCAGGCTGCAGATCACCACGACTCCGGCGGTGCCGCGCTCGCTGCCACCCAGCCAACGCATCAGTGCCGACATGAACGGCGGTGCCCACGACACCGACCGACCGGTCTGCGCCTCATACAACTGCATGCTGGTGTCCATCGAGATCTGCCCGGGAAAATGCAGGGCGATGGCCACGATCGCCAGCGTCATCGCGAGCGCGCTGAACACGGCTAAGGCTTTGCGAAAATCGATCATCGGCAAGGGCATCCCGCCATCTCTCCCACCGAGGTGATTACTTGACCGTGACCCGTTGATAGGTCGGGCAGGCGAGTGTTTCGGCGCCGGCACCCTGCAACGCGAACACGCGGTACTCGCCAGCGTCGACCCGGTCGAAAGCCGCATCGGCCTGATAACCGGCCTTGGCGAACGCCGGTGTCTTGAAATACGCCGCGACATCCGGACGCGCCGCACCGGTGGCGGCGGCGAGTGCATAGACTTTTGCGCCGACCAGCACCAGGCGGAAGGTAGCGGGCACGGCGCCGGCATCACGATTGCTGGCGAAACCGATCAAACGATAGGCCTGGCCTTTGCCGACGCTCCAGGAATTTGGCGCGGCACCGGGACGGGGTAAATTGTCGACAAGCGCGGCGACGTTCTCGAGCGCGCAGGTCTGCACCGGCTTCATCGCCAGCACTTGCTCCGGCGATTCTTTCGCGACATCGAACTGCGGGCCAGGCGCCGGCGCAGCCGCTTCAACCGCAACATTTTCCTGACTCTGCATCGGCTTGCCGGCGTAAGGATCCTTCCCGCAGGCGGCCAGGTTCGCCGCGACGAGAACGATGCAGGCGCCGGTCGTGATGCTGCGAAAATCGATCTTCATGGCTGCTCCAAATTTCTTCCCGCAGAGAATTCCGTACACCGAAGCCGCGCAAGCGATGCGACAAAACCACGATGATCACCGTCCGTCGCGCCAAGACCTGCAACGCCGCAACTCAAATCCGGAAAAAGGCCTTCGCGATCACGGTGAGAAAACCTTCCTCGCGCACGCGACGTCGGAAGGTGTCGAGGAGATGCCGCCGCGATCGCGAATCGGCCAGGGCAAGGCGGAACAGTCCGGACAGTCTCCGGAACTTGCTCGCGACGCGCTGCCCTAGCCCCAGGCTTTTTTTTTTGGAAAATACTCCGGCTGTTCCAACGGCCCCTGGGTCTGCATCCAGTGCGCCAGCGACTGTCTGCCAAGATTGTCGAACGGGTCCGGGAACGTCGCCTGCAGATCGGGCCGGGCGCGATAGAGGCGACGATGCGAAGTCGGAATCGGCGAACCATCGGCATAACTGCCGTACTGCCAGCGGATCCGCGCGACCGGATCGTCGCGGTCCAGGCGCGTTTCGTCCGCATACCAGTCGACCAGCGCGCGCACCGAGGCATTGCCGGGCGCGTTCTTGTCGGCCATGACGCGATGGGCACCGCTGTCGAAACCGGTGAAGTGATAGAAGCCGAGCGGATTGCCGTCGACCTTGAAGCCATTGGCGATGTCGCCACTGAGCAGACGCGTGGTCAGGTTCCAGGTGGCGACGTTGTAACGGGTATTCTTGAGGATGCCGACGCCATCGAAGAAAGCCGGCGCCAGATCGATCCAGCGCTGATCGGTGAACAGGCCGTTGGCGATATCGGCGACGCAGAAATGATAGATGCGCTCGGCCCACCAGTCGGCGAAACGCCGACCTTCGGCGGTGGGACGCACGCCAAGGAATCCGAGATTGTAGATGCCGTGCTTGAGGCTGGCGATCTCGTTGTCGCGCACCGCTTCCAACGTCGTTTCCGGATGGGTCTGGTGCGGCGTCAGCACCACGTTCGCGGCATCGAGCGCCGCCAGCAGATCGTCGAGACGGGAAAACAGCACCATGTCCGGATCGAAGTAGAGCACACGTGCGACGCCGTCCTCGGCAAGAAGCTTCTTCAGCACGAACGGCTTGATCGCGGTCGACAGCTCGACGATGTCGTGAAAAAAACTCCAGCGCGTGCGATCCGGAATGTCCAGGTCCTCGACGGCGATCACGCGGTCGATGGGCTCGGCGGAAAAATCGACGCCTGCGTTCGGTTTGTCCGACAAGGCCAGCACGACTTCGAATTCCGGATGCAGGCGCTTGATCGATGCGCAGAGCTTGCGCACCTTGGGCAGGTAATTGACCGCGGCCGAAGTGTAGGCGATGGTTTTCATGGCGCGATGTTTTTCATATGGAAACCTGGCTGCCCTGTTGCTGTTGCGTTTGCGCGTTGCCGACAAGCGTGGCATGAAACGCGAGCAAACCCTCGACCACGGATTTTCCGTCCATGCCATCGAGAATGATGCCGCGGCTGTAATTGCGCGCGCGCTCTGCCGGCGCGCCAAGATTGAACACCGCCAGCGGCATTCCGAAATGGATGATTTCCGCGGTGACGTACGAAAACGTTTCCGGGCACACCGAGGGCAGCAGGCAGATGCCGACGCGATGGCGCTCGAGCAGATCCGGCAGTTCGGCGGCGACATAAGGGCCGGTGATGGTGAGCATGTCCGAAGCGATGCCATTGACCACCGTGCCGATCACCACGAAACGAATGGGCGCCTGCGTCGCTTTTGCATGGGCGACGGCGTCGCGGACAACGTCGGCGCCCTTGTGCAGGCTGATGTTGCCGATCACCGCGACGACCAGTGGCGATGCCAGCGACGGCTGCAGCACGCGCGCCGGCAGATAATCGATCTCGTGCGGACGGATCTGGATCCGCTCGCGCGGCAGCGTCGGATGCGCCCGCAGCAGCAGTTCGACCGAGGCCGACGAGAACGCCACGATCTCGTCGCAGCGCTCAAAGAATTCCCGCCACATCGCCCGCCACGTCGGCACCTCGGCCTCCGGATAGAACGACAGGAACGGCACCGCGTTCCGCGCCAGGCACAGGCGACAGGTCGTGGCATCGGGAAGATCGCAGAAGCGGTCGCGATCGTTCATCAGCGTCCAGGACGGACAGGCCGAGAGGAAATCATGCAGATAGAACAGCAATCGCGCGCCCGCGTTCCGGCGCGCACTGGCCCAGGCGAGCACCGCCTGCGGATCGTCGAACGACACCAGGTCGTTGATGATGATGATGCCGGGCGAAAGAGGCTCGATCACCGCCAATGCCTCCGGCAGCGTGGGGTAATCGGCGATGCCATGGCTGTCGGCCGTCTGTCGCGTGACGCGGTAGCTGAGCGTCGGCAGGTCGGGCGTCACCAGGTACAGCACGCGACCCATGCGCAGATGCTGCAGCACCAGCGTATTGCGAAAATGATTGGCGCCGCCGCCCATCGCGTGATCGAAAATGATCACGCACTCGGCCTGCTCGGCCGCTGCGGCGACCTTGGCCAGTTCGCGGTGACCGCGACTGCGATCAAGACGTTCGCGGCCCAGTTGCCAAACCCGTGCCAGCAGCGAACGCAGTCCCGCGCGGCGCAGCAGACGCATGGCATTGCCGGCTTTTTCGCGCAGGACCTGTGGCTCGGCGGCGATCGCGACGAAGCGATATGGAAAGCCGATGATTTCGTGTTGCTCGCTGCTGCCATCTTCGTAGGTGACGAAGAGACTGGCATCGCTGGCGACATCGCCGTGGATCCGGCCCTGGATCAGGAATCCGCCGCCCGCCGCATGTGCGACATCGGGAAACGCCTTGGCGAGATCGGGGCGGTTGACGCCGCGCAGGCAGGACAGGCGGGCCGGCTCGCCCGCCATCATCGGCACGCGTATTTCGATATGCCGCGCCGAGAGTTTTTCATGGAGCAGCCAGCCCCAGCCGAAAACTCGGCCATCGCGGATGGCGAGCGAATCGATGGCGACCGTCGTCTTCATGCCCGCTTCGTCACCGACCGCAGCCAACCGGAAATTTTCCGCAACGGTTCGGTGATGCGCCACGACAGCGAGGTGGTCACGTCCGCGACGCGGATCCGCAAACCCAGGATGGTGAAATCCTTGGCGGCGAGGTGTTCGACGTCGATCTGGTGCACCGCCGTCAGGCGCTCGATATCGGCAAGCGCGACTTCCAGTGCTTCATTCCGGCGCAGGTATTCGTCGGCACGCCGCCCGAGCCCGGCATAGTCCTGACTGACTTGCGCGGCGTCACGCAACCGCGCCTGCGCGGAATCATCTTTGCCAGCCAACTTGGCGGCGAAGGCCTCCATTTCCGCCAGCCGCCATATCGCCATGTTTTCCGCCACCGCTTTGACCGCGGCGAGCGCGGCGACGCGATCGCGCAGCAGGGCGATTTCCTGCAGCAACTTGTGCTGGTGCTTTTCCCGCGCGACGATCGCCGCGTCCTGCATCTCGCCAAGCGCGGCGATCCACTCGGCGTGGTCGCGATCGAACGCCTGCAGTTCCGCGGCGAATGTTGCAAGACTGCTCCAATCGGCGCTGCCGTCGGCGAGGCGCAGACATTGCCGGTACAGGCGCTGGACCAGCGAGGCGAGCAGGCTGTCGGCCGACGCTTCCGTTTCCGGCGCAGGCCGTTGATGGCATTGCTCCGGATCGAGGAAGGCGCCGATCTGGACGATGCCCGCATCGAAGGAGACCGGCCAACGCAGGTCGAATGCTTGCGCGACGCGGGCAAGGCAATCGCGCGGCGACTGCAGCAGTGCCTGGTAGGTGAGCATGAGCCGGTCGCGCCCGTCGGTATCGCGCACTGCTTCGAGAATATGCCGGAGCCAGAGCAGCTGCGATGCGGCGAGCGACATGCCATCGCGCTCGGCCAGCGATTTTGCCACCGCGTCCGGATGCCGGATGATGAAGATGCAGGCCGGCTGGCAATTCGCGCGATCGAGCGCCGACAACCACAGCGGTGTCAGCCGCGACATGCGCGGATCCTTGACCGCCCACAATGGTGCTGCGGCCAAGCCGGCGACGACTGCGTCGATGCGATCGCCGGCGACTTTCGCGGCGGCGCGTTCGCGCCAGTCGAATGGCAACGGCCGGACGTCGTCCCAGCGCCGGGACAGCGCGGCCAGCAAGTGATCGTGGATGCCGACCGCATCGGCGTTTTCCCAATAACCGCTGCGATTGTCTTCGGCCGCGGCGACCAGGTGATCTCCCAGTTCGACGCCGAGCAGACCCAGCGAACCGGTGAGCGCCGACGTGCCGCTGCGATGCATGCCGAGCACCAGCAAAGCGCGTGATTGCCGACTAGACTCCCGCTGCATCGTCGCCCTCCCCGATCGCCCGGATCTGCGGACGGATATCCAGATCCACCAGGCCGGTCGCCAGCGTATCCGGATCGGACATCACCCGGAACATCGCCGCATCGACATGCCGGCAAAGATAATGTTCCTGTTCGCCGACCAGACCGACCACGCCGGCATTGAGAAAATACGTGCCTGGCGCAAGCATCGCGCGGAAGGCGAAGCGCACCTCGACCTCGTCGCCGGCAGCCACATGCTGCAGCGGACTCGGCTGTCCGGCCGACACCGCCCCGGCCAATTCCACACCGGTGACGGTCTTGATCATCATGCCGAAACGCACCGCCACCGCAGCTGTGTCGAAACGCGCGCGATAACAGTAGACATAATCGCGCCCCGGCTGCAGCACGTTGACGCGGCGGCCATCCAGGGTCTGCACATGCGGCAACAGCACGGCGCAGCCCTGGTCGGAATAGACGACGGTGCTCTGCGGCAGCATGCCCTCGTCCCAAGCGGCAGGGTCGGCATCGGGCAGCGGATTTTTGACGATGCCATCGGTGCCGTGTTCGGCATTCACCGCAGCGATGCCCAGATGTTCGTTGCGCAGGCTGTCGCGGATGGCGGCGACTTTCGTCGCCGGCGCATACAGCAGTTTCTGGTAGCGCGACACCACCGGCCGTGCCGGGCCGATCGCGAGCATTTCGCCGGCGTCGATCAGCAACGCGCGATTGCAGACTTCGGTGACATGACCGGCCGAATGCGACACGAACAGGATGGTGGCGCCGTCGTCGCGGATCGCCTGGATGCGCGCGTGGCATTTGCGCTGGAAGGCTTCGTCGCCGACCGACAGGGCTTCATCGACGACGAGAATATCGGGGTCGACGTGCGCGGCGATGGCGAAGGCCAGGCGCATGTACATGCCGCTGGAATAATTCTTCACCGGCTGATGGATGAAGTCGCCGATGTCGGCGAAAGCGAGGATGCGGTCGTAACGTTGCTCGATCTGCGCGCGGCTCAGCCCCAGCACCGTGCCGTTGAAAAACAGGTTTTCCTCGCCGGTGAACTGCAGATTGAAACCCGCGCCCAATTCCAGCAAGGCGGCGACGCGACCCTTGACCTCGATCGTCCCCGTGGTCGGCGCGAGCGTATTGCATATCACCTGCAGCAGCGTCGACTTGCCGGCGCCATTGCGCCCGACGATGCCGAGCTGTTCGCCGCGAAGGACTTCAAAAGACACATCGCGCAGTGCCCAGTGTTCGCGGAAATAGCGCGGCACGTCGCGACCAAGAAGACGATTTATTTCCGGCAACACGAACTGCTTGAGGCGATCGGCGGGGCGGTCGTACAACGGGTAACACTTGCCGACGCGATCGAGCCTTATCGCGATCTCGTCAGAGGACATCGGCGAATCCCTTTCGGGTTTTCTGGAAGCACCAGAATCCGAACCAGGCCAGCAGGAAGCCGACCGCTGTCGACAACAGCAGGCCGGTCGGCGACGGCAGCCGGCCGAAAATCAATACGCCGCGCGCGCTCTCGACGATGTAACCGACCGGATTGATCAGCACGATGCTGCGGTAAGGTTCGGGCACGGCCTCGAGCGGAAAAAAGATCGGCGACAGGAACATCAGGCTGGTGACGAGAAGACTGGTGGTCTGGCTGACGTCGCGCAGGTAGACGCCCAGCGCAGCCAAGATCCAGGACACGCCCAGCGTCGCCAGCACCAGCGGCAGCAATACCAGCGGCAGCGCCAGCGCCGTCCACGGCGGCAGGCCGAACACGAACAACGAGGCCAGCAGCCAGACCAGCATGTTCATCGCGAAATGGAACAGCGCATTGCCGAGCGCGATGATCGGCAGCACCTCCAGCGGAAACACCACGCGCTTGACGTAATTGGCGTTATTGAGGATCAGCGTCGGCGAACGATTGACGCAGTCGGCGAACAGGTTGAACACGGCGAGACCGGCGAACAGGATCACCGCGAACTCGACGTTGCCATGCTTGGCGGTGGTGTTCCAGCGCGCGCCGAATACCACCGAGAACACGAAGGTGTAGACCGCGAGCATGAACAACGGCGTGAGAAACGACCAGGCCAGCCCGAACATCGAGCCGCGATAGCGGCCAACGATGTCCTGCCAGGTCAGTTGCCGGATCAATTCGCGATTGCCCAGCAACGACGCCAGCAGCGTCGAGATCCGCGTCGAGTGCGACTCGTCGGCATTCATCGTGACGGCGATCCCGCGACCGCCGTCACCTTGCCGCCCGCGCGTGCCGACATCAGCCCAGGCATCCGGCGAGTTCGTCGCGCAGGTCCTGGACATCCTCGACGCCGACGCTCAGGCGCACGAGGTTGTCGGTGATGCCGAGCGCGGCGCGACGATCAGCCGGCACCGAGGCGTGGGTCATGATCGCCGGATGGTTGACCAGGCTTTCGACGCCGCCCAACGATTCGGCGCAAGCGAACAATTGCGTTCGTTCCATGAACTGACGCGCCGCCGGCAGGCCGCCCTTGAGCCAGACGCTGACCATGCCACCGAAACCGTGCATCTGTTTTTTCGCGAGCGCGTGCTGCGGGTGATCCTTCAGGCCCGGATACACGACCTTCTCGACCGCCGGATGCGACTGCAGCCACTCGGCGAGCTGGCCGGCGTTGTCGCAATGCGCCTTCATGCGCAGGTGCAAGGTCTTCAGGCCACGCAGCGCGAGGAAACTGTCGAACGGGCCCTGCACACCGCCGACGGCGTTCTGCAGGAAGGTCATCTGCTCGGCGAGATGGGCGTCGTCGCCGACCACGATCATGCCGCCGACCATGTCGGAATGACCGTTGAGGTACTTGGTCGCCGAATGCATGACCAGGTGCGCGCCGAGTTCCAGCGGGCGCTGCAGGATCGGCGAGGAGAACGTGTTGTCGACCGCGAGCCAGATGCCGCGCTTGCGCGCGAATTCCGCAAGGCGGGCGATGTCGACGATTTTCAGCAGTGGGTTGGTCGGCGTCTCGCACCAGATCAGTTTCGTCTTCGGTGTGATCGCCGCTTCCAGCGCAGCCATGTCGTTGAGGTCGACGAAACTGAAATCCAGTCCCGCCGAACGCCGGCGCACGCGCTCGAACAAGCGGTAAGTGCCGCCGTAGACATCGTCCATGCAGACGACATGGCTGCCGGCATCGAGGATGTCGAGCACTGTCGAGGTCGCCGCCAGGCCGGAGGCGAAGGCATAACCCTGCGTGCCGCCTTCCAGCGCCGCGACGCAACGCTCATAAGCGAAACGCGTCGGGTTGTGGCTGCGCGAGTATTCGAAACCCTGGTGCACGCCCGGACTGCTTTGCACGTAAGTCGAGGTCGCGTAGATCGGCGTCATCACCGCGCCGGTGCTGGGATCGGGCGACTGTCCGGCGTGGATGGCGCGGGTGCCGATGCGGTGGTTTTTGTTGTCGGACATTTTTGTTTCCAGATTCGCTTCGGTTGTGCTGCCCTCGCCCCGGCCCTCTCCCGGCGGGAGAGGGAGATCGCGGTCAGGGAGATTGCGGCAAGGTCATTGCGCGCGGCGGCGCAGGTAGTTGAGCAGGTCGATGCGGGTGATGAGGCCGAGGAATTTCGCGCCGTCCATAACGATCGCGACCTGGCCGCGATCGAACACCGGCAGCAGGGACTCCATCGATGCGGTGACGTCGAGCACGTTGAGCTTGCTGACCATCGCCGTCGCGACCGGATCCTGGAAGCGCTTCTCGTCGCCGTAGACATGCAGCAGCACATCGGATTCATCGACGATGCCGACGATCTTCTCGCCATCCATCACCGGCAACTGCGAGACGTCGTACATCTTCATGCGCTGGTAGGCGACGGTGAGCGTGTCGGCCGGGCCGACCACGACGGTGTCGCGCTGCGCGTACGGGCGCAGGATCAGATCGCGCAGATCGCCGGTTTTCGGGCGATCGATGAAGCCGTTGTCGAGCATCCAGTAGTCGTTGTACATCTTCGACAGATACTTGTTGCCGGTGTCGCAGACGAACACAACCACTTTCTTCGGCGTGGTCTGCTCGCGGCAATATTTCAACGCCGCCGACAGCAGCGTGCCGGTCGAGGAACCGCCGAGCACGCCTTCCTTGATCAATAGTTCGCGACCGGCGAGGAAGCTTTCCTTGTCGGTGATCGCGTATGCCTTCTTGACGCGGGTGAAATCGGAAATCGAGGGCAGGAAATCTTCGCCGATGCCTTCGACCAGCCAGCTGCCGGACTTGGTGCTGAGTACGCCTTCGTTGATGTATTGCGTGAGGATGGAGCCGACCGGATCGGCAAGGATCAATTCCACCGCTGGCGCCGCCTTGGCGAAGAAGCGCGACAAGCCGGTCATCGTGCCGGAGCTGCCGCAGCCGAACACGATGGCGTCCATCTGGCCATCCATCTGCCGCCAGATTTCGGGGCCGGTGCCGGCTTCGTGCGCGGCGGGATTGTCGGGATTGCCGAACTGGTTGATGAAGTAGGCGCCGGGCGTATCGGCGGCGAGCTTCTCGGCCATGTCCTGGTAGTACTGCGGATGGCCCTTGGCGACGTCCGAGCGGGTCAGCACGACTTCGGCACCCATCGCGCGCAGGTTGAAGATCTTCTCGCGGCTCATCTTGTCGGGCACGACCAGAACGAGTTTGTAGCCTTTCTGCTGCGCCACCAGCGCCAGGCCGATGCCGGTATTGCCGGCGGTGCCTTCGACCAGGGTGTCGCCGGGTTTGATCTTTCCGGATTTCTCCGCGGCCTCGATCATCTTCAGACCGATGCGGTCCTTGATCGAGCCGCCGGGGTTCATGCATTCGAGCTTGAGGTACAGCTCGCACAAGCCGGTATCGAGATGCTGGGCTTTGACGATCGGAGTTTCGCCGATCAATTCGAGGACGCTTTGATGGACCGTCATGGGGCGCTGCTGCGCTGGTTTGGCCTGCTGGCCGACGATCGATTGTAGCGCGGGGCCTTTGCCCCGGGGTGCGCTGGCGCGGCCAGCGGCGATGCTGGGTGGCGGCGGCCCGACGAGGAGGGCCGCCGCCACCACGGCGGTGAAATCGTCAGTGATGCTTGGCGTCGTACATGCGCAGGAGGCGATCCTTGGCGTAAAGCTTTTCGCGCTTCATCCGCGCCAGGGTGTTGTCGTCGAGGGGAAGCACGCCCAGTTCGGCATCCAACACCTGTTTGTCGAGTTCGCGGTGACGGTGATAAAGCTGACGGAATTCCGGGTCGGTCTTCATCATCGTGTCCACTTCGTTTTGTGGTTGCTCTTCAAACATCGTTGACCTCCTTCAGAAACACGAACGCCCAAGCGGTCAGGCCTGGGCGTGTGGATTGAAATGAAAGGTCAGGTCTTCAGCACGGCCATCCCGGAAATATGCCTCCGCCTCGTGCTTTGAGGCGGCGCTTTCCGCGGGGACGAGGTCTGCTTTCATCGGCCTGGCTCGGTTGTCCACGCGGCGACGCGCCCCATGGAACCCCGAAGCTACTCCCGGGTTTCCGGGGCCGCAAGATCTTTTTTAAGCCATTGTTTCACAAGGCAATGGGGAGATTTTCCGGGTGAATTCAGCCCGCTTCAGCAGGCCCAAAAAATTCAAGCACTTAGCCCGTACGGCGGTCCAGGTGGTCGGGCAAGCGCTTGTTTTTACGGGCTATTCGACGATGATTTCGACGCGCCTGTTCCGCGCCCTGCCGGTCTCGCTGGCGTTGTCGGCGATGGGGTCCGCCTCGCCGCGGCCGATAGCCCGGATGCGTCCGGCGGGAACCCCGTTGGCGACCAGGACCTGGCGCACGGCCTCGGCACGCTGCCGCGACAACGTCAGGTTCGCCGCCTCGCTGCCTTGGCTGTCGGTATGGCCTTCGACGCGAATCGAACCATTGCCGATCTTGTCGGCAAGGCGCTGCAGGCTGGCCTGACCGGTCGCCGTGAGGTTGGCCTTGCCGGACGCAAATGCGGTGCCGGGCAAGGTGAAGAACGGCCGGACGCGCGGGCCACTTGGCGCAGGTGGCGCTGATGGCGCAGGCGTCAAGATCGATGTCGCGGTCGGTTTGCTCGCTGCGACGGGCAAGCCCGAGGCATCCGGCTTGCCGGTCGTCGCTGGTTTGCCGGTCGCGGAGGGCTTGCCGGTCGACGCCGGCTTCGCGCCGGTCGCTTCGCTGCCCATCGAATCGGCGGCGACCGCTGCGGCCAACGCGGCCTCCTTGCGCGCCAATGCGGTTTCCTTGGCGCGGGCATCGGCGAGCTTGCGGGCTTGCGCGGCCTCGGCGGTCGCGGCATCGGCGGTGGCGACCGTGGCCTGACGCTCGCTCTCGTTGCTCTGGGCGAGGCGTTCGGCCTCTTCCTCGCGCGCCAGGCTTTGCAGGCGCAGGCGATCGGCCTCACGACGGGCCATCTCGGCATCGCGTCGGCTGGCCTCGATCGTGATCTGGTCGCGCTCGCGATCGAGTTGCGTCGATTGCTGGAGCAGCAGTTCGGCCTGGGCCGCATCCTGGGCCGCCTCGACCCAGCGATTGGCCAGGAACAGCGCATGTTCGCGATCACGCGATCGCGCCGCCTGCAATCCGACCAGGGCTTGCCGCGCCTTGAGCCGCTCCAGGCCGGCCAGATCGGCCAGCGCCGGATCGCGATCGAGTACCGCGAGTTGCTCGCTCAGGCGCGCGACATCAGGATCGACAGCGTCGGCGGCCACCCCTCGACCCGGGACCAAGAGCAGCACCGCCAGCAGCACGGCAAGGAGACGAGCATCCGGGAAGACATGTCGGGTCATTGCTGCGGCACCGAAAGCAACTGGCGGCGCAGATCGGCATTGCGCGCGGATTTTTCGTCGACTTCCTGGCGGGCCGCGTCCAGGCGCGCGCGGGCGTTGGCCAGGTCGGCGGCGGCATGAGCCTCGTCGGCCCAACGCTGGGCGTCCTTGTATTTTTTCTTGAGCATCGCGGCCTGCGCCTGATCATGCAGTTGCTGCGCTTCAGCCAGTGCCTGTCCGGCATTTCCGCGCGGGTTGGCACGTTCGGCGGCGGCGATGGCGGCTTCGGCGGCAGCCATTTCCGCGCTCGGCGGCGTGGCCGCGGAGACGGTCGCGCTGATCGCCCAGAGCGTCAGGGCAAGATAGATTTTTCTATGGGATAGTGTCATAAGGCGCATTCGCGGATAGCTTATACGCGGTATTGTCAGTAGCCGCCCAGCCCCGTGCAACGGGCGGCCCAGGGAAACGAAGGAATCGAAAATGGACATCGGCTACTTCCTAAAGCTAATGACGGAAAAGAACGCCTCGGACATGTTCCTGACCACGGGCGCGCCGGTCTACATCAAGGTGGAAGGAAAGCTGTATCCCCTCGGCAATACCGGACTACCCGCCGGCATGGTCAAGAAGATCGCCTACTCCCTGATGGACGAAGGCCAGGTTCCGACCTTCGAGCGCGACCTCGAATTCAACATGGCGATCGCGGTCAAGGACGCCGGCCGCTTCCGCGTCAACTGCTTCAAGCAGCGCGGCGAAGTGGGCATGGTGATCCGCGCGATCAAGAGCGAAATCCCGAACATCGACCAGCTCAAGCTGCCGGCGGTGCTCAAGGACATCGTGATGGAACAACGTGGACTGGTGCTGGTGGTCGGCTCGACCGGCTCGGGCAAGTCCACGGCGCTGGCGGCGATGATCGACCACCGCAATTCCAACAACACCGGTCATATCCTCACCATCGAGGATCCGATCGAGTTCCTGCACAAGCACAAGAAATCCATCGTCAACCAGCGCGAAGTCGGCCTCGATACCCACGCCTTCCACAACGCGCTCAAGAACGCCATGCGTGAGGCGCCGGACGTGATCCTGATCGGCGAAATCCTCGACGCGGTCACCATGGAATCGGCGATCGCCTTCGCCGAAACCGGTCACCTGTGCCTGGCCACGCTGCACTCCAACAACGCCGACCAGACGCTGGACCGCATCCTGAATTTCTTCCCGGAAACGGCACACAAGAACGTGCTGATGAACCTGTCGCTGAACCTCAAGGCAGTCATCTCGCTGCGCCTGGTCATCGGCAAGGACGGCAAGCGCCTGCCGGCCAGCGAAGTGCTGATCAACACGCCGATGATCCGCGACCTGATCCGCCGTGGCGAAGTGCATGAGGTCAAGCAGGCGATGGACACCTCGCTGCAGGAAGGCATGCACACCTTCGATCAATCGCTGTTCAAGATGTTCAAGGACGGCAAGATCGAACTCGAGGAAGCGCTGCGCAAGGCCGACTCGCGCGACGGCCTTGCCCTGAAGATCCGCCTCGCCGAAGGCGCGACCGGCGAGCACGACCCCTACGCGGACATGTACGGCACGACCTGACGGTCTGCCGCTCCCGCCCGCCGCGGTTTACGTCGCGGGCGCATCCGGTTGTTTCTCCGGCCGCGCGGCATCGAACGCCGGCAGCTCCAGGCAGTGCGCATTGATCCGCGCAATGGTCGGATACGGCTTCATGTCCACGCCGAAACGGTTGGCGTTGTAGACCTGCGGCACCAGACAGCAATCGGCCAGTGACGGCGCCTCGCCTTCGCAGAAATCGCCGGTGGAAGGATTGTCGCCAAGCACGTGTTCGAGCGCGTCCATGCCCGTGCCGACCCAATGCCGGACCCAGGCATCGCGCGCTTCCTGGCTGGCGCCGAAGTGCTGCTCGAGATATTGCTGCACGCGCAGGTTGCCCAACGGATGGATGTCGCAGGCAATCAATTGTGCGATCGCGCGCACCTGCTGACGATCACGCGCCACCGCAGGCATCAGCGCCGGCGCGGTCGCCCAGGTTTCGTCGATGTATTCGATGATCGCCTGCGACTGTCGCAGCACGCGATTGCCGTGCAGCAGCACCGGCACCAGTTCCTGCGGATTGACCTCGCGATAGGCCGGCGTGTGCTGCTCGCCGCCGTCACGGACCAGATGCACCGGCAGGGTTTCGTATTCGAGACCCTTGAGGTTGAGCGCGATGCGAACGCGGTAGGCTGCGCTGGAGCGCCAGTAGGAATAGAGCCGGACTGCATCTGACGTCACGGGAAACCTCCACTGCGCGGGCGGGCCGCCAGACGGGCCCGCATCGATCTAGCCTACACCCGCCGGAGCAGGTGCGGTCAACCGGCCAGACGCAGGGACTGAAACAATGGATCAGCCGCCGGGCTCGGCCTGCACGATGCGCTGTTCGATCGCGCCGAATACCGATGCACCGTTGCGATCAAGCATCTCGATGCGCACCGTGTCGCCGAAGCTCATGAATGGCGTGACCGGCTTGCCGAGCTCGAGGGTCTCGACCGTGCGCTTCTCGGCGAAACACGACGCGCCCAGCGAGGTGTCCTCGTTGGCGACCGTGCCCGAGCCGACGATGGTGCCGGCCGACAACGGCCGCGTCTTCGCCGCATGCGCGAGCAACTGCGCGAAATCGAATTGCATGTCGATGCCCGCTTCCGGCGCACCAAACCATGTGCCGTTGATATGCGTGAGCAAGGCCAGATGTACCTTGCTGCCCTGCCAGGCATCGCCGAGCTCGTCGGGCGTGACGAACACCGGGCTCAACGCCGAACGCGGCTTGGACTGCAGGAAGCCGAAACCTTTCGCCAGCTCGTTCGGGATCAGGTTGCGCAGCGACACATCGTTGACCAGACCGATCAACTGGATATGCGCCGCTGCCTGCGCCGGCGTCACCGCCATCGGCACATCATCGGTAACGATCACGACCTCCGCTTCGAGATCGATACCGTAAGCCGCATCGGGCACGCGCACCGGATCGCGCGGACCATAGAAGCCGGCACTCACCGCCTGGTACATCAGCGGATCGGTGTAGAAACTTTCCGGCACCTCGGCGCCGCGCGCCTTGCGCACGCGCGCGACGTGCGGCAGATAGGCCGAACCGTCGACGAACTCGTAAGCACGCGGCAGCGGCGCAGCAAGCGCGGCGAAATCCATCGCGAATACCGGCTCGCCATTGATCGTTTCGGCATTGCTGCCATTGAGCGCTTCCGACAATGCATTCAGACGCGGCGCCGTCGACTGCCAATCTTCGAGTGCGCGCTGCAGCGTCGCTGCGATGCCGGTCGCCTTGACTGCACGTGACAGATCACGCGACACCACGACCAAGGTGCCGTCGCGTCCGCCTTCCTTGAGTGAAGCTAGTTTCATGTCGATTCCGGTTGGTTCGCGCGGTGCGCGGCTTGGGTTGTTGTCGCGTTCTTGATGGTGCAGGGGATGCTTTCGCAGGCATGTGCGAAGCGCGCTACGGCTTGAAGCTCTTCCTCAGGCCCTGCCAGCAATGGTGATAGTCGCGCTGCAGCGTATCCGATGCCAGCGCCTGCGCGGTCGGACGGATCACCGCGCGCGTTTCGAACATGAAAGCCATGGTGTCGGCGATCACATGCGGCTGCGTGAGATCGGCACCCGAAGCCTTGTCGAACGTCTCCGCATCCGGGCCGTGCCCGCTCATCGAGTTGTGCAGCGAGGCGCCGCCGGGCAGGAAACCTTCGGCCTTCGCGTCGTACACGCCGGCGATCAGCCCCATGAACTCGCTGGCGATGTTGCGATGGAACCATGGCGGCCGGAACGTGTCCTGCGCCACCAGCCAGCGCGGCGGGAAGATCACGAAATCCAGGTTCGCCGTTCCCGGCGTATCGCTGGGCGAGGTGAGCACGGTGAAGATCGACGGATCCGGGTGGTCGAAGCTGATCGATCCGATCGTATTGAAGCGGCGCAGATCGTATTTGTACGGTGCGTAATTGCCATGCCAGGCAACCACGTCCAGCGGCGAATGATCGATCGCCGCGCGCCACAGCCGGCCCTGGAATTTCGCGATGAGTTCGAACTCGCCTTCGTCTTCTTCAAACGCAGCCACTGGTGAGAGAAAATCGCGCGCGTTGGCGAGACCATTCGAACCGATCGGACCGAGGTCGGGCAGGCGCAGCGCAGCGCCGAAATTTTCGCAGACGTAGCCGGTCGCTTCGTTGTCAGACAACTCGACGCGGAAACGGATGCCGCGTGGAATCACCGCGATTTCCTGCGGCTCGATGGCGAGCACGCCAAGTTCGGTGGCGATGCGCAGGCGACCCTGCTGCGGAACGATCAGCAATTCGGCATCGGCGTTGTAGAAGAAGCGGCCCTGCATTGAGCGATTGGCGGCATAGACATGGATGCCGATGCCGATCTGTATCGCTGCGCTGCCATTGCCGGCGACAGTGAACAGGCCATCGATGAAATCGCTGGCCGCGGTCGGAATGGATTGCGGATTCCAGCGCAGCTGGTTCGGCGTCGCAGGTTGTTCGTCGAAGCGATTATGGAAGGCGCCGTCTTCGAGCAGCGCGAACGGCGCATGCATCGCCGCCGGCCGGATGCGGTACAGCCAGCTGCGGCGATTGCTGTGGCGTGGCGCGGTGAACGCGGTCCCGGACAACTGCTCGGCATACAGCCCATGCGCGACACGCTGCGGCGAGTTGCGTCCCTCAGGCAAGGTGCCCGGCAGCGCCTCGGTGGCGAACTCATTGCCGAAGCCGGATTGGTAGGAAAGCGTCATGCTGAAAACTCCGTTACTCAACTACTCCCCTCTCCCACCGGGAGAGGGGCTGGGGGAGAGGGTCCGGCGCTGCGTCGCTTCGAAGATGGCCTCGAGCACTGCCTCCTTCTCTCCCAACATCTCATTATTCCAGAACCTCAACACGCTCAAGCCCTGCGCAACCAGGAACTCGGTACGTACCGCATCGCGCCAGACCTCATGCTGCCCACCATCGATCTCGACCACCAGCCTTGCCGCATGGCAGTAAAAATCCACGATGTGCGGTGGCAAGGGATGCTGACGTCGCCACTTCAATGCCTGAAAGCGTTTCGCCCGCAGGTGATACCAGAGCAATCCTTCGGCATCCGTGCCGGTGCTGCGCAACTGGCGGGCGAAGGCCAGCGTTCGGCGCGGGAGCGGCGGTTTGATCGGGCGGGACATCCCGACACCCTCTCCCCTGCCCCTCTCCCGACCGGAGAGGGGAAGAGCCAAAGCTCGCGTCATGCTTTTCCGCACTCCGCACTCCACTCACCACTCACCACTCACCACTCACCACTCACCACTCACCAACAAATCAGAGCACGCCGCGGCGCATCTGGTCGCGCTCGATGCTCTCGAACAGCGCCTGGAAATTGCCTTCGCCGAAGCCCTCGTTGCCCTTGCGTTGGATGATCTCGAAGAAGATCGGGCCGATCGCGTTCTGGGTGAATATCTGCAGCAGCTTGCGCTGCTTGGTTTCCAGGTCGGCGTCGATGAGAATCTTGTTCTTGCGCAGGCGCGGCACATCCTCACCATGGTTCGGAACGCGCACATCGATCACGTCGAAGTAGGTATCGGGCGTGTCGAGGAATTCGCAACCGGCCGCGCGCATCGCTTCCACCGTCGTATAGATGTCGTCGGTGAAGCAGGCGATGTGCTGGATGCCTTCGCCGTGGTACGCGTCGAGGTATTCGTTGATCTGGCTTTTCGGATCGGACGATTCATTGAGCGGAATGCGCACCATGCCGTCGGGGGCGGTCATCGCTTTCGATACCAGGCCGGTCTTGGCGCCCTTGATGTCGAAATAGCGGATCTCACGGAAGTTGAACAGGCGCTCGTAGTAGTCCGACCACTTCTGCATGTTGCCGAAGTAGAGATTGTGCGTGAGGTGGTCGATGAAGGTCAGGCCGAAGCCCGCCGGATGCTGATCGGCGCCTGGGATCGGCTCGTAATCGGCATCGAACACGCTGCCGGCCGACCCATACAGATCCACCAGATACAGCATGCAGTCGCCGATGCCCTTGATCACCGGCGACGACACCACCTTGCTGCCCGGTTTGTGCGAGATCGCTTCGCCGCCGTTGCCCAGCACGGTGGCGAGAACTTCGGTGCCCGGCTTCTGGAAGCGGATCGCGAAACCGCAGGCGCTGGGGCCGTGCGCCTTGGCGAAATCGGCGGCGAAGGAATCGGGGTCTTCGTTGATCACGAAGTTGACCAGGCCCTGACGGTAAACGGTGATCGCGCGCGTCCTGTGGCGCAGCACGGCGCTGAATCCCATGCGCTTGAACAATGCGTGCAGCGGCGCGGCATCGGGCGCCGCGAATTCGACGAACTCGAAACCGTCGATACCCATCGGGTTGGCGAAGGTGGTCGGCTGCATGCCGAGGTTCGGGGCCTTGGAATCAAGCTGGGCGCTCATGGTGCAACTCCTGCGGGACGGCTTGCGATCGAGACCCGGATTATATAGTTTCATATGAAACCATTGGCAAGCCGGGCCGGAAGAACACGAAAATGAACAAGAAAGCCGCGCCCGAACACGCCGTCCTCGAGCTCGACCGCTTCCTGCCGTACCGCTTGTCGGTGCTGTCGAACCGCATCAGCCAGGATATTGCGCAGCTGTACGGCGAACGCTTCGACCTGAATGTCACCGAGTGGCGGATCCTCGCGGTGCTCGGCCGCTATCCGGACCTCTCCGCCAACGAAGTTGCCGAACGCACGGCGATGGACAAGGTCGCGGTCAGTCGCGCGGTCACGTCATTGCTCGCCAGTGGCCGCCTCAAGCGGCAGTTGCATGGCGACGATCGCCGTCGCTCGGTGTTGAAATTGTCGGCGAAGGGCTATCGCGTCTACGACGAAGTCGCGCCGCTGGCACTGGCCTACGAACGCCGCCTGCTGGAAGGCCTGCGCGACGACGAACGCGCCGCCCTCGACCGCCTGCTTACACGCATGGCCGAACGCGAGATCGCGACGCGCGAATCCTAGGCACGCGCCGCGCAGCGCATTTGCGCTAATGCGATTTCCCGAAGGCAAAAAGAAAACGGCGACCCGAAGGTCGCCGTTTCTCTTTGTACTTGCTACGCCGGATCACTTCACGCCGTGCATCAACTTCTGGATCAGCGGCGCGATCAGGAACAGCACCACGCCGCCGATCACCAGGATGTAGAAGCCCTGCGTGTAGCCGCTGCGCGCGGATTCCACCGTCATGCCGGTGTCGCCGCTGATCATCGCGGCGTAGATGCCCGACAGGTTGTTGCCGATGCCGGTGGACAGGAACCAGCCGCCCATGCCGAAGCCGACCAGGCGCAGCGGCGCCAGCTTGGTCACCATCGACAGGCCAATCGGCGACAGGCAGAGCTCGCCGACCGACTGGATCACGTAGACCATGAACAGCGTCCAGAACGGGATCTTGCCGTCGCTGGCCACCAGCGAGGACAGGGCGAACCAGAGCAACGCGAACGCCACGCCGTTGAAGATCAGGCCGAGGCCGAACTTGCGCGGAATGGACGGATTGGCGCGGCCCAGCTTCACCCATATCCAGGCGATGATCGGCGCCAGCGCGATGATCGCGATGGAATTGACTGACTGGAACCAACCGGTCGGGAAGGTCCAGCCGCTGAGGTTGCGATTGACGATCTCGTCGGCGAGGAAGGTGAACGAGCTGCCTGCCTGTTCGAAAAACATCCAGAACAGGATGTTGAACACGAAGATGATCAGCATCGCGATGGTCTTGTCGCGCGACACCGCGCCCTCGCGTACGCCTTCGACCAGCAGCAGTCCGCACAACGCCACGAACATCGGCGTCAGCACCCACCACTGCAGAGTTTCGGCCGGGATCGAAAGCAGGAAGTAGATGCCCGGGATCGCCACCAGCGCGCCGGCCAGCACATACAGCACGTTGCGCTTGCCGCCCTCGCCGCCCGGCGGCCGGCCGATGCCACCCAATTCGCGGCGGCCGTACCAGAACCAGATCAGGCTGATCAGCATGCCGATACCGGCGGTGATAAAGACCACCTTGTAGGCCGGCAATGCCGCAGTGCCGCCCATCAGGCGCGCCGCCAGCGCCGCGGTCAGGATCGGTGCGATGAAGGCACCGAGGTTGATGCCCATGTAAAAAATGGTGAAGCCGGAATCGCGGCGCTCGTCACCGGGCGCGTAAAGCTTGCCGACCATGGTGGAGATGTTCGGCTTGAACAGGCCGTTGCCGGAAATGATCGTGGCCAGGCCGAAGGTGAAGACTTCCTTGTTCGGCATCGACACCATGAACAGGCCGATGGCCATGATCACCGCGCCGAGCAGGATGCTTCGCTGATAACCGAGCACCCGGTCGGCGACATAGCCGCCGAAAATCGCCGCCGCGTAGACCAGTGCGAGGTAGGCGCCATAGAGCTTGCTGGCAGGATCCTGGCCGGCGCCCGCGCCGCCGTAGAACTGCGTGACGATGTAGAGCACGAGCGCCCAACGAATACCGTAGAACGCGAAGCGCTCCCAGAACTCCGTCATGAACAACATCCATAGCGGCTTGGGATGACCCATCACCTGCTTGAACTCTGGAATTTCTGCGCTCGTGTCGAGCGCGGTGGCGGCACCGCTCATGCGGCTTCTCCCTGGAAAACGTCTGGTTGGAATGAGTGGATCAACAACTGCGACCGGGCAAAACGCCAGTCACAAGCGCGCCAAGGTGTAACCGCTGGGCGTTGATCCGTCAAACCTGAACAGGATATTGCGCCGCAGCATCACGCCTGCGCGGTGAGCTGCGTGCGCACCTCGAACAGCTCCGGGAAGAAGGTCAACTCCAGCGCCTGCTTGAGGAAGGCGACGCCGGAACTGCCGCCGGTGCCGCGCTTGTATCCGATGATCCGCTCCACCGTCTTCATGTGCCGGAAGCGCCACAACTGGAAATTCACTTCGACGTCCACGAGTTGTTCGCACAGGTGGTAGATGTCCCAGTTGCCATCGGGGTTTTCGTAGATCGCCTGGAACACCGGCAGCAGGCCAGGATGGCTCGCGTAAGGCAACGACCAGTCGCGTTCGATGCATTCGGTCGGAATCGCCAGACCGCGCCGCGCGAGGTGGCGCAGGAATTCGTCGTACAGGCTTGGTGCCTGCAAGGTTTCGCGCAGCTGCGCCTGTGCCGCTGGCTCATGCGCGAACACGCGCAGCATGTCGGCGTTCTTGTTGCCGAGCAGGAATTCGATGCGGCGGTATTGCGCCGACTGGAAACCCGAGGCCGGCCCGAGCACATGCCGGAAGCTCAGGTAGTCGCTGGGCGTCAATGTTTCCAGCACCGACCATTGTTCGGTCAACTGCCGCTGGATGTGCTTCACACGCGCGAGGATCTTCAGACAGGGATCAAGATCGTCGCGCTGCAGATGCTCGATCGCCGCGGTCAATTCGTGGATCACCAGCTTCATCCATAACTCGGAAGTCTGGTGCTGGATGATGAAAAGCAATTCGTCGTGCTGTGGCGGATCGGTCAGCGGGATCTGCGCCGACAGCAGCGTGTCGATCTGAAGATAGCCGCCATAGCTCAAGCGATCCTTGAGGTCCGTGGTTATTCCTTGCTCAATCGGACGCTGGTTCGGGGGCTGGGACATGGACTCGCGGCGCTGTCGGAATGCGGGGGAGGCAAGGTTAGCGCATTCGCCCCTTTGCATACTGCGCTGTGTCATGCAATCGTCTTCGGACAAACCGTACCATCAGGTACTTGCGCCGGCTGTTGCCCGGCCTTTGCAAACCCCGGGGAAAATCCATGTTCGATCCGATGCGCCGCAGCCTGTGGCTGTCCGTTGTTGTGCTCGCTTTGCTCGCACCCTGCGCGCAGGCACAAGTAGTGATCAGTCAGGTGTATGGCGGCGGCGGCAATTCCGGCGCGCAATACAAGAACGATTTCATCGAGCTGTTCAATGCCGGCGCGACCACGGTCAGCCTGAGCGGATACTCGGTGCAATATTCCTCGGCAACAGGCACCACCTGGGCCAAGACCGATCTCACCGGCAGCCTGAGCCTGGCTCCGGGCCAGTACTTCCTCGTCCAGGAAGCGGCTGGCGCTGGCGTGCAGCCCGCGCTTCCCACACCCGATTCGACGGGCACTTTGGCGATGTCGGGCACGACCGGCAAAGTTGCCCTGGTCGCCAACGGCACCCTGCTCTCGGGCGCCTGCCCCGCCGCAGTGGATATGGTTGGCTTCGGCCCCACCGCCACGTGCCCGACCACACCGGCGGCGCCGACAGCCCTGCTTTCGAACAGCACCGCCGCCATTCGCAACAGCGCCGGCTGCGCCACCAACACCGGCAGCAGCAGCACGGATTTCACCATTGCCGCCCCGACGCCGCGCAACAAGGCGGCAACACTCAATCCCTGCGCCGGCAGCGGCGGGCCGCCGAACCTCAGCATCGATGACGTCAGCGTCGTCGAAGGCGATGCCGGCAGCCACGTCGCGACCTTCACCGTCAGCCTCAGTGCTGCCGCGCCAGTAGGCGGCGTCAGTTTCAATATCGCCACCGCTGACGGCTCGGCCACCACCGCCGACAGCGACTACGTCGGCCGCGCATCCAGCAGCCAGAGCATCGCCGCCGGCAGCAGCAGTCTCACCTTCGCCGTCACCATCAACGGCGACACCGCCGTCGAAAGCAGCGAAACCTTCCTGGTCAACATCGACAGCGTAGTCGGCGCCAATGCTACCGACGTTCAAGGTCTGGGCACGATCCAGAACGATGACTTCATAATCCTGCCGATCCACGCGATCCAGGGCAGCGGTTCGGTCTCGCCGTTCGCGGTCAACACCATCATCGCCACCGAAGGCATCGTCACCGCGCGCACCTCGAACGGCTTCTTCATGCAGGCCCCGGATGCCGAGGCCGATGCCGACGTCGCCAGTTCCGAAGGCGTGTTCGTGTTCACCAGCGCCGCGCCGCCTGCCAGCGCCGCAGTCGGCAATCGCGTTCGCGTCAACGCCTCGATCGACGAATACAACCCCGGCGGCCAGTTGCCGCTGACCGAACTCAAGAACGCCACGGTGATCCAGCTGAGCACGGGCAATACTCTGCCGAGCGCGATCGTGCTCACCGACGCCGATGCCAACGCCGACAGCCCGCTCGAACAACTCGAACGCTACGAAGGCATGCGCGTCAGCATCCCGACGCTCAATGTCGTCGCACCCGCCGACGGCAACATCAACGAAGCCAGTGCGACCTCGACCGGCAACGGCATTTTCTATGGCGTGCTGCCCGACGTCGCGCGCCCGATGCGCGAAGCCGGCATGGACGTGCTCGATCCGACCGTGGTGCCGCCGGGCGTGGTGCCGCCGCGCTTCGACCACAATCCCGAACTGATCCGCGTGCGCAGCACCGGCCAGACCGGCGCGACCGCGATCAATGTCGACGTCGGCGATAGCGTCACCGGCATGACCGGCGTGCTCGATTACGGCTTCGGCGCCTACACGATGACGCCCGATCCGGGCACCGGCACGATCACGCTGGGTTCGGTGGCGACGGCGGTATCGGTCAAGGCCGACGATGAAATCACCATCGGCGGATTCAACCTGCTGCACTTCTTCGATGACGTGGCCGACGGTGACGGTGCCACCAAGCTCACCACACTCGCCTATCAGAACCGCCTGAAGAAAACCGGCAACGCGATCTGCGCCTTCACCCGCAATCCCGACATCCTCGGCGTCGTCGAAGTCGAACACATCAAGGCGCTGACCGAACTCGCCGCCAGCATCAACAACCACGACGGCAACATCCTGTTCCCGAACAGCTGCAGCGAAAACCCCGTCTATCAGCCCTATTTGTTCGAAGGCAACGACGTCGGCGGCATCGACGTCGGCTTCCTGATCAAGACCGAGGAAGTCGCACCGGGCAAGCCGCGCGTGGAAGTGCTGAGCATCGAGCAGATCGGCAAGGACGTGGATTTCGTCAACCCCGACAACAGCTCCGGCGGCAAGCTCAACGACCGCCCGCCGCTGGTGCTGCATGCGCGCATCAATCACGCCAACGGCGCCAGCCAGACCATCACCGTGATCGCCAACCACCTGCGTTCGCTGATCGATGTCGACAGCACGGTCGCCGGCAGCAATGGCTGGCCGACGCTTGGTGATCGCGTGCGCGGCAAGCGTGCGCAACAGGCGCTGTACCTGGCGCAGTTGATCCAGGGTTACCAGACCGCCAACCCGAGCGAGAAGATCGTGCTGCTCGGCGATTTCAACGCCTTCGAATTCAACGACGGCTTCGTCGACAGCATGGGCATCATCACCGGCCGCGCCGCCGCCGCGAGCGAGGTGATCCGCTACGTCGCCAGCCCGATCACCACGCCGCTGACCAACATGGCTTCGCTGTCGAAAGCCGACGAGCGCTACTCGTTCTCCTTCGACGGCAACGCGCAATCGCTCGATCACATGGTGGTCAACCAGGCCGTGCTTGACGGTTTCGCCGGCGTACGCAGCGAACACGCCCGCATCAATGCCGATTTCGGCATCGACAACTACGGCGACTTCACCATTCCGGTGCGCGTGTCAGATCACGACCCGGTGGTGCTGTTTCTGACCGAAGCGAGTTTCGATACCGCCGACCTGGATGTGTCGTTGAAAGCGACAGCCGCACAGGTGATCGCCGGAAATTCCGCGCAATTCACCGTGCACGCCGGCAACCGCGGCATCGACACCGCGCATGGCGTCAAGCTTGACTTCTCGATCGCGGTATTGCCGGCCACGGTCAGCGTCACGCCGGCCGCTGGCTGGACTTGCGGCGCGCCCGTTGCCGATGGCGCAAGCGCGACGCTGGTGCATTGCAACCGCGATGATTTCGACAGCGGCAGCAACGACGACTTCACCGTCAACGTGAGCACGGACGTCAGCCAGAACGGCAGCAACCTCAGCCTCGGCGCGGCGATCAGCAGCTCCGCCACCGACCCGGCGCCGGGCAACAACAGCGCTTCGGCCAATGTCGCGGTAGTTACCGGTACCGATCTACGCGTGGCGATCATCGGACCGAAGGGTGGCGCCCTGAAGATCGGCCAGACCGCGCACTACCAGATCTCGGTCGAGAACGCCGGCGGTTTCGCGGCCGAACTCGGTTCGTTCCAGGTCACCGTGAACCTGCCGCAATCGGCGCTGAGCTGGGCGGTGGTCGATGGCAACGACTTGAACGAATGTTCGGTGATCGCCGATTCACCAGAAAGCAGCACCGTGTATTGCGATCTCGCCGCGACCTACCCGCCCGGCGCGCACAACACCATCGGCTTCGATTTCACGCCGCAGTTCGCCGACGGCAATGCCGATATCGTGTTCGAGGCCAACACCAGTGCGCTGACCTCGGATCCCGATGCCGGCAATAACTTCGCTTCGCTGACCCTGCGCGTGCCGGGCCACAGCGTGCCGAAGCAACCGGTCGATCGCGGCAACTGATCGCCGCGGCAATGTGTCAGGAAAAACGCGGCCTTGGCCGCGTTTTTCTTTTCTGCGGTGGATGTCGCCGGCTCGACGGAAAAGTCGCCAGCCGCGGATCGCCCGGCTGCCGATATCGCCATGCAAAATGCGCGCCGACGCCGCTCCGGCGTCTGCAGAAACCAAGGTTTTCCCTTCCGGGGTTGCCAGTCCCCCGGCGCGGGCTGGTATCGTTGGCCGGTTGCCAAGGAGCCTGGGCATGCCCACCGTAGCCACGTTCGAAATCGAATACCTGCAATACCTCGGCGCCGATGGCCGCCTGGTTCGCGATGATTTGCCCGAGTTCGCCCAGGACAGCAAGAACCTGGTCGAGCTGTTCAAACAGATGTTGCTGGTGCGCAGCTTCGACACCAAGGCGGTGGCGCTGCAACGTACCGGCAAACTCGGCACGTATGCCTCCTGCCTCGGCCACGAAGCCACGCACATCGGCATCGGCACCTCTATGCAATACGACGATGTTTTCGCGCCCAGTTATCGCGAGTACGGCGCGCAGATCGTCCGCGGCGTGAAGCCGCGCGAGATCCTGCTGTATTGGGGCGGCGACGAACGCGGCAACGATTTTTCCGGCCCGCCGCACGATTATTCCTGGTGCGTGCCGATCGGTACGCAATGCCTGCACGCCGCCGGTGCGGCGCTGGCGTTCAAGCTGCGCGGCGAGCCGCGCGTCGCGGTCGCCTGCGTCGGCGATGGCGGTTCGTCGAAGACCGACACCTACGCCGCGATCAATTCCGCCGGCGCGTTCACCCTGCCTTTCATCCAGTGCATCATCAACAACCAGTGGGCGATCTCGGTGCCGCGCAGCGCCCAGACCGGCGCGAAGACGCTGGCACAGAAAGGCCTCGCGGGCGGACTGGACTGCCTGCAGGTCGATGGCAACGACATCATCGCGGTACGCGCGGCGATGGATCACGCGCTCAAACGCGCACGCAACGGCCACGGCGGCAGCACGATCGAATTCGTCACCTATCGCCTGTCCGACCACACCACCGCCGACGACGCCCGTCGTTATCGCGGCGACGAGGAAGTGAAGGCGGCCTGGGAACGCGAGCCGATGTCGCGCCTGCGCACCTACCTGATCGGTCTCAAGGTCTGGAGCGAAAAAGACGAAGCCGCGTGGAAGGAAGAGTGCAATCGCCTCTCCGACATCGAGGTCAATGCCTATCTTGAAACCAAGGTGCAGCCGGTGACCGCGATGTTCGATTACCTGTATGCCGAATTGCCGCACGACGTCGCCGCGCAACGTGCGGAAGCGTTGAAGTGGGAGGCGCGCTGATGGCCGCGATCACTCTCATCGAAGCGATCACCCAGGCGCTGGCTTGGGAACTCAAGCACGACGCCAGCGTGGTCGTGCTGGGCGAGGATGTCGGCGTCAACGGCGGCGTGTTCCGCGCCACCGCCGGCCTGCTGCAGACATTCGGCGCGCAGCGCGTGATCGATACACCACTCGACGAAACCACGATCGCCGGCCTCACCGTCGGCCTCGCCACGCAGGGCATGAAGCCGGTGGCGGAAGCGCAGTTCGATGGCTTCATGTATCCGATGGTCGACCACATCGTCTGCCACGCCGCGCGCTTCCGCTATCGCACCCGCGGCCGCCTGACCTGCCCGATGGTGCTGCGCGTGCCTTGGGGCGGCGGCATCCGCGCGCCGGAACATCACTCGGAAGCGAACGAAGCGATCTTCACCAACGTGCCCGGCCTGCGCGTGGTGATGCCGTCGTCGCCGCAGCGCGCTTATGGTTTGCTGCTCGCGGCGATCCGCGATCCCGATCCGGTGATTTTCTTTGAGCCAAAACGCATCTATCGCCAGTACAAGGAAGAAGTGCCGGATGACGGCGAAGCCTTGCCGCTCGACGTCTGCTTCGTGCTGCGCGATGGCAGCGATGTCACCCTCGTGACTTGGGGCGCGCAGGTGAAAGAAGCACTGGAGGCCGCCGACGCGCTTGCGCTTGAAGGCATCTCGGCGGAAGTCATCGACGTCGCCACGATCAAGCCGCTGGATTTCGACACCATCCACGAATCGGTGAAAAAGACCGGGCGTTGCGTGATCGTGCACGAGGCGCCGCGCACTGCCGGCTTCGGTGCGGAAATCGCAGCGCAGCTGGCCGAAAAGGCGATGTTCGACCTGGTTGCGCCGGTCGAACGCGTCACCGGTTACGACACGCACATCCCATTGTTCCGCCTGGAAATGAAATACCTGCCCAGCGTGGAAAAAATCGTCGCCGCGGCCAAGCGCACGCTTGCCGCCAGTTGAGGTCCCGAACATGAGCGACATCAAATCCTTCCATCTTCCCGATCTCGGCGAAGGCCTGCCGGACGCGGAAATCGTCGAGTGGCACGTCAAGGTCGGCGACGTCATCCGCCTCGATGAGCCGCTGGTATCGATGGAAACCGCGAAAGCGGTGGTCGACGTGCCCTCGCCTTTTTCTGGCAAGGTGCTCAGGCTTGCTGGTGCAGCGGGCGACGTCGTGCTCACCGGTAGCGTGCTCGCGGAATTCGAACTCGATCCCAATCTGCCGCAGCGCGCCGAGGCACAGGACACCGGGCATCATCATGGTGGCTCCGCCCCTGTAGGATCGACGCAAGTCGCGGCCAACCAGGCCTCTGTCGACACCCAGGTCGCGACCCGGGTCGCTCCTACGACAGCAGAAAAATCCGATGCCGGCACCGTGGTCGGTGCGATGCAGAGTTCCGATGCCGTGCGCAGCGAGCAGGCGATCGCGATCGGCGGCGTCAAGGCGATGCCAGCGGTGCGTGCGCTGGCGAAAAAACTCGGCGTTGATCTCGCGCGTGTCGTGCCCTCGGGTGCCGACGGCGTGGTGACGCTGGCAGATGTGAAAAACGCTGCAGCGAGCGGCAGTGCAAAAGCGCTTCCTGCTGCGGCGATGGGCGCGGTGGCGAGAAGCGTTGCCGTCGCAGCGACTCCCTCACCCGCTGTGCTGCGTGCGCCGACCTCTCCTGGGGTCAGAAGTGATGATCGCGGCGCCACAAATGCGGCAGCCGCCAAGCCTGCAGCCGCCCTCGATACCGATGAACCCATCCGTGGCGTCCGTCGCAACATGGTGCGCACGATGAGCGCAGCGCATGCGGAAGTCGTGCCGACCACGCTGATGGACGACGCTGATCTGCACGCCTGGTCACCGGGCGAGGACATCATGGCGCGTTCGATCCGTGCGCTGGTTGCTGCCGCGCAGGCTGAGCCCGCGCTCAACTCCTGGCTCAATGCCAAGGAAGGCACGCTGCGCCGGCATTCGCGCGTTGACGTCGGCATCGCCGTGGATTCGCCGGAAGGCCTGTTCGTGCCGGCGTTGCGCGGTTGCGAACGCCTCGATCCGCAACAGGTGCGCGGCGAACTCAATCGCCTGCGCGATGGCGTCAAGCATCGCAGCCTGCCCGCAGAAGATCTCACCGGCTACACGCTGATGCTATCGAATTTCGGCGTGTTCGCCGGCAAGTACGCCACACCCGTGGTCGTGCCGCCCTGCGTATGCATCGTCGGCGCCGGCCGCCTGCACCATGCCGTCGTGCCGGTGCTTGGCGGCATGGAGGTACACCGGATGATGCCGCTGTCGCTGACCTTCGATCACCGCGCGGTCACCGGTGGCGAAGCGGCGCGCTTCCTGCGCGTGATGATCGACGACCTGCAACGCGCGCATTGATGCTGCGGCGCTTGGGCATCGTCGCGATCCAAGGCTAGGAAAAGACTCGATGGCGCGGCGACTCTTTATCGTCGCGATTGCAGATCGAACAGGAAACCAATGGCACGACGACTTGCCGGCTTCATGATCGACTGCCGCAGCGACAACCTCGCCGCGGCCTCGGCATTCTGGAGCGATGCCCTCGGCCTGCCGATACTCGATCCCGACGAAGGCGGCGAAGGCCGCTATGCCTTGCTCGGCAAGGGGCCGGGCGGCTGGCATATGGAAGTGCAATGCGTCGATCACGATTCGCGTCTGCATCTGGACATCGAAGCCGACGATATCGATGTCGAAGCCGGCCGACTTGAAGCGCTGGGCGCCAAGCGCATCGTCAATCCGCGCGGCCGTTGGTGGGTGATGGAAGCCCCGACCGGGCATCGCTTCTGCGTGGTACGCATGCGCGACGAGAGCCGGACACCGGCGCCGCCGCGACAGTCCAGCAGCGGCCATCGCAGCGCCTTGATAGCCATCGTGATCGACTGCCGCAGCGCACTCGACACCGCTATCGATTTCTGGAGCGCCGCGCTGGAGCGCGCCATCGTCAGCCGCGATCAGGATGGCGACGGAAAATACGCCGAGCTCGCCACGTCGGCGGACGAGCCTTTCATCCTGCTGCAACGCGTGGACCATGATCCGCGCGTTCATCTGGATATTGAAACCGACGACCTGGCCGCCGAAACCGCGCGACTGGAAAAACTCGGCGCGACGCGTGTGGGGTTCTGCAAGCGCTGGTGGGTGCTGCAGGCGCCGACCGGACACCGCTTCTGTGTCGTGCAGCAGCAACCGAGCAAGAGCGGGATCGCGCAGAACCATTGGGGATGAGGGTGGCGGTGTGCGCGGAGCGCACGTCACCCGATCGACAACCACGCCTCAAACGACGCGATATT